>Ga0247803_1000869_pt1 | contig 15996 bp, 14 predicted proteins | sample UWRJL014104B1_FD_180928 | JGI IMG/M metagenome (GOLD analysis project Ga0247803, IMG submission 180928) | Plant litter microbial communities from Arlington Agricultural Research Station in Wisconsin, United States - UWRJ-L014-104B-1 | ecosystem: Environmental > Terrestrial > Plant litter >...
CTTCCCCCCGAGGAGCAGGTGCCCGGCGAAAGCTACGTGCACGGTGCGCGCATCCGGGTCTACGTCACGGCCGTCGGCCGCGGCATGAAGGGCCCGCAGATCACGGTCTCGCGTACCCACCCGTCGCTCGTGCGCCGCCTGTTCGCGTTGGAGGTCCCCGAGATCGCCAGCGGCGTCGTGGAGATCGTGTCGCTGGCCCGCGAGGCCGGCCACCGCACCAAGATCGCCGTGCGTGCCACCGAGCCCGGCGTCAACGCCAAGGGTGCCTGCATCGGCGAGCTCGGCCAGCGCGTCCGCGCGGTGACCGCCGAACTCAACAACGAGAAGATCGACATCGTCGACTACTCGCCCGACCTGGCCACCTTCGTGGCCAGCGCGCTCTCGCCCGCGAAGGTCACCAGCGCCTACGTCATCGACGAGTCGATCAAGGCGGTCCGGGCCCTGGTGCCCGACTACCAGCTGTCGCTCGCGATCGGCAAGGAGGGCCAGAACGCCCGCCTCGCCGCCAAACTGACCGGCGCAAAAATCGACATCCAGCCGGACAGCATTCTGGAGGATGACGAATAGGGGGTACGATGGATCCCGTTAGAACGTGCATTGGATGCCGTTCCCGCGCCTCGCGCTCCTCACTTCTGAGGATCGTCGCCCAGAATTCGGACCTTGTGGTGGATGAAACCGCCACACTCCCTGGGCGAGGCGCGTGGATTCATCCCACCATCGCGTGCTTCCAGGAGGCCGTGAGGCGGCGCGCTTTTGGGCGTGCTCTCCGGGTGACCAGCCCCCTGGACGCAAAACAACTAGAGAACAGGCTGACTTGGCTAATGGATAACTAATGAGCGGCTCGAAATGAGAACCGTCCGTTACTAACGGTCTGCCCCTTTCCGGGTGCAGGCCCGGAACAGGAGAATTGTGGCTGCGAAACCACGCGTACACGAGATCGCTACTGAGCTCGGTGTCGACAGCAAGGTAGCCCTTGCTAAATTGAAAGAGATGGGCGAGTTCGTCAAGGGCCCGTCTTCCAGCGTTGAACCCCCCGTTGCCCGCCGTCTGCGCGCAGCACTCGAGGCCGACGGAGTCGCCACCGGCGGCGCCGCTGCCACCCCGGCGGCTCCGGCCGCCGCGAAGCCCGCGTCGACCACCACGGCCAAGCCCGGTGGCGCACGTCCGTCCCCGGCACGCCCCGCCGCACCGGTGCCCGCACCCGTCGTCGAGGCTCCCGCCGTGGATGCCCCGCCGATGCCGGCAGCACCGCTGACCGTCGCCGAGCGTCAGGTCCAGGCTGCCGAGAAGGCCGCCGCCGCCGAGAAGGCTGCAGCGACCGAGAAGGCCGCCGCCGAGGCGCCCGCAACCGCGGGCACCGAGACGACCCCCGCCGCTGCAACGCCGGCCCCCAAGGCCGACGGCGAGACGGCCACGGCCGCCAAGCCCGGCGGAACTGTGCCGCGTCCGGGAGCCCGTCCGGGTAACAACCCGTTCGCCAGCAACCAGGGCATGGGCAAGACCCCCACCCCGCGTCCGGGCAACAACCCGTTCGCGAGCGCGCAGGGCATGGGACAGCGTCCCCCGTCCACGTCCTCGCCCAGCAACATCCCCCGCCCCGCCGCACCCCGCCCTGGCGCCCCGCGTCCGGGCGGACCCGGCCAGGCACCCCGCCCGACCGGCTTCGGCCAGCGTCCGGGTGGCTTCCAGCGCCCCGGTGGCGCTCCGGGCGGCGCCGGTGGCGCACGCCCCGGCTTCACCCGCCCCGGTGCACCTGCCGGAGCTCCCGGCTTCGGCCCGCCCCGCCCCGCCGGTGGCGGCGGCGCCGGTGGCCGTGGCCGTGGTCCCGGCGGTGGAACCGCTGGTGCGTTCGGTCGCGGAGGCGGCAAGAACAAGGCACGCAAGTCGAAGCGGACGAAGAGGGCCGAGTTCGAGCTTCGCGAGGCCCCGTCGCTGGGTGGCGTCAGCGTCCCCCGTGGCGACGGCGGAACCGTGGTGCGTCTGCGCCGCGGTGCCTCGATCACGGACTTCGCCGACAAGATCGACGCGAGCCCGGGCAACCTGGTCACCGTGCTGTTCCACCTCGGTGAGATGGCCACGGCGACGGAGTCGCTCGACGAGGCCACCTTCGACGTGCTGGGCAGCGAGCTGGGTTACAAGATCCAGATGGTCTCGCCCGACGACGAAGACCGCGAACTGCTGCTCGCGTTCGACATCGACATCGACCAGGAGCTGGCCGACGAGACCGACGAAGAGCTCGAAGTTCGTCCTCCCGTCGTCACCGTCATGGGTCACGTCGACCACGGTAAGACCGCGCTGCTCGACGCCATCCGTAACGCCAAGGTGGCCGCAGGTGAAGCCGGTGGCATCACCCAGCACATCGGTGCCTACCAGGTCGTCACCGAGCACGAGGGCATCGAACGTGCCATCACCTTCATCGACACCCCCGGTCACGAGGCGTTCACCGCCATGCGTGCTCGTGGTGCGCAGGTCACCGACATCGCGATCCTCGTGGTCGCTGCCGATGACGGCATCATGCCGCAGACGATTGAGGCGCTCAACCACGCACAGGCCGCCAACGTGCCGATCGTGGTCGCAGTGAACAAGATCGACAAGGCCGGCGCCAACCCGCAGAAGGTGCGCCAGCAGCTCACCGAATTCGGTCTCGTCGCCGAAGAGTACGGCGGAGACGTCATGTTCGTCGACGTGTCAGCGAAGAACAAGATCGGCATCCAGGAAATCCTCGACGCCGTCCTGCTCACCGCAGACGCCGGACTCGACATGCGCGCCAACCCGAACAAGGATGCCCGCGGTGTGGCCATTGAGGCCAAGCTCGACAAGGGCCGTGGTGCAGTTGCCACCGTGCTCATCCAGTCCGGAACGCTGCGCGTCGGTGACTCGATCGTCGCCGGTACCGCTTACGGCCGTGTTCGTGCGATGGCCGACGAAAACGGCAACGCCGTTCTCGCCGCGGTTCCGTCCCGGGCAGTTCAGGTTCAGGGCCTCTCGAGCGTTCCCCGCGCCGGTGACACCTTCCTCGTCATCGAGGAAGACCGCACCGCGCGTCAGATCGCCGAGAAGCGCGAAGCCGCCGAGCGCAACGCCCTGCTGGCCAAGGCCCGCAAGCGCATCAGCCTCGAGGACTTCACCCGTGCACTCGAAGAGGGCAAGGTCGAATCGCTCAACCTCATCATCAAGGGTGACGTTTCCGGTGCCGTTGAGGCCCTGGAAGAGTCGCTGCTCAAGATCGAGGTCGACGACTCCGTACAGCTGCGCATCATCCACCGTGGTGTCGGTGCGGTCACGGAGAGCGACGTCAACCTCGCTACCGTCGACAACGCCATCATCATCGGCTTCAACGTTCGCCCCGACACGAAGGCGCGCGAACGTGCGGCTCGTGAAGGCGTGGACGTGCGCTTCTACTCCGTCATCTACAACGCGCTCGAGGACATCGAGTCTTCCCTCACCGGAATGCTCAAGCCCGAGTTCGAAGAAGTGCAGAGTGGTATCGCCGAGATCCGCGAGGTCTTCAGCTCGTCCAAGTTCGGAAACGTCGCCGGTGTCATCGTGCGTTCGGGAACGATCACGCGAAACGCCAAGGCGCGGGTCATCCGCGACGGCATCGTTGTGGGCGACAACCTGGCCATCGAGTCGCTGCGTCGCTTCAAGGATGACGTCACCGAGGTCCGTACGGACTTCGAGGCCGGTATCGGTCTTGGTAAGTTCAACGACATCCAGATCGGCGATGAGATCGAGACGATCGAATTGAAGGAAAAGCCGAGAGGTTAATAACTTCTCGTTGCCAGGGGTCTCCGCTTGATCCCCCCTCAGGGGAAGAGCGGGGACCCCTACCCCGATTCCCCTGAGGGGGGATCAAGCTACGACCCCGACTCCCCGGGACGCCATCCGTCAATACGATGGTTGGGGAGGGCTTAAGAGCGTTAAGAAGTACCCACAAACTAGGAGTAGATCATGGTAGATCCGGCACGCGCTAGGAAGATGGCGGACCGCATCAAGGTCATCGTGGCCAAGCGGCTCGAACGCGGCATCCGCGACCCGAGGCTCGGCTTCGTGACCATCACCGACGTCAAGGTCACCGGCGACCTGCAGCACGCCTCGGTGTTCTACACGGTCTACGGCTCCGAGGATGAGCGCAAGGACAGCGCCGCAGCGCTCAAGGCCGCTACCGGCATGATGCGCAGCGAGGTGGGCAAGAACATCACCGCACGGCTGACGCCGTCGATCGAGTTCATCGCCGACGCCATCCCCGAGAACGCCGCGCTCATCGACGACCTGCTCCGCGAAGCGCGCGAGCGCGACACCCAGGTGGGCGAAATGGCCCGCACGGCCGTCTACGCCGGCGACGAGGACCCGTACGTCAAGCCCCGCGAATACGTGGAGGACGACGAGGACGAGGACGACTCGGCCGAGGACGAGGCGGAGCCCGCACCGACGCACACCGGCCGTCACGTGGCCCCGACGGAGCCCGACGCACTGTAGCTCCACAGCACGACATGCCGCACAAGGCCTCCTGACGACGCGTCAGGGGGCCTTGTGCGGCTTCTCAGCGGACTGTGTTCTCGTGAGATGCCGCAAAGTGCCGCGTCAGCGCCCGCGAAGGGGACTCTTGCGGCGACTCGGCGTCCTGGTGCCGGTTGCGAGATGGCAGTTGGCGCCCCTTCGAAGCGCCGGAGGGGGCCTCAAGTGGCACCTCGCGGGAGAGACCGTTGGCGAGATGGCAGTTCGCGCCGCTTCGAAGCCCCAGAGGGGGCCCGAAGTGGCAACTCGCGGGGAGACCGGTCAGGCTTCCGTGGCGGCGATGGTCCAGGCGGCGGAGTGGGAGGCGCCGGGGGCCAGCAGCACCAGGTCCTCCCCGGTGGAGAAGGCGTCCGGCGGGCAGGTCATCGGCTCGACGGCCAGGCCGATCCGGCTGCGCTCCGGGGCGGGACGGTCGGCGGTGTGCACCTGCAGCCAGGGCAGCTCGGCGCCGAAGCTCATGCGCACGCCGGTGCCGGCCGGGCTGGTGAGTGTGACGCCGGCCGAGCCATCCGCCCCACGGGCGATGGACGTGAAGGCATGGTCGATGAACGTGTCGCCGATCGGCCGGGGTGCACGGAAGTCGAACTCCGGGTTGGTGTCGACCGGGACCGTGGCCACGGGGCTGAGTCGGTCCGGCGTCACCGTGAGGTAGCTCGCGGCCGGGAACTCGAGGGTCCAGTCGTCGACAGTGCCGGGCCCGGCCACGAGGTAGGGGTGTGGGCCGGTGCCGTACGGGGCGGTGGCCGCGCCGAGGTTCTCGGCGGTCACCGTGCTGGTGAGGCCGTCATCGGCGAGGCTGTAGGTGACCAGCAGGGCGATGCGGTGCGGGTAGCCGTCGCTGGGCACGATCGTGGTGCCCAGGGTCACGGAGCCGGACGAACGCGCCTGCAGCGTCCAGTCCGCCCAGCAGACCAGGCCGTGCAGGGCGTGTGAGCGGCTGGGCTCGGTGAGCGGCAGCTGGTAGTCGACACCATCGAAGGTGTAGGTACCGTCGACCACCCGGTTCGGCCAGGGCGCCAGCACGGCGCCCCGGTAGCCGGGCCGCACCTCGTCGGCGGCGAACGGCACCACCAGGTCGCGGCCGTGCCAGGTGAGCTCGCGCAGGCTCGCTCCGACGCTGGCGATCGTGGCCGAGTAGCCGCCGTGGTCGATCGTGTACTGCAGGCCCGAGAGCGGCAGCACCGACGCATCCGTGCTGGTGGTGGTACCGGTGGCGACGGCGGCGTCAGTCATGGGACAGTACTCGTTTCAGGTAGGCGTTCTCGAATCGTCCGTCGGGATCGACCCGGCGCACGTGGGCCGCGAAATCATCGAGGCGGGGATAGGCCCGGCGCAGGCCGGCCGGGGACATCGTGGCGACCTTGCCCCAGTGCGGGCGTGGTGCGAACGGTTCGAGCGTGTGCTCGATCAGGGGCAGCACCGCCAGGATCTCGGTCGGCAGCGGCTTCCAGGTGAAGTGGATGGCGAGCGAGTCGCGGGCGTAGCTGGGGCTGAGCCAGGCGGTGTCTGCGGCCACGCTGCGGAGCTCGGAGATATGCAACAGGGGTGCGATGCGGTCGCCGATGGCGCGCAGCGCCGTGATCGCGGCGACGGCGTGCTCGGCCGGGATCAGGTACTCGGACTGGATCTCCTCACCGTGACTCGGCTGGAACTCGCTCCGGAAGTGCGCCAGGCGCTCGTTCCACGGACCGGGCTCGCGCAACTGGCCGGTGACGCTGTCGGCGGCCACACCGGGGAGCGGATGCAGCGCAACCGTGGCCTCGGTGGCGCCCAGGGCGGCGAGGTCCAGCTCAGGACCGTCCACATCGAGCCGGCGCTTCGACCAGACCTGATGGGTGTTCTCGCCCTGGAAGGTGGTGAACACGCTGACGCTGTAGCCGCTGGACATGATGGCGGCCCAGTTGGCGAGGGCGGCGGTCCAGGACAAGCCCTGGTGCACGTACTGGGAGATCTGGAAGTGCGGCTGCACCCGCAGGGTGACGGCGGTGACGATGCCCACCGCACCGAGCCCCACCACGGAGGCCGCGAAGTCGGCGTCGTGCTCCCGCACGACCTCGATCGCGCCGGATGCCCGCACGATCTCCAGGGCCAGCACCGATGACGCCAACGAGCCGTTGCGCACGCCGGAACCGTGGGTGCCGGTCTGGATCGCGCCGGCCACCGAGATGTGCGGCAGCGAGGCGAGGTTGGGCAGGGCCAGGCCGTGCTCGGCCAGGTAGGCGCCCACCTGGGCGTAGGTGCTGCCGGCGCCGACCCGCACGCTCACCGCGGCGCCGTCGTCGCCGAACTGCAGGGTGGGCGGGGCGTCCAACCGGTCCAGCGCCACGAGGGTGCCCGCCGTGTCGGCGATGGTGGAGAAGGAGTGCCTGGAGCCCAGGGCCTTCACCCGGCCGCCGGCCGCATCCGCCGCCGCCACGATTGCCGAGACCTCTGCCGCCGTGGCGGGATGCCTGACGTCGTCGGTTGAATACTCGACATTGCCGGCCCAGTTCTTCATCGAAACCATTTCTGTTGGAGAGAACGCGGGGTTTTCACCCCTGGGAAAGAGCGTACATCCCGGGTTCGGTCTGGGCGGCGAGACCGTCGGCGAGGAGGCCGGCCAGGGCCCGGCCCAGCTGCACGGCATCCGGCCAGAGCCCGTTGATCTCCGCGTCGCTCACCGGATGATGCGTGGCCCGCAGCTCGGCCATGATCAGCCCGCGCACCTGCCGGTCGCTGCCCTCGAACTTCTTCTGCACGGCCTTCTTGGGGCCGTCATAGGCCGGGTAGCCGGCCGCGCGCCAGGCGCAGGCATCCCGGATCGGGCAGGCCTCACAGCGCGGGCTCCTGCTGGTGCAGACGATGGCGCCGAGCTCCATGATGGCGGCGTTGAACACCGCCGCCGGCGCGGTTTCGGCGGGCAACAGCGCCGACATCGCATCGAGGTCCCGGCCCCGGCTGGGCGGCGCGGGTTCGGCCTGACCGGTCACGGCCCGGGCGATCACCCGGCGGGTGTTGGTGTCGACGACCGGATGCCGATGGCCGTACGCGAAAGCCGCGACCGCCCTGGCCGTGTAATCGCCGATCCCGGTCAGGGCGAGCAGGTCGTCAACGTCTTCAGGCACGACGCCGCCGTGCCGTTCGGTGATCTGCACCGCTGCGGCATGCAGCCACAGCGCCCGGCGGGGGTAGCCCAGGCTCGCCCACGCCCGAACGGCTTCACCGGGCGGCACGGAGGCCAGATCAGCGGGTGTCGGCCAGCGCTCGAGCCATTCAGTCAGTCGTGGGATCACCCGGTTCACCGGGGTCTGCTGCAGCATGAACTCGCTCACCAGGGTGCCCCAGGCGCTGAACCCGGCTCGCCGCCAGGGCAGGTCGCGGGCGTTCTCGCCGAACCAGACACTGATGCTATGGCTGAGGGCCGGCACGGCCTCGGCGGCGGCGCTGTCGGCTACGGCGCTGTCGACGGGGGCCGCGCCCTGGGCTGTGACGTTCATCGGTTCTAACCTAGGCTCGATTCATGAAGCTCGTTTCCACTCCTCGCGTCGAGTACCTGCGTACCCTCGCGGCCGAGATCCTGAACCTGAACGGCCGGGGGAGGGTGATCGTCGCCGTTGACGGCGCCGACGCGGCGGCGCGCACCGCCTTCGCCGACGACCTGGCGGCGGTGCTCGACGAAGCCGGAACCCCCGCGTTCCGGGCGTCGCTGCGCTACTTCCAACGCTCCCGCGAGGATGCCGCCCGGTTCGGTGCCGACACCCCTGAGCGCCATTTCCGGCACGGCTACGACTATTCGGCGTTGCGCCGGGTGCTGCTCGAACCGTTCAGGCTCGGCGGCAGCACCGGATTTGTCACCCAGGTGTTCGACCCCGACCGGGATACCTGGATCGAACCGACCTGGAGCACCGCACCGGCCGACGCGATGCTGGTGATCGACGGCGAGTTCATCAACCGCAGCGAGCTGCGGGACGCCTGGAACTATCGCATTCTGCTGGAAAGCGAAGCGACCTCCGAGGTCGACTATCTCTACCAGAAGGAGGAACGGCCCCGCCAGGTGGCGTCGGCCGTCATCGACCTCAGCCAGCGGCACCTGCCCCAGCGGGTGTTCAGCGACTCCTGCTGAACCGCGCCACCACGTCGGCCGGATCGAGGAACGACCCGCGTGCCTCCACCTCGTGCACCAGGGCGGTCAGCCGGCCGTTCACCGGGGCGGAAACCCCGGCCACGGCGGCCTCGCGCACCACGGCGCCGTTCAGGAAGTCGACCTCGGTGCGCTGGCCACGGGTGACGCTCTGCAACGTCGAACCCAGGTTGGGCACGGTGCCCATGCGTGCACGCATCCGCAGCGGCAGCACCTGCCCGGCCCAGGCCGGCAGCAGAGAGAAGAGCCGCAGCCGGATATCGCCCAGCGCCTGCATGGCACCGAACCGGATGCCGCGGCGCATGCCCACCCGCACTGCCTCGCGCATGCTCAGGGTCATCACCCGCCGCAGACCCCGGTGCGCGACCACGCTCTGAACGCTCAACCCGGTGATCGCCGGCAGTGCGTTGAGCATGTTCACGACGAGCTTGGTCCACTGGGCGCCGACGAAATTGTCGATGGTGCGGCACGGCACGGCCTCCGCCAGCACCCCCTGCCAGTGCCGGGTGGCCGCATCGGCCGGCCCGGTGCCCCGACCGAGGTAGGTGGGCGCGGCCGTGGTGACGGTGACCAGACCGGGTTCGGTGTAGTTGGCGGCGATGATCGACAGCGCACCGAAGCAGTCGGAGCGGGGGAGCAGCCGCCTGGCGGTGTCGACACCGGCCAGGCCGTTCTGGATCACGATCACCGCGGCACCGTCGAGCACGGCGGCGTTGTCCCTGATCGCGGCCTCGGCATCCTGCGCCTTTGTGCACACCAGGGCCAGGTCGGGCGTCTCGACCAGCCGTTCGAGAGCGGTCGGGCGCGCCGTCGCCGGCCCGAAACCGCCCTCCAGACGGATGCCCCGCTCACGGATCGCGGCCAGCCCGGCGCCGCGCGCGGTGACGGTGACGTCGTGGCCAGCCCGGCTCAGCAGGGTGGCGAAGGTTCCGCCCAGGGCGCCGGCACCGATCACAGCAATTCGCATGCTCTCAGCCTAGAAGCCTGGCCGCGTCGCCGGGACTAGCCGACGAGCACGGTGTCCGCCGGAACCGGGGCCGTCACAGGCATCGGGGCCGTCCGACGGCCGGACGGCAGCGCGAGGGCGATCACCGCCGCCACGGCAAGCACCCCGGCGCCGACCATTACGGCGGGCACCGCGGCATCCACGTACCCGGAGGGAGTCAGCGTGCCACCGTTGCCGGTGAAGACCGTGGTGAGCACCGCGACGCCCAGCGCCACACCGATCTCACGGAAGGTGGAGTTGGTGCCGGACGCCTTGGCGTGATCGTTCGGCACCATATTGGCCAGCACAGCGGTGGAGCTCGGCGCGAAGACCAGCCCCATACCGAGTCCGGCCAGGATGAACGCGCCCACCAGCTCGCCGTATTCGACATCGGCCGACATGGTCATGGCCAACCAGAACATGGCGATGGCCAACAGGGCCAGGCCCAATACGATCGGCAGCCGCGTGCCGGTTCTCGGGCTGAGCATCCCGGTCAGCGGCGCCACGATCATCGGAGCCAGCGTCCACGGCATGGTCATCACGCCTGCTTCGAGCGGGCTGTGGCCCTGCACGATCTGCAGGAACTGGATGAGGATGAAGATCGACCCGAAGATGCCGAAGCTGAAGGTGATCCCCACCAGGTTCGCAACCGTGAAGCTCCGGTCGCGAAACAGCCGCAGGGGCAGCAGCGGCGCGGACGCCCGCCCCTCCCACCAGACGAAGGCGAGCAGGAGGACACCGCCGCCGATGAGCGCCGTGAGGACCTCGGTGCTGGCCCAGCCGGCCTCGTTGCCCCGCACGATTCCGTAGACGATCCCGAAGACCCCGCCGCCCGCCAGCACGAGGCCCAGCACATCGGCGCGCAGCCGGGCGCCGAAGCTGTTGGGCAGCGCGATCAGCGCGAGCGGGATCGACAGCAGGCCGAGCGGTACGTTCAGCCAGAAGATGGCCTCCCAGTTCCAGCCCTCCACCACGGCGCCGCCGATGAGCGGGCCGAGTGCAACGCCCAGGCCGGCGATGCCGCCCCAGATGCCGATGGCCGCCGGCCGGAACCGGTCGGCCACCGACCCGACGAGCAGGGTGAGGGAGAGCGGCATGAGCGCCGCGGCACCGACGCCCTGGAGGGCCCTGGCGGCGATCAGCATCCACGGCTCGACGCTCATCGCGCAGAGCGCCGATGCGGCGGTGAACACCGCGATGCCGGCCAGGAACACCGACCGGCGGCCGAAACGGTCACCGATGGCGACGGCCATCAGCATGAAGGTGGCGAAGCTGAGCGAGTAGGCGTTGACGACCCACTGCAGTTCTTCGATGGTGGCGTTCAGATCGGTGTTGATCACCGGCAGGGCACTGGTGACCACGAGGTTGTCGAGGGTGGCCATGAACATGGGCAGCGACGCGGCGACGACGGCAAGCCAGACGGGCACCCGGTTCAGGCGCCGAACGGCCGGCGGGGTGGAAGCGGTGGTCATGGGAGGTCCCTTCGGGAACGGAGCCAGAGAATGTTGTAATTGAATGATTACAAAGTAGGAGATTAGTAATCGACTGATAACCTGTCAAGTGTGAACGAGACATCCGGCACCGCAGCCGCCCAACCCACCGAGCGCATCCCCGCCGCCGAACGCCGCGAGCAGATCCTGGCAGCGGCCAGCGTGGTGTTCGGCGAACGCGGCTATTCCGGCGCGACCACCGATCAGGTGGCCAAGGCAGCCGGCATCAGCCAGCCCTACGTGGTGCGCATGTTCGGCACCAAGGAGAACCTCTTCCTGGAGGTGCTGGCCAGGGCCCTGGAGCGCCTGGTCGCCGGCTTCAGGCAGATCATCGCGGAACCGCGGGAGCCCGGCGACGACGAGATGGAGCTGCTGGCCGCACGGCTCGGCGCCGCGTACGTGGACCTCATCGAAGATCGCGGCATCCTGCTGTCGCTCATGCAGGCATTCATCAGCGGGCACAACCCTGTCGTCGGCGCCAAGGCCAGGGCCGGGTTCCTCGAGATCTACCGGATGCTGCGCGACGAGGCCGGCTTCCCGCCGGACGCCATCCGCGAGTTCTTGGCCGACGGGATGCTGTTCAACACGCTCCTGGCCATCCGGCTGCCCGACATGTTCGGCGAGGACGCCGACGCCGAGGAACTCATGCGCTGCACGTTCCGTGGCAAGCTCGATGTTGTGCTCGGCGCTACGGCAGCCGAGGCCGCAGAGCATGCCTGACCCCGCTAAGAAGGATTACCAGTGAACGCCCCACGCCGCCCACCCGGCAGCACCACCAGCGGCCTCGTGCTGATCGATAAGCCCCAGGGCTGGACCAGCCACGACGCCGTCGCCCGCACCCGCCGCCTGGCGAACACCCGCAAGGTCGGCCACGCCGGCACGCTCGACCCGATGGCGACCGGCCTGCTGATCCTCGGCATCAACAGCTCCACCCGGCTGCTCACCTATGTGGTCGGCCTCGACAAGGAGTACCTGGCCACCATCCGGCTGGGCGCCGCGACAACCACCGACGACGCCGAGGGGGAGGAGCTAACCCGCGCCCCCGCCGAGGTCGTCGACGGCATCTCCGCCGCGGCCATCGCCGCGGGCATCCACGACCTCACCGGAGCGATCAGCCAACGGCCCAGCGCCGTGAGTGCCATCAAGGTGGACGGCAAACGTGCCTACGCCAGGGTGCGCGCCGGCGAAGACGTGGAACTGCCGGCCCGCCCGGTCACCGTGAGCGAGTTCGAACTGGTCAGCAGCACTCCGATTGACGGGTTCCTCGACCTCGAGGTGCGGGTCGTCTGCTCCTCTGGCACCTACATCCGGGCGCTCGCCCGCGACCTCGGCGCCGGCCTCGGCGTCGGCGGCCACCTCACCAGCCTCCGCCGCACCCGGATCGGCCCGTTCGGCATCGATGCCGCCGACCCGCTCGACCAGCTCGACGTGGCGCGTGCGCTGATCGGGCCGGCGGATGCGGCCAGCCGGCTCTTCGGCAGGTTCGACCTGACCGAGCAGCAGGCCATCGACCTCGGCCACGGCAAGCGCATCGACGCGCCCGCGGGCGCCGCTGACGCGGGACCGGTCGCCGCCATCGACCCGGGCGGCCGTCTCGTCGGCCTCGTCGAGTACCGCGCCGGCCAGGCCAAATCGATCGTCAACTTCCCGCCCGACGCCCCCATGGCCAGTCCCGCCGTTGTGGAGGAGACCCCGTGATCGAGTGGTTCACGTACCTGCAGCTGGCCGTCGCCACCGTCGCGGGTCTGCTCTGCCTGGGCCTGGGCTTGGCGGGACGTAAGCCCACCGACCTCAGCATGGGGGCGACCCTGCTTGTTGAGCTGCTGCTGATCGCGCAACTCGTGGTCGCCATCGTCGCGCCCCTCGCCGGGAACCAGGCCACCGGCAGCCTGCTGGAGTTCTACACCTACCTGGTCAGCGCCATCCTGTTGCCAATCGCCGGGGGAGTGTGGGCGCTGATCGAACGCAGCCGATGGAGCACCGTGATCCTCGGCGTGGTCTGCCTGTCGGTGGCCGTCATGGTCTACCGGATGCTGCAGATCTGGACCGTACAGGGCGTCTGAGTTGAGCTTCGCGCCCGGCACCGTGCGCCCCGAAGATGCTGCGATAATTACTGAGCGATGAATGAGCTCAAGACCGACTCCGGAGACAACGCCACCGGCACGACGAAAACCGGCCGGGTGACCGGCATCGGCCGTGTGCTGATCATGGTCTACGGCGTCCTCGCGCTGGCCGCCACCGGTCGCTCCTTCGTGCAGATCGTCGGCAAGTTCAACGAGGCCCCGCTGGCGTACACCCTGTCGGCGCTCGCCGCCGTGGTCTACATCGTCGCCACCATCGCCCTGATCAACCGGGGGCGGGCCTGGTACCGGATCGCCTGGATCACCATCGGCTTCGAACTCCTGGGCGTTCTCGTGATCGGCACCCTCAGCCTGGTCGACCCGCAATTGTTCCCGCACGATACCGTCTGGTCCGTTTACGGGCGCGGCTACCTGTTTATTCCGCTAGTGCTGCCGATCCTGGGCATGTGGTGGCTGGCCCGCCATGCGCCGGCGCGCGCCGGCCGGAACGGAGCGGCCGCGTGACCGCCGCCCCGACCACCCCCACGAATGTGCCGACGCAGGTGCCGATGAAGGTGCTCAAGGGCCTGGACGCCGTACCGGCCGACTGGCCCGCATCGGCGGTCAGCATCGGCAAATTCGACGGCGTGCACGCCGGCCACCGCGCCGTGATCGGGGAGCTCAAGACACACGCCCGGCGGGAAGGTCTGGCGGCCGTTGTCGTCACCTTCGACCGGCATCCGCTCGCCCTGCTCAACCCGGCCAAGTGCCCCGCCGAACTGGTCAGCGTGCAGCAGAAGCTCGACCTGCTCGGTGAGACCGGCATCGACGCCACCCTGGTGCTCGCCTTCGACACCGCGCTCTCCTCGCTGCCGCCGGAGGACTTCGTGCGGGACATCCTGGTGAACACCCTGCACGCCCGCCACGTGATGGTGGGCCGGGACTTCAGGTTCGGCGCCCGCGGTGCCGGCGACGCCGACCTGCTCACCGAGCTCGGCCACCGCTACGGCTTCGACGTGCGGCTCATCGACGACGTCATGCCGCACGGGGAACGCCGGGTCTCGTCGACCTGGATCCGCGAGCTGCTCTCCACCGGCGACGTGCGCGCCGCGACCCGGCTGCTGGGGCACACCCCCACCGTGCGCGGAGTGGTGGTGCACGGGGCGGCCAGGGGGCGCGAGCTCGGCTTTCCCACCGCGAACCTCTCGCCAGAGGCTGAGGGTCTGATCCCCGCGGATGGCGTCTACGCCGGCTGGCTCACCGACAACGGGGCGCGCTATCCGGCCGCCATCTCCATCGGCAACAACCCCACCTTCGACGGCGTGCCGCAGAAGCAGGTCGAGGCGTACGTGCTCGATCAGGACATCGACCTGTACGACCACGTCGTCGAGGTCTCCTTCGTCGAGCACATCCGCGGCATGGTCGCGTTCACCGGCATCGAGCCGTTGATCCGGCAGATCGAGGACGACGTCGTGCGGACCCGCGCGATCCTGCACCTCCCGCTGGGCTAGACGCCGGGTCAGTCGCCGGGTTGAGCGACGGCTAGACGGTCGGCTCCTCCGGCGACGGCTCGACCGGCGGCGTGTTCGCGGGCAGCGGGCCGCGGCCGAACAGGAACAGGATCAGCTCCGGCGCCGTGCTGCGGAGCGGGGTGCCGTGGCCGACGCTCCACTCGGCATCCGTCGCCACCAGCCGGCGGGTGCGCAGCACGGCCTTGATCTCGGTGGGGGCGATCAGGCTGCGCCGCAGCGCCACCGCGCCGCCGGCCGTGGCGTGGATGGGCAGGGTCAGGCCCAGCGGATGCGCCAGGTCCAGGCCGTGCACCACGGCCTCGGTGAGGTCGGTGATGCCGCCCCGGCCCGTGGCAGCCCTGGCGGCGGCGATCTCGCGGATCCGCGCGACCAGCTGGTCGGGCTCGGCTGCTGCCGCTGCCCGGCTGACGGCCTCGATGGCGCGGCTCGGACGCACGTAGTGCCCCAGGTACGCGCGGGTGGCGCTGCCGATGAGTTCCCGCTTCGTGCTGCCGAGCCGCCAGACCAGGTGCCCGGCGACATCGCGCACCCGCCAGCCGGCGCACAGGCTCTCTACCTCCCACTGCTCGGGAGTCAGCCCGGCGAGCAGGTCGGCGATGGCGGTGAGAGTGGCGGCCAGATGCCCGGACCAGCGCGCGTTCACGCCGGATTCATTGCCGACGCTCCGCAGGCTGAGGGGGAGGAGTCGTGCGAATTCTGCCATGCCGTCCAGCCTAGACTTGCTGAGTGTCAGACAACTCGCCCCGCTCCCTGTGGGCCGGGCGAACCCTGGCCCTGCTGGGCATCGTCCTGGTGGCCGCCAATCTGCGCACCGCCGTCGCGGCGCTCTCGCCCATCGTCAGCCAGATCTCCACCGACGTTCCGTTGAGCCCAACGGCCATCGGCGTCCTGGGCATGCTGCCGCCGGTCTGCTTCGCCTTTTTCGGCATCTTCACTCCGGTTTACACGCGCCGGCTCGGCCTGGAGAACGTTCTCGTGCTGGCCCTGACCGCGATGCTGCTCGGGCACCTCACCCGCGGCCTGGCCGGCTCCCTCCCGGTGTTGGTGATCGGCAGCGTGGTCACCTTCGCCGGCCTCGGTGTGGGCAATGTGTTGCTGCCGCCGCTGGTGAAGAAGTACTTCCCCGACCGGATCGGTCTGGTCACCTCGCTCTACGTGACGATGCTGTCGCTGAGCACCCTCTTTCCGCCGCTGATCGCGGTGCCGGTCGCGGATGCCGCCGGCTGGCGGGTGTCCCTCGGACTCTGGGTGCTGCCGGTCCTGGTCGCCCTCGTCCCCTGGGTCACCATGT
>Ga0247803_1000872_pt1 | contig 15944 bp, 14 predicted proteins | sample UWRJL014104B1_FD_180928 | JGI IMG/M metagenome (GOLD analysis project Ga0247803, IMG submission 180928) | Plant litter microbial communities from Arlington Agricultural Research Station in Wisconsin, United States - UWRJ-L014-104B-1 | ecosystem: Environmental > Terrestrial > Plant litter >...
TTAGTAATCATCTTCGTTTTAAGCTGGTTATATCCTATTATTGGATTGCTGATCAAAATACAAAGCAAGGGTCCTATACTGTTTAAGCAGCAGCGTAGCGGGATCAATGATACACCGTTCTGGTGTTATAAGTTTAGAAGCATGCGGATGAATGACGATAGTCATAAAAAGCAGGCCACCAAAGGAGATCCAAGGATTACTAAAATTGGTGCTTTTTTACGTAAGTCTAGCTTAGATGAAATGCCGCAGTTCTTTAATGTCTTTTTAGGTAACATGAGCGTTGTTGGCCCAAGGCCGCATATGCTACGCCATACAGAAGAGTATTCTGCAATTATCAGTCAGTATATGGTAAGACAGTTCGTTAAACCTGGGATAACTGGCTGGGCGCAGGTAAATGGGTTCCGTGGAGAGACTAAAGACGATGGTGCCATGGAAAGCAGGGTAGAGCACGATATCTGGTACTTAGAGCATTGGAGCAGTATGTTAGATATACAAATTATCTTTATGACAGTCATCAATGTTTTCCATGGAGAAGATAATGCCTATTAACGAATTATTGTTATTTATATTGTAACAATAGATTATTTGGCATAATTTCTGATATAGAAATATTCTGGCGATATTTTACAATTTCCAGCCTATTATGAGCTACTCAGACCACAGTTGTAGAAAATGCGCTACAACATTTCACTATCAGGTACCACGAGGTTTCGTGTTGAAGAAGGTACTTGGTTTTTTACCAATAAGAATTTATTGGTGCCCTTTTTGCCAGTGTGAAAGATACGTCTGGGTAAAAGATAAAAACAGGGCTAAAGATGATAAATAGTTGATGTAAAATAACAAAGGCAACCTATAATAGATTGCCTTCGTATTTATATGGTTAATTGATCGATAGATTTACTTGATACCGATAGATTGAACTTTAAAGCCTATCGCTGTCAATTTTGCAGTGTCTAATAGGTTTCTTCCGTCAAACACTTTCGCTGGTTTCAGCATATTGTCATAAATCCTCTGCCAGTCATAATTTTTAAACTCATCCCATTCCGTTAGAATAGCAATAGCATGAGAGTCTTTACAAGCCTCATATGGGTCTAGGAATACAGACAGTCCTTTTTTGTTTTCTTCTGGTTGTCTGGTTTCCAGGTAATCCATATCACCATAAATTTGTTTCTCCTGAACTTTAGGATCGTAAACCCGGATCTTAGCTTGCTCGTTCAATAACTCGTCAGCTACATAGATTGCTGCAGATTCGCGTGTATCATTGGTGTCTTTCTTAAATGCCCAGCCTAAGAAAGTGATCTTTTTATCAGAAACCGTATTGTACAAACTGCGTACAATATTTAAGGCGAATCTTTTCTTTTGGTGGTCGTTCATAATGATCACTTGTTCCCAATAATCTGCAACTTCTTGCAAACCGAATGAACGTGAAATATAAACAAGGTTTAATATATCTTTCTGGAAGCATGATCCACCAAAACCTACAGAGGCTTTTAGGAATTTCGGACCGATACGGCTATCTGTACCAATAGCTCTGGAAACTTCAGTAATGTCTGCTTCTGTTTTTTCACAAAGTTCAGAAATCGCATTGATAGAGGAGATCCTTTGTGCTAAAAATGCATTAGCTACCAATTTAGAAAGTTCTGATGACCATACATTAGTGGTTAAGATTCTTTCTGCAGGGATCCATTGTGCATAGATGTCTACTAGTGCTTGTATAGCTTCTTGTCCTTCTTCTGAAGAATCACCACCAATTAAAACCCTGTCCGGGCTCAATAAATCTTCTACAGCTGTTCCTTCTGCCAGAAATTCTGGGTTTGACAGTACCTGGAATTTTACCCCATTACCTGTGTTTTGTAAGATATCTCTTACTGCTTCTGCAGTTCTTACTGGTAATGTTGATTTTTCTACAATAATCTTATCAGTTTTTGATACTCTTGCAATTTGTCTTGCGCATAACTCAATCCATTTTAAGTCAGCTCCCATACCTTTACCGGCACCATACGTTTTTGTTGGTGTATTTACTGAGATGAAAATCATCTGCGCTTCGTCAATTGCTTTATCAACATCAGTAGAGAAGAATAAGTTCCTTCCTCTTGCTTCGGCAACAATATCACTAAGACCTGGCTCATAAACGGGTATATTGTTAACATCTTCATCGTTCCAGGCAGCTATACGTGCCTCATTAAGATCGACAATAGTCACTTTAATACCGGGACATTGCTTCGCAACAACCGCCATTGTTGGTCCGCCTACATAACCTGCTCCTATGCAGCAAATACTAGTAATATTTTTCATTTTTAATGGATTTGTTAACCTTTTCGTATAGGTGCAAGATATAAAAAGTAGTGTTAATTTTTACAACTAACGGTACTAATATTAGGTTAATTGTTAAATATTTTGATGATTAAGTGCTAAAATTATAAAGATTTCTTATTCTGGCAAAACCGGAGCGCTAATTCCCCTTGGTTCTTTAGTAATTGCGCCCAAAAAAGAGATAATTGCTTCTTTTTCTGTTTTAGTTAAGTTTAGCCTTTTGATATGTATATCTGTTTGTGGAAAAAGGGTTCTTCGTCACTTTTGGTGAAGAATTAAAACTCTAACTAATGATAGCATTCTATTAACTGAAAATGCGCTTTATTTTATTGATGCACTTTTTTTCATTACAGGCTTTCAGCAAAAGTGACGAAGAGCCACTTTTGCTGAAATATACATATGATGTACAGAATAAAAAATCCATTCTGTGAATTATACTAATCTAGTATTGTCAACCAAATAAAGAATGTGCAGGAAAAGTGTTCAACTGACTATATTTGGATTCAACATTAATTACATAAATTAATCTTTCTCAAACATGGTGGAAAAATACTCTACATTAACTTCTCAAACATGGAAACAAATACAGTTGTTTCAACCGCCTGTCTACCGATATTTGGATCAGAAATGGATTGACGAGTTTCTAACCACTGGTCGTCTACTAATAAGCTCGCTTAGGAAGTTTATAAAATATCCCGATGAAGTACGAGGTGATAAAAACGAAGGAACAGCCCATTATCATACTGAATTAAATGGTGGATCTCACTTTGTTTCTCATCTGTCTTCTGGTATATCTCAGTATATTTTCTGTACGAGCCTTATAAATAGCGACGAATTGAAATCTGACTTTGGAGTAGATTCCTGTATAAGAATATTCAAGCCTTTTGAATTTACGATAGCGATTTTAAATTCAATTGCAAATTCAAGCGGTGCATCTTATGGGTTGTGCAATTATCAAGATAGTAGGTACGTTGAAAGTATGTCTGAGAAGTCGATGGTAGATGTTGTTGATGATTTTATAAATTTCTCTGGGGAGCAGATGGGAAACGGATTAGATATGCTTTTTCTGAAGGAAAATAAGTATCAGTATCAAAACGAATTTAGGTTCGTTTGGGACGTCAATGTCCCTTATGATGAACTGCCTGAGAATATGATTGTTGAATGTAAGGAGGCTTTGAAATACTGTGAACAAGCTTAAGCGCATCATTTGTTCAATGATCTCAATTTAGTCATTTACCATAATTTGACAAATCTGCTGTAGCCATTTGAATATAGGATGATGCTTTGTAAATGGCATTGATGAATGCTAAAAGTGATAGTGAGCCGTTTAGACTATCTCCTAGCATAGGATGTCCTATGTAAATTCCTTTATCCAATTGTAAAACTCCAGATACTGTTTCTAGGTTTTCAGCGAATTTATTAGCAAGCGTCAAAGGATCAGACCATCCCTTGTAACCAACAATAAAATATGGAACTTTCCGCTTTAAGATATCAAGTGGTGCAGGTTGTAATCTCGGAAGATCTGAATTCGTACTAGCTACAGATGACTGAATAATCATACCGCCAGAATTTGACATAGTCATATTACCCGCTAATTGCCTTTCTATAAGATTTAATTTGTTACCTGTGTCAATTGCTTGATCCCACTGATTTGATAAATTTGATTTAACCTCAATAACTGCTGCAACACCCTCAGCAAAAAATACTCTTGAAGTATCACCGCTTAATGGTATGCTAGGAAAATGACCATTTTCAATTATAATATCAAGTTCACCAGTTATGTTTCCTAATGAATCAGTAATTTCTCCACTTTGACTTATCCTCAGTCCCGTAGGGATCACTTCCTTAAGAAACTTGTTGACGAATTCAGCTCTTCCAGCGCCCTTTGCTGCTGCTGCACTTAATTCTGTAGCTACAGCAATACTATTTAATCCCATTAAAAGACCTTTAAGTCTTTGTTCTACATATTGATTTACCATAGATGAAGTTAATTTTAAGAAAGTTAATTGATACAATCGTAGGAATGATTACTTCGATATTACTCCCATACTTACCAAAAGTGAAATTATTGCTATCAGAGTCCCTAGAAAGGCAAAGATGAAAGTCCAAAGAATCATCCTTTTATTGGCCTCGTTGTCTTTAGACACTTTCGATTTGTACACCAAATATTTTTGGTACGAACCGACTTCTTTTAATTTTTTACCGTTCTCTGTCAGACAGATACTCCACTCTGTTAGCTCTTGACCCGTAGCGTGAGTATAGGTAAATGGATCTGATGTGTCCATAGCAAGAGAGTTTTCCAAAAGAAATGTCCATATGTTAAGAGCCGAAGAGTTATTGGTCTGCCACTGATTTGAATTTACCCTTACTAACTCTTGTATAGTAAACTTTTTATTCACTGGAAATCTAGGAATAAGATTATCCAAGGTGTTTTTTTCATTGTCGGTTAATTCATCATAGTTCATATTTGAGGCTCTAGTTAATTTAAAAACCTAATATAACTAATATTTATCCTTAAACAGGATGAATAACAACTACCATATATTTCTATTGCAGGGATCGGCTTAAAGAATTAGAGTGTAAAATCTTGACATGGTTACTACCATTGCAATTAGGGATATTTCTGACATCAGCACCAAAAATGATAACATAAGCCAAAACAACAGCTAAAAGGAACTAAGAGAAATAATAGGATCTTAGGTAATCTATTCAATTCATCTAGATTACCTTATTAGAGAGATCAAATTTTGTTAATCAGGATTGCTCATAATGGCAATTAACCGCACCAATCAGTCCTCTGCTATTTGCTGTTTATAGCGAGACAAAGAATAAAAATAGAGTCATTAAAAGAGAATGTGTAAATTGTGCGCTTTACAAGAAACGAGGAATGCAACTGAATACTTCCGATACAAAAATTGCAATTATAGGTTTAGGTTATGTGGGATTACCCCTTGCGGTAGCTTTCGCTAAAAAATATCCTGTTACGGGGTTCGATATCAGCCATGCGCGGATAAGCGAACTGAAACGGGGTTCAGATTATACCCTGGAAGTAACACCAGCAGAGTTAAATGACGTAAGTTTAACTTCGGCAGGGGGAATCGGATTGACTTTTACGGATGAGCTACAGGAGATAAAGGACTGCAATATTTATATTGTTACGGTGCCTACACCTATCGACAAATATAATAAACCTGATCTCACGGCACTCTATAAAGCTAGTCAGGCTGTCGGTGAAGTGCTCCAGCCAGGTGATGTAGTCATTTATGAGTCTACGGTTTACCCTGGGGTAACCGAAGAGGAGTGTGTGCCGCTACTGGAAAAGTATAGTGGACTCCGTTTTAATACCGATTTTTTTGCGGGGTATTCTCCGGAGCGGATCAATCCTGGAGATAAAAACCGTACGGTTACTCAAATACTTAAAGTTACGGCCGGTTCTACTCCGGCAATTGCAGAGTATGTAGATCAGCTTTACCAGTCTATCATTGTGGCCGGTACTTACAAAGCGCCATCAATTAAAGTAGCTGAGGCAGCAAAAGTGATAGAGAACTCGCAGCGGGATATCAATATTGCTTTTGTGAATGAACTAAGCAAGATCTTTAACCGGATGGGGATTGATACCCATGAGGTGCTCGAAGCGGCAGGTACGAAATGGAATTTCCTTAAGTTTCAGCCGGGCTTGGTTGGTGGGCATTGCATTGGGGTAGATCCGTATTATTTAGCGCAAAAAGCACAGGAGTTAGGTTATCATCCGGAAATTATTTTGGCTGGGCGACGGTTAAATGATAGCATGGGGGCGTATGTAGCGGAGGAAGTATTGCGGCTGATGGTGAAGAAACAGGTTTCAGTAACAGAAGCGCGGGTACTGATTCTCGGATTCACTTTTAAAGAGAACTGTACGGATGTACGTAATACGCGGGTGATCGATATGGTCAACGAGTTTAAGTCGTTCCATATAGAGCCGGTAATCTATGATCCATGGGCGAGCAGCGCGGCGGTACTGGAAGAATACGGACTGCACATTCTTAATGATTTAACTGTTATTGAGGGGCAAAAGTTTGAAGCGGTGATACTTGCTGTAGGGCATTATCAGTTTGCAGAACTGGAGGTGAGTGCGTTTGTGAATACACCTGGAATTATATACGATGTAAAAGGATTTCTTAAAAAAGAAGAAGTAGACGGGCGCCTCTAGTTATCCAGAGGCGCGAGTCTTTTAAATTTCTATTTTCTTCAATTCGATTTCTACACGCCTGTTTTTTTGCCGGCCAGCGGCAGTTTTATTTGTCGCGATTGGTACAGTGCTCCCAAATGGAGTGGTTACAATTTTGTCTTCTTTAACCCCCTTGCTCACCAGATATTCTTTTACACTGATCGCACGTTTGTCTGACAATACCCAGTTGTACTTATAGCGGCCAACAGAATCTGCATGCCCCCTCAATGATACTGCATAATTATTGTCTTTGATTGTTTTTGCCAGCTGATCGAGGTTGGCATAATACGCACGGCGGATAGACTCCTTGTTGTTGTCGTACTCTAACTTTTTTGGTACGGCTACAATGGCTTTCGTGGCTTTTGGTTTAATCGGTTCATTTGTGGCGTTTACTGTCAGGTAAAGAAACAGTACCGCAATTCCGGTTGCAAAAATTTTTGTTTTCATAGCTTTATATTTGTTAGTTAATTAGCGTAGATGATAACAGAACTTTTGCAATTACGTATCCGGTAAACATATAGGTTTTAAAATTCTTCCTTCGGTGTCAGTTTTTGATCTATCAGATCAAGTATTTCGCTGTTTTCTGCAGCGTCAAACTTCCTGGCAAAAAGTGCATCGGAAGAGTATAATTGGGGAAAGTCTTCCTTAGTGAGGATTTCCGGGTGCGGATTTTCTACACTTATCCACCTCATATACCGCAAATTACTATTAGTAATACTGTTTCTGATCCTGTCATCCTTAGCATTCAATAAGATGGTATGGAAAAAGAGCTCGTCGGGCGCAAAAGTGAACTTATGGAAATTATAATACTTTGGGTTTTTCTCTACATACCTTAAAATGTATTGCAGCGCGTACAAGTCCATCGTCCACCATTGCGAGCCGCAATACGGCCGTAAATGATCGGGTAACTTTCGTGCAAACGGCGGGATGAGCATCGACAGCAAGTTTAGCGATTTAGAAAAGAAGATTGGTACTGAGCTGGTCCCGAAAAAATACTTTTTATAGCGGTAGGTGCCCCCGGTATTCCACCGCCGGTAATTGGGCAGGGGAAAATAATCGAGAAACACACTGTATTTAGAATTGGCTAAAAAGTGATCAATTTCTTCGTTACTTTTTATCGGATAATCCTGTCCGCTTAATAAACTAATGGAATTAAACGGAATGGCTGATTCTTCTACAGCCTGCATGGCATTTAATGTAGCATCGGCCAGGCTAAACCCGCCCCATTTAGTGGATATTCTTTTGATCAGTGTAATGTTATTCTTGGCAAGTAAAGATTCATGGTAAGAATCTACAGTGGTTTTTAGGTCTATGTGAATAAAAAAGTAAGAAGCAGCATCATCTAACCGTTCCACTAATCTCATCAACTGGTCCAGGTTTTTGTGTGCAAGGATGATGTAGGCTTTTTTCATAAAATAAAGAAAATGGTAGGGGGAAATTTAATACTAATACGTTTTATGAATAAAATGTTTGGCGATCGGCAGAATAAACAGGAGTTTGACCAATTATTTATCACCTTACCACTTGTAGGAATTATTTTATTGATTATCAGATAATTGGTATGATTTTTATTTTGGCTGTGCGGTTTCGGACCAGCCTTGCGGCACCGCTCTTTTTGGTGTAGTTTTTAAAGTTTTGTTGGCTATGAAAGAAAACAAAAACGCTTTAGCCAACTTCCCTTTTGTAGACTGGATCCGTATGATTGCTATGGTAGGGATTATCTGGGCACATACGCCCAATTTTGAAGGAGGTAAAAACTTCCCTTCATTGAACAATATTCCGCTCTATTTCTTCTTTATGGATTTCTTTAAATTTGGTGTCCTTTGTTTTTTTCTCATCTCCGGTTTTCTGCTGGCCAGTAAAATTGAGCATACACCACCACTTCAGTATTTTAAAAACAGGTTGTTTTCCACCTTATATGCGTATTTATTCGCCTTTGCCCTGGTTGTACTCCTGTTTGTTTTTAAAACGCAGGTACTGCACGATCCCAGTTCCAATAGTGTCTGGCAATATATTGTATTCATGTTTTTAGAGTCGGCCATGTGGTTCCTGCCCAATTACTGGCTTTCACTCGCCGTGATCTTATGCTTTAAAAAGTATTTAAATAAAGTATACTTAGGTCTTTTCTTCCTCGTGATTACACTAATCTACTCTTATGTATACGTATATACTGAAAATACCCAATCCCATGTCTACGCCTTATTTGCTTATGTGTTTTATTTATGGCTAGGTTATTTTATAGGGAGAAATCAATTACACCTGCGTTTCCAGTCCTGGAACGTATACCTATTGCTATTTCTATTTATAACCTGTTATATTATTGCATCCTACGAATCAGTACTGCTATATGCGGCTGGGTCGCCGAACCCGATGAATATTCTAAGGATAGGGAACCAGCTTTTTTCTGTTATTGCTTTTATTACGATGGTACGGATCTTTAACCGCCCTTTCAATTCCAGTTTCCTGAATCCCAGAAAAGAAACCTTCGGGATCTATTTATACCATATGTTCCCGCTTGCCCTGCTTGCTTTTATGCTCAAATTATTGGGCAAGGTGGGGATAACTACGTATAGTGACGATACTGTAGTTTTCATGATCTGGTTCGTGATCAAGTTCGTCATAGTCTATTGCCTGACGTTGCTGATGGTGAAGTTCTGCATCCGCTATAATATTGGTTTTTTGAACTATGGCTTGTCCAAATCCTAAGAGGTGAAGCTAAGCGGTTCGATTACAGAATAACCTGTTCTCCGTATTTCTTTGCGCGAAATACGGAGATGGTGCTGGGGTGGAACGCGTATTAATACTTATTGGTGCGTTGATAAATAATCACGCAATTGGTGAGGTAAAAATGAAGGAGCAGACGGCTGAGTGGTTTGCGGTATCATGAGGCGACTATGAAGTTGGCTAGAGTTAGCGGCCCAATGAATAGTAATGGTTTACTTCTACAGGTTGTAAGGCTGTTGTGATCTACAACTATAAGTACAACAGTGAGTTGTAAAACAGATTTGTACTAGATTTACTACAGCAATAACTTAAAAAAAAGACACCAGATTCCCAAAAAAATCAATTCTTTCTGCTAAAACCAAAATATTTTATACCATTTCTGGAGGAATTGAAATTTATTGCCTTGAAAATTGGTAAAATTTTTACTCAAAAATGCACGATGTGGGGAATGAAATTTTGATGATTTATTCCTGCAGTGTTTTTTTGTTAAAAGAAATTTATGAAATCGTATTTATTATACGTTTATCAGAAAATACCTTCCAAATGCAACCCTTTACACGAATAATTGGCATGGCTAGCATCATTTTTGAAACGCCTTTAAAAAGGGCGTGGTTATGGCGTAACGATTTACTTAATATAAATAACATGATTAAAGGACTACAGATTTCTTCGAAACGGATCGCAATAGGTATAGTATTCATCTTACTTGGACAGTTGATGTTAAGTTCTTGCGGCAGTTCGCGGAAGACAGTTTATTTCAGCGATCAGCAAGATGCAGTGTTGAAATCTGCTAATATCCCGGTGAAAAATGTGATCCAGCCGAATGATCTGCTCAGTATTGCGGTGACGAGTCTAAATCCGGCGGCGACCGAAATATTTAATAAGCCGAACAATTCTTATGTGAGCAGCAGTAGTGTAAATGGGGCCAATCTGCAATCACCTGGTTATCTGGTGAACGATGAAGGAAATGTACAGTTTCCTGTGATCGGAGAAATTAAGGTAGTGGGGCTGACCACAAATGAGCTTCGGATAAAACTGACGAATGAACTGATCAATAGGAAGCTGCTGGTAGATCCGATAGTGATCGTAAGACAGCTAAATTTCAAGGTGAGTATCCTGGGAGAGGTGTCGCGCCCAACGGTAGTCAATGTGCCGAGTGAAAAAATCTCACTGCTAGAAGCTTTAGGGCTTGCGGGAGATATCACGATCTACGGGAAAAAGGAAAACGTAATGATTATCCGTGAGGAAGACGGGGTAAAGAAAATTAAAAGGATTAACCTGAATAATAGCGAAATATTTGGATCAGAGTATTACTACCTGAAATCTAATGATATCGTGTATGTAGAAGCGAATAAAGCTAAAGTAGCTGGGTCTACCCGCACGTCGCAATTGCTGCCTATTATACTTAGTGCACTGTCTTTCGGCGCAATCATTATTGATCGTATAGCAAGATAGTAAATAGTAAGGGTCTAGCTAACAACTGAATAATAATAGATAGAATAGATGAAATTGATTAGAAAAACTTCAGAAGAGAACTCACCTGGCGCCACGGGGGGAAATATGCTATTTAAGTTATTGCCCTACTGGCCGCTTTTTACAGGTTTGTTTGTGATCGCATTAATTGGTGCGTGGTTATATCTTAAAATAACCCCTCCGATGTATGAGGCGAATGCCCGTATCCTGATCAATGAGAAAAAAGGTGGAGATGAGGTAAAGTCTTCGGAGCCGATGGAAACGGTTACACCTAAGAAAACATTGGATAACGAAAGAGAAGTGCTTACTTCTAATCCTATTTTGTTTAAGGTGGTAGAAGATTTAGCGTTATATGCACCAGTAACGGAGCGTAAAGGGTTATCAACTGTTTCTGCTTATCAGACTGCACCAGTACAGGTGATCGTGAAAGATGCAGATCAAATCAGGGAACAAGGTAAAATAGAGTTGTTTTACGAACCATCCGGGATCACGATGGAGGGTAAAAAATATCCAATCAGTAAATGGGTAAATACAGCTTATGGTACGCTGATGTTTATGCCTAATCCGCACAATAAGAATAAACAGCCAGGTGATTATTTATTGAGCCTGGTGAGTAAGAAAAAGGCGGCAGCTTCTTTAGCAGGAAGGTTAAAAGTAACGGAAGCCAATAAGCTGTCTACGATTCTGAATGTAGCTTTGCTGGATGAAGACCCGGTGCGGGCAGAGGATGTATTAAATAATTTGCTGAAGGTGTATAACACGGCAGCAATTGATGAGCATAACAGGCTGGCTGCAAATACGCAGGAATTTATTAACCAGCGACTGGCCTCGGTACAGGAAGAACTGCTGCAGATTGAAAGCAATTTACAAAACTACCGGTCTAACCGGGGTGCGGTAGATGTAGGCATGCAGGGCAAGTTGTACCTGGAAAATGTGAGTACGAACGACCAGAAAGTGGGTGAGATCAATATGCAGCTGTCGGTGCTAAACCAGGTGGAGCGTTATGTGAAGTCTAAAAACCTTGCTGGCGGTATTGTGCCTTCTACCGTTGGGGTAAACGACCCGGGCTTATCACAGATGGTGAAAGATATATACGAACTGCAGTTAAATGCGGAGAGTTTAAAAAAGACTACGGGAGAGAATAACCCGAGTTATGTAACGATAACGGATCAGATTGATAAGATTAAACCACAGATTTTGCAGAACCTGGAAAATCAGCGGAATAGCCTGACAGCCAGCCGGAGTAACTTATCATCTACGACGAGTAATTACTCTTCTGCTTTGCAGGCGATGCCGGAGACGGAGCGCAAGTTGGTAGACATTACCCGGCAGCAACAAATAAAAAGCGGTATCTATACTTTTTTACTGCAAAAGAAGGAAGAAACGGCGCTTTCTTATATCACCAATGGATCGGGCAGTAAAATCGTGAACAACGCAGAGGCTTCAGAGTTCCCGGTGAGCCCCAAAAGAAAGATGATCTACCTGGCTGCGCTTTTTGGGGCAGGGATTTTAGGGGTCGCTTTTGTTACGGCTAAGGAAGGTTTACGTAGGAATATCATGTTTCAAAGTGACATCGAAGCTTTAACGGCATTACCGGTGATCGGGGAAATTACGGCTGATCATTCGCATCAGTATATTGTAATGGGCTCCCAGCAGCGGACGCTGATTTCGGAACAGTTTCGGAGTTTGCGGACTACCCTTCGGTATCTTGGGGTAGGAGCAGCGAAGAAAAAGGTGATGGTCACTTCAGCAATCTCTGGGGAGGGCAAGAGTTTTATTGCGGCCAACCTGGCAATAACGTTGGCGATGACGGGTAAAAAGGTAGCACTATTGGATTTTGATTTGAACAACCCTACGCTGCACCGCAAGTTTAAAATGAAACAGTCGGTGGGGATAACAGACTACCTGCAGGGTACGGCAAAGGCACAGGATATTATTGTGCAGGCAAAGGAAAATGAAAACTTATCGATTTTGCTGACAGGTAGCTTACCAACTGATCCGGCAGAGCTGATCCTGAATGGAAAGGCCGAAGAATTACTGGCGGAGCTGGAAACGGTATACGATTATATCATTATGGACGTGCCGCCGGTAGGACCGGTATCTGATGCATATATATTAGCGCCTTTCTGTGATGCTACGCTGTTTGTAGTGCGCCATGCGTATACGCCAAAGGTGTTTGTGGAAAGAATTGATGAAAATATTAAACTGAATGCACTGCCCAATCCGGCGATCGTGTTTAATGCGGTTGCGCCAAGAGGATATGGTAATAATAAATATGGCTATGGGTATGGTTCTGGAATGGTTTACGGTGGTGGGTATGACCAAAAACGAATTAGCATAGATAGCGGAAACTAATGAATAGCAAAATTTTAAAGTGGAATTTTATTTTTCAGTATGGGTATGTAATCACGAATATCATCAATTCTGTTATTCTCCTGCCTTTATACCTGAAACGGATTGATGCTTCTACTTTAGGGTTATGGCTGGCGACAGGAAATATACTGGCTTGGATGACACTGGCAGATCCTGGGGTGGGCGATGTGCTGCAGCAGAAGATTGCGCAGCTGCGCGGACAAAGTGAGCACAATGAGATTGGGCTTACGATTGGCTCTGGGTTGTTAGCGTCGGCTTGTATTTTGCTGATTTCTGTGATTGCTGGTTTCATTTTCTATTTCCTGATTGGTACAATTATCAATAAGGATGTATCACAGTACGATGGTTTACAGGTGGCGTTGCTGATCTCGATTATCGCCACGGGGTTGTCGCTGGTGTCTTTCAGTGTGTCGGGTATTAACCAGGGGATGCAAAATTCTGCCCCGGTAGCGATTAGTTCGTTAACAGGGAACCTCTTGTTTTTACTCACCAATGTCCTGTTGCTGTATTTTGGTTTTGGGGTCATCTCTATCGCTTTCTCCAATCTTTGTCGCGCGTTATACATCAACGTATTCAATTTTGTAGCGCTGAAAAGGGTGTTACATAAAGACAAGCTCCAGCTCATATTTAGCGGTAGCCATTTTAAAAAGTTTATCAAGATCTTTTCATTTACTTCTTTATCCAGGATCATCGGTGGTTTTGCTGCAAGTATGGATATGATTGTGCTTGCCAGATTTGTAGCGCCTTCTGCGATCACTATGTTCGAGATTAACAAAAGGCCAATCCAGATGACACAATCGCTGATTGGCCGGCATTCAGTAGCGCTAATGCCGGTGATTTCTCATGCACGTGGAAAAGGGGATACGGCAGGAATAAAGAACTTGATCGACACCCAGTTTAAGTACTATGTGTATGCAGCGATTTTTATTGCGCTGTGTTTTGTGCTGAACTACCATAGCCTGATTACGGCATGGACAGGGGAGGGAAAATATGCGGGCGACCAGATCGTGTTTTTGCTGATCGCGAATTTCTTTTTTGGGTTGATCGGTTATTTTATGGCCAACATGGGTTATGCTTTAGGGGATATCAAGATGAACAGCCTGATCAATATTATTAAAGGGGTGGTCTGCGGGGTGTTGTTTTACGTGGTAACAAAGCCGTATGGTATTGTTGGGTTGCTTGTGGTGATGCTGACGGCGAGTATCTGTATCGATTTCTTGTTTTTCACGTATCGTTTACATCAGCTGGGCTTTCTGAATATTGCTTTTATGCGCCGCTCGCTTGCCTTATGGGCAGTCGTTATTCCTATTGCCGCATTGGCAGGATGGGGATTAAGCTTGCTGGTAAATATGGTGATCCCCGAAACGATGTATATCATCAAAATCTTAGTTAACGGGTTCGGCTTTACGGTGTTTTACGGTGGATTGATACTCCTGCTGGATAGCAATTTGCGAAGTGACGTGACCGCTGCTTTATCGGCCGTTTTTAAGATCAATTTAACAAAACAAACTGTATTTAACGAATAATAGGACCTATGGCAAAATTAGTGGTAATGCTCCGTGTAAAAGACGGGATGTTCTTCGCGAAGGAATGGCTTGACTGTTTTGAGAAACTTGCAGATGAAATTGTAGTGCTCGATAATGGGTCTACCGATGGTACGTATGAAGCTTTAAAGGCACATCCGAAAGTGGTGGATATTATCCGTACGGAAGGGTACAATGAGGGGCGTGATAAAAATTTGCTGTATGACCATGTACGGCTGCGGAAGCCGGATTGGTGTTTGTGGCTGGATATTGATGAAATATTTGAACCGGGACTCACCAGGGCGCATTTTGATAAACTGATGGCGAGCAAGGTGTATAATAAGTTCGCTTTCCGCCGCTTCCATTTTACGGATAGGGAACATTTTGCAGGGTCGTGGTACCGCTTAAACTATTCGTCGGGACACGACAGGATCATGTGGCGCGAAAACCCGGCTGGCCATTTCCAGAATTTGATTATCGATTCTCCGAATGTAAAGGGGATTAAGGGGTTAAAACGGAATACCAATTTCCGGTTAAAACACCTCGGTTATATCAATAAGGAGCTGGTGGATAAAAAAGCAGAGATCTATCGGGCAATTATCCCTGATAAGGAAGAAATTTTCCAGAGCATGTATTTGCGTGGCGAAAAACCAATCCGCTGGGTGGACGACCGGAATAGTATTAAGGTGATTATGCTAAATAATTTGCTGACAGCCATTCAGCTGACGCATGTTTTTCCAAAGGTGATTAGGAGAGTTAAAAAGTTAATCTGATGAATTATAGTGTAAGAATATTCAATTATGAGTTTGAGGTGAAGGAAATCCTGGTGATTTTTTTCACTTATCTGCTGATGGAGAATATTTTTTCGTGGCTGGTGCTGCCCAATTCGCTGGTGATCCTGATGTATGAAAAATTGCTAAGTTTGGTGATTTTTGCTTTTGTGCTGTATAATTTTAATAACCTGCAGCGCAATGAAAAGATTTATATCGGACTGATGAGCTTTTTGCTGGTGCGGCTGATTTTCGATTCTATGATCAATTACGGGACGATCTTTCAACAGCTAACCATGTTTACGGTGTTGTTCCCGATTGCGTATACGATTTATATTAAATGTATTTGCCGCTCGCTGGATCTGGATCTGCTGGAGTTTTTTGCGCGGTTTTACATCTTCCTCTATATCGCTTTTATGGTGATCTATGGGCGCGACTTTTCGTTTAGTTTGGATAGTGTGCAGATGGATGATTACGGACCGTTTTCGGGGGATAGCCGCGTGATCCACGCAAGGTCGATCCTGATGATGATTGTGCCGCTGCTGTGGTACCTGAACCAGT
>Ga0247803_1000873_pt1 | contig 15941 bp, 21 predicted proteins | sample UWRJL014104B1_FD_180928 | JGI IMG/M metagenome (GOLD analysis project Ga0247803, IMG submission 180928) | Plant litter microbial communities from Arlington Agricultural Research Station in Wisconsin, United States - UWRJ-L014-104B-1 | ecosystem: Environmental > Terrestrial > Plant litter >...
TGTCTGAAAATCCCAAAGTAACGCTTAGCTCCTCCTAACTTCCTTCAGTGCAACAAAAATCACATTGGGTACGTACCATTCTTACCATCAAATACCCCAGTCTTGTTCCCGTACCCCGCCCCAGCCGTACTTCCACTACCATGCCTTCCATTTGTATTGTGCCCCTTGTATGCCCCTGTCTCTTCGTGGCTATCAAATCTCAGGTCCTCGTTATTGTTGTCCAAGGATGGGTCCGGTGCATGTTTGTTGCCGAAGCCCGCGCCACCGGTGGCTCCGGAGCCGTAGGTGTCACTGCGAAGGGGATTAGAAAAAATTCAATGTTTTGGAAGACTGTAATATTGGAACGAGATGATGCGAAGACGATGATGGTGGTGGTGAGAACGGGCAACACGTACTGGCCACCAGAGTAGGCATGGCCACCAGAAATATCGAAGCGGGTGTTCGTATGTTCGTGCTTCAAGTCTTCTGCCACCACGTCGGGGGCATTGCTGCCAATGATCAGTGACACACCAGTGCATTTGTTGGTCTGATTCCCTACCGATTACCGTAGCCTGCCATGATGTCGGAAAGATAAAGATGTGGACGATTCTAGGCTAAAGTGTGTGATACAAGATGTCATATAAAGTATGCGCAAAGAGTAGAGATTGATATTTCCGAATTAAAGACAGCAAGCAGATGCTGGATAATGACTTGACTATATACCTCGCACGGCCAAGCTCAGCATCGGTAGCTGAGAATAGTCGGGCACCGCAGGCGAAGAAGCTCAAACCAAATGGCGTCACAGTGCTTGAGCGAGGTAAGCTCCTTGGCCGATCTTTGGTTCCAAGACATTTGGGCGGCTTACCTTGTCCATTCCAGGTATTAATCCCAGAGCTTCGATTCGGATACTAGGGATCGGACAGAGCTCCGCAATCATAGATTCGACGCGCCTCCGGACCTGTTTCATGGCAAGGCTGGATACGTGTCTCACGAGTACGGGGTGCGATTTCCGACATCTCCGAGGCTTAAACTGGAAATTGAGGTGCCTGAATTTGGTACAGCTACAACGCTCAGAAATGCTTCCGATGATATGGGATCGCGATGCCGGCTTTCATTTGCTCGGTTGGTGGTCTTGAATGAAAGATAGCTGGGTTCCTAATAAGGAAGTAGGCCGCCGATCGCGATAAGGGTCCTGTGACGCAACTCGCTGCCGGGAATCGAAGAACTCTGGGGTATCCCACGCTGGAGGCTTAATCCACAATGAAACCTCTTAGATGCAAACGCCAAGCTCCCGTTACTCCAGCCATGCAGCGCGAAAGATTGTTTGGTTTGCCATTGACCTCATCGAACGTACTTGGACTATCACGGCTCGTCAGCGGCTATCGCATGCAGTGGTCATCTGATTACATACCATAAACTTCTTGTGAAAGTCCGACCGGAGCATATCGTTGATAAATTCCTTCTTCTTATTGCGGTCGTCGGTACCGCGCGCTTGATTCTTGAACACGACATCATCATCCCACCGGCGCTTCATAGCAAAGTCGCGGGGGTTCAGGAGTGGGTTGCCGCGAGCTATGTCGATTTCGCGCTTATCTTCTTCCTCGGCGGCGCGCTCCGCGTCCTCTTTAGCCTTTGCCTCAGCTCGTTCCTTCTTGATCTTTTCTAGCTCGCGCATGAGTGCTGCGGTCTCGTCTTCATCGTCGTCGTCCCTATCTGTTTGTTAGTTCCTGATATCTTTAATAGAGTTGAGGGGAGACGTACTCCTCATCACTGCTTTCGCTGCTCTCGCTATCATTGTCTGCGTCTATGTCCCGATACTTTTCTAGCGTTTCGATCCGCCGCCGTTTTTGATCTGCCTCATCAATCTCATCTGTCTCGCCGTCGTCTGTGGCCGTTATCGCATCGAGCGATCGTTTTGGGGCGGCATTTGCATCGGTGGCAGCGTCCTCCTCAATGTAGGTGCCGTTCTTCTTCGCGTAATGACGCGCCTCAGCCTCCAAGAGCTCAGCGCGAAGATCACGCTTTGCAGCGTCGGCAGCTCCACCTTGACCCGGCTGCCTGTGCTTCAGGAGCGTGTGCGCTGGGAGGAGTCGCTGATGGTACGCGACGCCACGAGCGGCTTCTTTGGCGCGTGCGGGATCGAACGTCGGGCGATGGGCGGTCGTCATGGTGTTAACGGAGTTTCTGGGGTATAGAGAGTGTGTCTATCGTAATTTCGGGAGTCTTGCGCGTGGTTCGAGGTCGTGAGGGTATAGGAATGGGTGGAGGACAAGTTCAAGCTAAGACGTCGACAAATCCAACGATGCCAAGACCGCCGGTGAATGTATTCTCCGACCCCGCCATATTTTCATGTAGCTCTACCTGAACCTACCCAAACCATCAATAATTCATATGTAAAGTCGAAGATGCCTCGCGAAGCTGAAATCTCGGTCAATGAGCGCACGTTCATCCAAGAAGCGCTCAAGGAGCAAATACGCCTTGACGGACGCGCATTTGATGCATTCCGCCCGCTCGAGCTAACTTTTGGGGACGAGTTTGGTGTTGCAGACGTGCAGCTGGGAAAGACGAGGTGCGCAAAAGTAATCGCATATAGAGGGTGGCTTGCTGATAGCTTGTAGAGTCATTGCTCGGATATCGGTAGATGTAACCACCCCACTGCCTGAGCGCAAGTTCGACGGCATCTTCCAAATTGTCACGGAATTCTCTCCAATGGCGTCGCCAGCTTTCGAAGTCGGACGGTATGCAACCCAGACATCTGAATTAGCCACGTCTCATACTGACCCTCTAGACCGACAGATGCAGAAGTCATTCTTTCGCGAATCCTCGAAAAAGCCATTCGCCGTTCGAATGCGCTCGATACCGAATCGCTGTGCATAATCGCAGGCCTGAAATGTTTCGCCCTTCGCGCCGACGTACATATCATCGACCATGACGGAGGCCTTATCGACGCATCCTGTATAGCAGTCATGGCTGCGCTACAACACTTCCGAAGGCCGGACGTTCTGGTGGAGGGAGAAAAGGCAACCGTGCTGAGCCTACGAGAGCGAGAGCCGATACCGCTATCAATACTGCACCAGCCGCTCTGCGTGACCTTTTCCTACTTTGAGGAAGGCGAGATATTCCTGGTGGACGCGAATCTTGCGGAGGAGCAGGTGCGGTCAGGAGAAGTGATTATTACCTTGAATAGGCACGGCGAGATCTGTCAGATTGCTAAATACGGAGGAGCTACCGTCGACCCGCTTGCGCTGCTCAATTGCACGAACATTGCCCTGCAGAAAGTCAAGGACATGAGCACTTTCATTCAGACGAGGCTTGAGGAGGATGCTAAGAGGCGGGACGCTGGTGGCTTGATGGCAGAGCTCAGTGCTGAGAACGCAAGATGAGAGATGGCGGCCGACGCTTTGATCAAAATTTGAAATACCGCAGTGCCTCGGCATCGTTTTGCGTATCGACGGGGCTGAGCTTCATCAGACCGATACACCACCAAAGTGGACGGTTACTGCTTGCCTGTCCTTCGCCTAGGACGGTGTACTCCCAAGACGAGAGTACAGGCAGGCGGAGCTCTCGGGACACTTGTTCTTTGAAAGAAGCCGATACAGTTGCAGAGCTGAAGCTGTTGCAGAGAACATGTCGAAATCTTGGGTAGCAGGGCAGTGCAAGCCGGTGGCGTAGATGATCAATCACCACCTGTGGATAGCACCTCCAATCCAAATGTCTGGTGTTCCTTCGTCTCCGGACGAACACGAATATTTGGAATGCTTGAATTGATGATGCTAGTTAGCTGCATGCTGACAGTGCAGCTTGGGAGCCAATGACAGCCTCGGCTCGCTTCGCATTTGCATTTCTGTGCACAACAGGAGAGCTCCACCTCAATTCCACTGACAAAACACCAAGAGCTCTAGGCTGATACAATTGCAAACCTCGTGTCACCTCGGCCGAGGGCTCTGTACAAATACTAGCTAACGACCCGAAGTTGCTAACGATGTCCTAGTCGTCTCATGTGAAAGCGGTTCATCTGTCGATTGCGTCACCGATCCCGGAAGCTCGCGAATCTCCAACAAAGCTATTCCCGCACATACTCTTCCTCTCCAATCATACTACCGCCTTCACTATTCATATAGCCTCACACAATGTCTTCCAAGCTCATTCCGAAAGATCCAGAGAAGGTGATGGTCATTCGCGATGTGGTGCCGCGAACCATCACAACACTCTCAGTCCCGTTCCTGCGCTTCGGCAGGATAAAGGTTGGAGGCCGAGGCACGATAGGTACGGAGCGCGATGGCCAAAAATTCGTCGCAGTAGCTAAGAACGGTAGTGCGCTTGCAATCCGGCGCTCTCGCTGTCTTCTCGCCCGTCGCATTGACAGACGAGGTCAAGCAGAAAGTCGCCGAGATGGGCGAAGTCAAATACATCACCGCCCTCGACATTGAAGTATGCACCCCCTTCCCTCTGCCTCCCAAGAGACCTATTAACAGTACACCAGCACCACATCTTCCTCGGCCCCTGGCACCAGGCCTATCCCAACGCCAAAGTCCTCGGCCCCGAAGGCCTCCCCGAAAAGCGCAAATCGCAAAATAACGAACCCGTCCCCTTCGCCTACGTCTTCTCCAAAGACAAACCTCTCACCTCCATAGATGCCGAGTTCGACGCCGAGTTCGACTACGAGTTCGTACATGCGCATCAGAACAAGGAGGTTGTGTTCAACCATAAGCCGACCAAGACGCTCATACAGGCGGATCTGCTGTTCAATTATCCGCCCACAGAGCAGTTTAGTAGGACGGGGCAAGCGGCGACGAGTGGGATCTTCACCAAGCTCTTTGGCGCGGTGACAAATACGAATAGTGAGTGGCAGAAGAGGTTGATTTGGTACGGGATTGGTTCGAAGGATCGCGAGGGCTTTGGGAGGAGTGTGGCGAAGATTGACAAGTGGGATTTTGAGCGAATCATTCCTTGTCATGGGGATGTTATGGAGGCGGGGAGTAAGGGGATTCTCCAGAAGGTCATGGCGTGGCATCTTGATCTGGCGAAGAAGTCGTCGTAGTGGGTCGTCATTGGGGTCAGTGTACAATGGTGTATGATGAAGAGCTATATGGATCAGAAGGGTGTGAAGTCGCAGTCTGCAAGTGCATGCGGAGGTTCTCAGTATGTATTGTCTCGTACTCAGTTCCCGCTAGCTTGTAACTGCGACGGTTCTGCCTAATGAGATGGGGTGTAATGGGCCTCCGAGAAGAGTGTTGATACCGTTCCTTTACATAATGTACGTTGTTTCAAGGTCTATGTTAATGCACGCACTAGTTTTCGCCTCTCCTTTGATCATCGTTGCCCTTCGAGAATGTTGACCGTACGACACGCAATCACATGTTCTCGTATCCCGACGCGCCCAAGCGCTTGAGCACTTCGCGAACCCTTGTCTCAGCCACACGCACCCCACGCACATCAAAGGGGTAATTAAACCACGAAAACCAACTCACACCTTTTTCACGATGCCGCTTCACCCAAGGCCTCCTGCACACGTCGTGGCCCTGCTGCGAGCATGCCCGTCTCCGCCGTCGACATCATTACCTACATCGGTATCCCACTTGCCGTTCTCGGCGTCCTCCCCACCATTTACACGGTCCTGAAATCTTTCCTCACGTTGCGCGAGATTTCGCAGACTCTGCATCGCAATGGCGTGGTGGCCATTACACGGAGCGCTCTGCTCACCGGCATAGTGGAAGTCGAGATCCCACGACGCAGTATCATTCCGCTTGAGCGCAGCGACCCCGCGTATTTCTCCTTGCGGGGGACACCGAGTAGTCTTAAAGGCGGCACATGGACACTCTTCAACTGGAAGGAAATGGTGATCGGCGTGAAAAGCTATCGTTTGCAATACCACGATGAGCTCTCGCAGCCACAGGCTGAGATCGAGTTCGAAGCGCTGATCGCATTCTTGCTGGATCATGGGGCTGTGCCGGTCAAAGAGGGATGGACGCAATTAAGGAGTGCAGGGCTCTGGACGCCGGCGGGCACGCGATTGTTGGTTCATCCCGGGGAGGGGGAGGAGGTGCTCAGTGTGGCTGTTAGCGACGATAGTGATGGGATTTTGAGTCTACAGATGAAGTGGAAGCCCGAGTGGAGCGGGAGGGGTAGAGATAATGTGCCTCCATACTGGGTGCGTATTCCCCCTCCTGCGAAAGACAATGATGTCATGGCAAGTATGAATGAGATTGAGGGCGCGGGCGCATTGAGCGATCAGACCGGCATAAGCAAGAAAGGCGCCTTTCTGGACGACGATAGCGCCGCAAGCGAACAGGAATTCGATATCCGCTCTGCTCTCCGCATACGCATCTCCGCCACCGGCATCCAAGAAGCCTACACCGAAGCCCAACCCAGCACCAAACTCCCCCTCCTCCACCTCCGCCCCGTGCACGCCTCCTACCCTTCCGCCTCCTCCACAACAAGCTTCTGGTTCAGCGTCGCAGCAACAGCTCTCCAAGCGCCCCAAAACAACCTCTGGTCCTTCATCATTCCGGCCGACATCCTGACGCTCGCGCGACACAACACGGTACCCTGTGGCGTCATGGTCATGCTAGGGACACTGACGGACGAAGAGGTTCCTGCATGGCGGACGCCCGCTCTCGACGAACAGGCTGAACTGCTCGAGAAACACGTCAGATTTGTGGAGCAGGCGCGGAAAGCAAGTGAGGAGGCGAGACTGCCGCCGGATTTGAGAGATGCGGCTAGGAGGAAGAGACTCGAGACGGACGCCATGGATTTCCATAACGAGTTCCGGAGGAAGCGCATGCGAGAAGAGCAGCGGAGGGAAGCGGAGATCCTCGAAGCCATGCAGTCGCAGAAACTGCCCATCAACATTGTCGCCAGAGCAAACCTCACATATCTGTCTCGCATCCTCAAACTTTCCTCCCTCACTACCGATTCTCTACCCACTACATCTCCATCTACCTCTACGCTCCTCCAACAAATCCTCTACGCCATGGCATACGACCCCTCCTTCGCCACACGTCTAGTAACCATGCTCGATCTGTGGAAGAACTGGGCACAGAGCGGAGGCATGACGAAGAGCCATTACGTGGCCGTGAAAGAGGATCAGATTACTTTTGCGCTAGCTAGTGTGGTGTTGGCGGGGGTGAGGGAGGTTGGTGGAGAGGGAATGGGGAGTGGGAGTGTTGCAGGAGATTTGCAGGAGTGTTTGAGGGTTTGGCGGAAGGTTAGGCTTGGGTAAATGCATGGTGGTGGTCAAAAAGGGTTGGTAACTTCTGTGTAGATGTATACTCTGGTCAAGGTGCTGTTTGTTTCACGATGTGTACCCACTTGATGGGCGAACTAGTGTAGTTTGAAACCAACACGGCCTTACCCCAGCTTTCGTCTGCCCACACCTCGCCACTAATGACACATACCTCAAAGTCACATAAAAACATCCAAAAAGCCGAATCTCGCACCAAAAGCTTATTCACAATCTACGTTGAGATCGGCACGGACGCTAAACCCGGTCTGAAACACCTCGTACAGAGATGACTCTGCTTGAGAGTTGCGGACTTGGCACGCCAAATCACCTCGGGGTTTCAGTTTACCGACGACATCTTGTGTCGCGCGAGTGGCAAAGTTGAGAGTGGTTGCAGACCGTCTCGGCAAGACATTCAATACAGGTGATTGCAAAGCATCGGGCAAGTTGGCAATATGGTGCGAAGAAGAATTTGATATCAAGTCTATGTAGCTCACCACTTCCTCCCCTACAGCAAAAGAAAAGAAAGTAAAGACAAAAAGGTTGTAGTACAGAAGAGAAATGTAAATGTAAACCAAAGACGGACCCGCCTCTTATCAAATGCCCAGGCAAACTCCCCATGCTATGCGTTACCATTCTTCTATAGCCTCAATACCATGCGATGCGTTCTCCGAAAAATGCTGCTTGCCAAAGGTGTCTGTTGCATAGTCATCTATGCGACGTAGGGAAGAGCCCGCTTCACAACGGGAGTAGTCGAGTTGCCGGCGGGAGCGGTCGAGTTGCCAGCGGGGACCGATGGGCCACCGGGAGCGGCAACAGCGCCATCAGCAGGGAAAGGATTGCTCTGGCACTTGGATGAGGCCTGGGACCAAGCAATCTGCTCCATGGTGCCGTCGGAGCGGAACTTCCACTCGGTGCCGTCCTCGAGCAGAATGTGCATCTGTGTCATGGTTAGCTAATGCATTCTTGAGTGGTGGGAGTAAAAGGCCTACGTTGGAGGTGTAGTCACCCTTGTACTGGGCAAACATGGCCGTAGCACGGCAGAACACGCGTTGACCGGGCTTGAGCATAGTAGCGACGACATAGTTGAGCGAGACGGAGGTTTCCTGCCTGTTCGACTCAGTCTTCGCATTGGCATAGCTGTAGCTGAGTTCAGTGGTCGAAGTGGCACCGATGACGCCCAAGAGGGTGCCTGTGACGCCCCAGGACTGCTTGGCACCAATGGTGTGGGTCTGAGTGGTGGAGTACTCCTTGGACTGAGTGCGCGTCTCCGTCTTGCCGAAAGTAAAGGTCTCGTTGCTGTCGGTCATGGCGTTGGTGTGGTCGGCGTAGTCGAGAATCATCATCTGGAGGCCTTGCATGCGCTTGTTGAGTTCTTCGGGCGTGTCCTCGAATTTGACGTCCTGGACGGTGATCTTGTCGATTGCGCTGCCCATGAAGAGGAAGGAGAGGCCGTTGACGACCTCATCGGCGCGACCCGAGACACCGAGGAGCATGCCCGTGTTGACCACTGTTTCTACAGGGTCCGTCTTGCCCTCCTTGCCGAGGTTGAGCTCCTGGCCGTTCTTGGTGCGGATGTAGATGCGGCCCAGGGACTCGCCCTTCTTGTCGGTCCACAGCCTGACTTGACTGATACCATCGGTGGCCGAGTCCCATTCAATGCGTTTGTTTTCCTTTTCCTTGTTGACCTTGCCGATCATGCCGCTGTTGGTGCCGTCAGAGTAGTAGAACTGGACGGCTTCGATGTTCTTCTTGGCAGACCAGACTTCGATGCCGTTCATGACGATACCGTCTTTGAACTTGGTGTGGCAGAACTCGGTGCCTACCTCAGCACCAGTGTACTGTGGTTCTTTCCATGGGCCGCCAGTGCAGCTACCCGCAGCGGGAGCGGGAGAAGTAGTGTTCTGGGCGGAAACGAGACCAGTGAAGAAGAGGGCGGTGGCTCCGACGAGGAGAGACTTGGGGTTGAAAACCATGGTTGCTAGCAGTGGAGTGGACTGCCTAGCGTTTGAATGAAGGGAATGCTAGGAATAGCTGTGAATTGAGAAAATGAATGTAGTAAAGAGTGACTGGCCAAGCAGTAGAGAAGAAGCTGAGTGTAGAAGAGGTAGTGGTGAGCTGATGATGGAACTATGAGTCGTGTCACGGCAGCATTATATACAAACTTTCTCCGGACTTTGAAGCCATGAGCCTCGTTTGGGGAGATTGACAAAACAAACGAAACGACCAGGCCGTCTGCCGAGTGCTGTTCTGTAGACACGCATAGGCATGGCGAGCCAATCTCCGGTGGATCAGTGCGGGTATGTTCGTTGGAATCGCACCAAGTGCGGGTAGGCTGTGGCCATGTTTGGGCTTGGACCTTGGCCTCGTTGCCTTGTTGCGATGTTTATCGCGAGGTCCGTGTAACGTAGGTGGTATGGTATAGTTGAGTGCGGTGGCGGACCTTGGCTGCGTGGGTGAGCGGATTCCGTCCCCAGGTGCATATCTCGTAGGCGAATACTCGACCCGGAAAGGCCATTCCCTATGCGGCCTCGCTCTTGATCCCATCACATCATCGTCAGATTTGGCGCTAGGAGGATTAAGTAGTGGATGACAGTTGACCCACTCTTGAAGCCACCCGCGGACGACGATCGATAAGACGAGGCGATGGTTATCTCTCCGCAACGGCTACGATGCGTCGACCCTCTGCATCTACCTCTGTACCTGCATCTGCATCTGCATCTGCATCTGCATTGGCATCGGCATCGACCATGTGCATGAAGATGAAGGCTTGAGGATTCATGCGGAGATGCTCTCACTGAGAATAGCCACTGCCCAGTTCCGAGCTCTTGGAGTGCAGCGTACGATGGCCAACACTACCGCAGGGACGCTCGAGGCCAGTAGAGAGAGACGATGCAACAGGGTAGACGTTGCATCCGGCTCACAGCCTCGTGCTTTCAAAGCCCGCCGCAGAGAAGAGGAAGGAGAGTGTAGTCGCAAGGCAAGCAGTCCTCTCCGGGCAGTCTCACAATGACATGCAGGTCCAGATTGCCCCAATAGGAGCATGGGACGATGTCCGGGCCCGACGAGGCCCATTGCTTGATCGTCTGAATGCGCCATAGTCCGGTACTGCCTTCCCTCTCGAGAGATGTGCGCGCAAGAGCCCGTCAGCGTAAGCGGCGATCGGGCAATACTGCGGCCGTGAGGAGTGCACGTGTGGCTTTGGTGGACAGGCCGTAGGTTCTATCGTGCGTGTATTCGTACAATGCGTAGAGAAGCCGGGGGTGTGAACGACACTCGGACCCGGCTGAGCTTCTTCCCCGATCCAGCCCGCGCTACGCGTTTCAGCGCGCCACCCCCCCAAGACATCCAACTGCGCACGTCGCCAGCAACCCACCCCACCCCACGCTCTTCGACCCCGAGCTTGATGCTGATGACGATGAAGGTGATGATGACGCCGGCGCAGTAGGTCCGCCGCCGCTCACCATGGACTTTGTGCGTCGTGCCCCACGTGCGCTACACACCATCAAAGGGACAGGCTTGCTGACGGTCGCAGTGGACGAGACTCCTCGGCGGCTCGTCGCGCGGGAAGCAGGCCGCCGCCAACGATCCGCAGCAGCGTCTGGCACGCTTCAAGCAGCGGTACAACCAGGTGCTGCAGACATGGCAGAAGTCGGATGCCATTGCCCACGATCGCGATGCCCTGGGCCACATCCGCCGCGGGTTCCAGGGCCTCGCCAAAATGCTCGAGGACGAGTCCCGCCTCCCAGCTCCCCACCTCTGCCTGAGCTTCGCCGCCGCCCAGCAGATATACACCGCCGTCTCCAAGATCGCCGCCACGGCCCATGACGAGGGCATGGTCCGTGATGCCGTGCAGTTTTACAACGCCCTGATTGATAGCGAGGAGGAGGACTTCCTCGAGAACGACGTCTTTGCCGTATCGCTCATGAACTTCATCGGCCGCTCCATCAGCTCCATAACGCTGGGCGAGGACATCGAGGCTGACATTGTGGAGCTCCTGTTTGGCATCGCGGCCAAGATCCGCTTGCAGCCCGAGATCCTGCCCGTCTGGTTCACCACCGCATCGGCCGACTCCAGCGGCCGGCTTGTGAACCAGAAGGTCGACTTTGCGGGCGTGACGCAGAAGGAAGACTTCCCCCTGTGCTACCAGCTGATCGACAAAGTCCACCATGAAGGTCGCATTGGAGAATTCGCGCGCATGGGACTGCTGTACATCTTTGAGTCTGCCTCCAAATCTCTTCCACTAGAGCAATGGATCGTGAACAGTGATCTCCCCACGCTCATGGCCACGGGCCTGGGGGCCTTGTACAGTCAGCTTAGCAGACTGTTGTCCATTCTTCACCCGCCGGAAGGCCTACCCCTGATCCTACAGCTTTCCGACTATGTCGAGATGCAACCGAATCCGGACGCCGTGAGCTTCTTCTCCGACGACTTCCAAAGTCACATGGTCACCTTCCTGTCCTACCTCACCTTTTGGCAAGATGTCCTCGAGCACTGTAGATCGACCGACGTCCGACACACTCTTATTGACCACTTTCAAGTTCTATTTCTCCAACAGTTATTGTGCGTTCCCCTCCGAAGTCCCCCTCACAGGGTACTAGTTCCCAGGGGTTGTTCTTCGCAGATCTAAATCGACCACGGTCCTGACGTTCTACAGATACCCTTATATCGTTCAATCGTCCGACGTGGACGGTGGCTCGTCCGTTGCCGTACTTACATACTTGCGACGCATTCTGGATGCGTTGGACCATCCAGAACTTGTGCATATGATTCTCCACTATTTGCTCGCACTACCCGACTATGCTGCATCCTCACCTAGAGATCTTCGGTCACCGGCAGCGTTAAAGAAACGGCGCTCATTGATGCTCCTCGGTGCCCCGAAAAAGGAAGACGATGTGATGAATCCTTCCGTCTTCAACCTCGTCGATCTCGTGCTGCAGAGCACAGAGTCACGGAATCCACAAACCGTTATTGCTTCGTTGAAGCTGACAACTGTTCTGCTTGGCAAGAATCATGGTTATGCTCTCGGAGCTCTGGTTAAGGTCACCAGTATCCATCACAGAGAACCCCATCGGACAGTGGGCGCCTTGAACGCCGAGCTCGAAACCTATCTCAATCTTGCAGTCAGTCTAGCGGGCGAGAACGGCGTCGACCAGGCATATGAAAGCCATCTTAAGGATAAGCTTACTATGCTCGAAAGCCACCCGTGCTCGCTTAAGACCCTTGCACTCCCAACAACGTCTCTGCAGAGCCCGAACTACTTGGATGCAGAGGGCCAACGTGAGGTCGGGCCTCATTCGTTAATACCCGAAGACCCACTTTTCAAGTCCCTGACGGATATTTTACTCAGGTTCCTCACCAATGATGTTGAGACCAACCTCGCGCTCACGGAAGCGATCATTACGCTGGGAACTTGCTCAGAACTTCGGCTAGAAGGATGGCTCGCGATCAATCCGACCGACTACCAATTCTTAGAGGCTGACCCGGAACCTGCAGAGTTTGCTAATGATAGCCTACGGGACATGCACAGAGCTGCTCGACATCCATATTGGACTTCTTCCGCGGCACCGCAACTCCTCGCCTGCTTGCAACAGCTGCAAGCCCAAGTCGATGCGCTTAGAAGCGACATTCAGGACTGGGACGAGCACGTTGGCAGCCGACAGGACGCCTTTCGGTTTCACGAAGAGGTCCATGATGCAATGAAGTCCTCAACGCCGCAACCGAAACCTCCCCGACCGTCCACAGAGAATCCAGTCGGGGCATGGACCCCGCAGGTACCCAAGCACATGAAAGACGTTTCCACGACACCGTCTAGGACTGGGACACCTCGCGGACGAAAAGAAGCTCTCGACATGGGTCACACGCCTGCTTCCTCACCCGCGCCATCTAGATTAGGTGGCCAAACCCTCGTTGGCTCACCATCCCGTGGTTTGTCACCACTGCCCGCCCCGCAAGCATCGAAGCGCCAGACGACGCTCTTTACCGATATTGATGCCAATCTTGCTTCCGTCCGTCACTCCGACTTCCTCAAACGACGCATTAGGTTTCGACGGCTAGCCGGCACCCAGACAGTTGAGGTAATGCTGTCGAAGTTTCAGCCGCCTCCTCTGGAGGAAGGCGAGGATATTGTGACAGAGGTGGATGATGTGAGAGAGGCGAGTTTACTGCACATCATTACGAATGTGGTAGTGCTGCAGGAGTTTGTGTTAGAGCTAGTCGCGTTGATGCAAGTGAGGGCAAGCTTGTTCAATGAGGTGAGGCATGCGTAGGCGGAGGAAGATCCAGGTACATTAGTCTGCTATTATCGAACTCTGTATACCCGTTGTCTCACGTCCGGTCCATAAATTTGGGTCTGTGCACAAGGCAGAGGCTCACTTCATGTTGTGTTGCCGTTTCTACGCGATGCATCGCTGTTTTAGCAAAGATCCCGGCTTTCGAAATGCAATGTCGGAGTAGACAGTAATATCAAGGATGGTCCAATCCCAAAGAAAGTAGAAAATAGAAGAACAGTTGAACAGTCTTGAGAGTGCAGACGTTCTTCACGACATGGCGCTAGTGCGGGTCCGTGCCAGGCCAACCCTGATGTCATTTTCTTGGTCTCACAGCTATCGCTTCCTTCTGCAACCGCACCACCAACGACACCTGCCAGTGCCAACGTCGCAGATCAACGTTCTCGACATGCTATCCTTATAACGGAATTCGTCTGGCATTCTAATTCCGAGTGCAGCTGAGCACGTTCGCCTGCTTGCGCGGAAGCTTACCCATCATGGCGTCAAGCTCGACCGAAACCACGCCTTTGATTTCTTCATTGGCGCATGAACGGGGCGTACCCAAGCCAGCTGCCCCCAAGCCACAGCGGACCGTCACCTTCAATCCGACTGTTACATCAAGCAGCCCCAAAGGACCGTCACGGGCATCTTCCAACATCGGCAACACCTCCGCCTCGCATCTACCCACAAGCCATGGCGGGCAACCTATGCTATCCACGCTGAACAACAAGCTGCGAAGACGGAATAGCTCCGGCGCACCTATGAACCCACCGCCTGTCCCTGCACCGAAAATTGGCCCGCAGCGAACGACGAGAACTGCGCAGAAGCTCAAGCTCCTGCCCGATCCGGAACACGGCGAAGACGAGGATGAGGAAAGCGGGCGCGATGTCTATGTTCAGTATACACGAATAAAGGATCCTACTGCAAGGAGGGATGCTGCACGGCTTGGAAAGGCGGATCGAGAGCGGTTACCCAGGGTGACGGCATACTGCACAGCCGCCTCATACAAGATGGATGACCTCATGCGGTTCCTGAAAGGAAAGGCACGTCTGAGAGGTGCCCAACCGAAGCGCTTCGATGAGTGCATATACTCGCCCTATAACTACACCCCAAAGAAAGGACCAGAAATCGTTACTAGCACGAGCGTGCACGATGGCTTGACAGAAGAACGACCGAGACGCTTCTCCGACAGCGCCATCGAGGTCGAAGCGCAGAGCGAAAGAAGAAGAGAGAATCTCATAGACTTACAAGACAACGATAACGAACATCCAATGGTGGACAGCGAATCCTCGGACCACCTCCAACGTCCAGAACCCATGCACGCCGACTCCGACCCCTCTTTCGAGAGTCCCGATTTCGACATTCAAGTGCACACGCCCGAAGTCTTCCTCTTTGAATACGGCACTGTTGTGATATGGGGCATGACGATCCAAGAAGAGAAACGCTTCCTAAAGGAGCTGGCGAAATTCGAGACGGATAAGCTTGGCAAGGATGAAGTTGAGACGGAGGAATTCAACTTCTACTACACAAGAGAGTACCAAGCCCGCATCTACAACGACTTCATCTCCCTCCGCGACAAGAAGAACTACATGATCAAGCTCGCCATCGCCCACGGTTTATCCCAATCGGTCAAAACATCGCTCTTCGAGGACCTAGTCGACAACACTATCGACAACACGAAGGATATCCCCGCGCAAATTGCCAGCTCGGGTAAGATCAACCTCAACAAGAAGCAGATCAACATGCAAATCGGCGAGCTGTTTATACTGCGGATCAGCATCCATTTGCAGGGCAGCGTGCTGGATGCGCCGGAGCTCATGTGGGCGGAGCCACAGCTCGATCCTGTCTATCAAGCTGTGCGCAGCTACCTGGAGATGGATCAAAGAGTCGGCTTGTTGACGGAGAGGCTGAATGTTATCGGGGATCTGCTGGCTGTGTTGAAGGATCAATTGACGGTTACGCATGTGAGTATTGCCCTTGTAGGATCTATGTGTTATGGTGTGCTAACTTCGATAAGGGCGAATTGCTGGAGTGGATCGTCATTGTTCTCATCTTTGCTGAAGTGTTGGTCGCGACTCTCAACATCTTTGTGGACTTGAATGCACAGGATTGAGTGGGTGCGTCGACGTTCCGTGTATGACGTCGATACACGGATACTCATATATAGCTTGTACATAGACCTTCGTACTGTCTTTCTCTGTACCATACGCTTGTAAGGTTCGATGCGGCGTGAATGGCAGTGGGCTTTTCACACCCGAATTTCCTTGTTTACTTGTTCGCTGTATAGTCATCTGCATGGCGTTCTAGTCGCAAGGCCTGCCTTGTGTGTGTTTTTGTTTTCCCGAAGCGGTACCCTACATACGAGTCTAGGTCTAGTGTGATTAATTTCCTGTACAGAGTCGAGACGAGTAGCAACGAGAAGGCTGATCTGACGAAGCGAAATTGAGAATTGAGAGTAAGTATTTCAATGT
>Ga0247803_1000874_pt1 | contig 15937 bp, 11 predicted proteins | sample UWRJL014104B1_FD_180928 | JGI IMG/M metagenome (GOLD analysis project Ga0247803, IMG submission 180928) | Plant litter microbial communities from Arlington Agricultural Research Station in Wisconsin, United States - UWRJ-L014-104B-1 | ecosystem: Environmental > Terrestrial > Plant litter >...
ATTTTCTTGTTCACTTTTTCATAAATGCGGGACATCTGTTTAGGGTGCGTCATGTAATAAGAATAGCTTGTCCGGTACGCCGTTGTGTCTACCTTATACTTTTTCCAGATATCTGTTTTTAGTTTACTAAAAATCAATAATGAAGAATCAAGTGATCTTAAATTTAACCTTGTAACTCTGGATTCGGCAATATGAATGTCAGTTAGTATAGTAGCCATTTGCTCCTCCGACAAGGTGTTTTTTGGTGGTTTTTCATCAGATGAGCAGCCGGATATAAACAGGCATATCGCGAAAATGATTGAAAGAAATGAGAAATTCGTTGCCCGTCGTATCATAACTCCCAAAATACCTATCTTTGTTCACATTGATTTTGTTACAAAGGTGCTAATTTTTTCGCAAAACTTATGTTTGAACAGTTTTTGGGAAAGCTTAGAAGATACGAAATTCGCATGCGAAAAGCGGTAACCAGCGAACGTCATGGAAATTTCCATTCTGTTTTCAAAGGTTCCGGGCTCGAATTTGACGATCTTCGTTTATATCAATATGGCGATGATGTCAGGGCGATTGACTGGAATACTTCCGCAAAAGGTCACGGTACTTTCGTTAAGATTTTCAAGGAGGATAAAGAACAAACCGCCTTTTTCATGCTTGATGTCAGTGCGTCACAGCAGGTGGGAGAAATCAAAAAGCTTAAAATAGATATTGCCAAAGAGATCTGCGGTGTACTTACTTTATCTGCCATTCAGGAAGCTACCAGAGTCGGATTGCTTTGCTTTTCTGACAAAAACGAGCGCTACATCAGGCCATCCAGCGGAATGAAACATGGCTATGGAGTCGTCTCTGAACTATACAAACTCGTCCCGGAATCCTCCCGCACAAATATTGCAGAGGCGATTCTGGTTGCTTTAAATATACTGCGGCGGAGAAGCCTGGTATTTTTGATTTCAGATTTTATTGATAATAATTACCACCACAATCTGAAAGCACTATGCCGTAAACATGACGTAATTGTAATTCACCTGTTTGATTCCAGAGAAACAGACCTGCCAAGCCTTGGAATAATACCGCTTTATGACGCTGAAAAGCAAACGACGGTGTGGGTAAATACCAATTCGAGCCAATACCGGGAAGATATGGCTGGCCGTTTTAAAAACAGAAGCTCAGAACTTGAGCGATTGTGCCATCAGAACCGCGCGGATTATCTTGCCATCAATACGCAGCAGGATTATGTTCCGGCTCTTATTCACCTTTTTAAGGTACGTCATTACACAAAAGGTTCAGTATCTTCATCATAAAATGTTATTCAGGGAATTTCTGACATTCGGGAAAATTGTTTTTTTATCCAACCGGACAAATTGCAGGACGTGGTATGCCAGGTTGCCAAAAACCTTGATTTTAGGTTTACTGTTACAGATTCTGCTATGCACCCACCAGACTTTTGGTCAGCAAATAAAACCCAAGGGTGTCTTTCTTACTGACAGCATTGAAGTGGGAAGGCCGTTTTTTTACTCTTTAACTTACCGTCATGCTCCTGGAAAAGAGGTTTTTTTCCCGGATACTTCATTTAATTTTCTTCCTTTCGAAATTATTTCCAAAAGAAATTTTACGTCAAATACAGATGAAAAGGAAACTGTAACGCTCGACAGTGCCGTTTACCAGTTTGTAACGTTTGATGTTTCCCCATTCCAGGTTCTGAGCGTGCCTGTTTTTATTTATCAGAAGAAGGATTGTACTGCGGTTTACACGGACAGTGATTCCATATTTTTAAGAAACAGCAATTATTTACCAGGAGATTCTATTGTTTTAAAACAGGAAACCACTTTAATCCCGTTAAGCAGCGAATTTAACTTTTCGATACTAATAGGCGCGCTGGCGGTCTTTATTGGTGTCATTGGTGCTGTATACTGGGTTTTTGGCAAAGATATTTACAAGCAATGGCAACTGATCAAACTCCAGCGCCGGCATCTGGAATATATTCGTTCTTTTAACCGTTTACTTCGCAGTGCAAGAGAAAAAAATAACATTAAGGATGCGGAAAAGGCGATTATTGTCTGGAAAAACTATCTGGAAAGGCTTGAAAGAAAACCTTTTGCGACTTACACCACGCGGGAAATCATGGATAATATGCCGGACGACGCACTTGCCGAGGCGCTAAAAAATATGGACGGAATTATATACGGACAGGTAAAGTCGAGCAATATGGATGCTTCTCTTGAAGTTCTGAAAACGGGAGCAACGCGGATTTACCGGATGAAACGCAGACAAATTTTAGACAACCCGCTTTCTTAACATCAGAATTTATGGAGCAGTGGTTCTCTTTAAAATGGTTTGGATATGACATCATCAGGTCTTATGAATGGGTCTACCCTTTCTTTTTATACCTTTTGCCCGCAGTTCCGCTCTTGTTTTGGGTAAGAAATTTCTTTCACCGGAAACACAAACAAAGATTGGTCATCACCTATCACTCTTTAAAAAGCGGGAAAGACTGGCTGACACTTTTGCGTTTTGTACAACCTATTTGTGTTGGTTTGGGCATTTCTTTAATACTTGTTGCACTGGCAAGGCCACAGGTAGTTTCTGAAAGAACGGACAAATTTTCGGAAGGAATTGATATTATGCTTTTGCTGGATATTTCAGATTCCATGATGGAAAAAGACCTGAAACCGAATCGTTTGGAAGCGGCAAAACTGGTGGCAAGACAATTTATTGAAGGCCGTTTGCAAGACCGGATCGGCATTATTATTTTTGCCGGAGAAGCCGTTTCTCTTTGTCCGTTAACAACCGATTACGAATTGCTGTACGGTTTTCTGGACGAAATACGGCCGGACATGATCCCCACTGCCGGAACCGCGATCGGAAGTGCGCTGGCTGTGGCGGTTAACCGCATGCGGGAAACGAAGGGAGACAGCAAAGTGGCCATTTTAATCAGCGACGGTGATAATACTTCCGGAAATCTGGATCCCACGACTGCGGCTCAATTGGCAAAGGCATTTGGTGTCAAGGTTTATTCAATCTCGGTCGGAAATATAAAAAAGAGATCGAATCTGGATACAATGGCTGTTTCAAATGCACTTGTTGATGAAAGCGAACTGAGAAATATAGCAGGTATAGGAAACGGCCAGTATTTTCGCGCTACGGACAATAAGGCTTTGGGGGCCGTTTTCACTCAGATCAACCAGATTGAGAAAGTGAAATCGAGAAACATTATTTCCCGTGATATTATTGATTACTACCGCGTCTACCTGTATTGGGCGGTTCTTTTTTTACTCATTGCCATAGGGACCAAAAGTACTTTTATGGCGAATATTCTTGAAGATTAATGCTTAAATCCTATTATAATTTCGATGCCATTGAAGCCGGACTTGATGAAGTGGGCCGAGGATGTTTGGCCGGGCCAGTTGTTGCCGCAGCCGTAATATTGCCAAGAGATTATCAGCATTCATTCCTCAACGATTCCAAACAGCTTTCAAAATTACAGCGTACCGAATTAGAAAGGGAAATAATCCGCGAAGCGCTAGCCTGGGCAGTTGCAGAAGTCGACAATTTTGAAATTGACCGGATTAATATCCTGAAAGCCAGCTTCCTGGCCATGCATCGTGCGGTAGATAAATTAAAAATGCAACCCAACCATCTGCTGGTCGACGGAAACCGGTTTACACCCTACCCCATGATCCCTCATACTTGTATCATTCAGGGAGATGCACATTATTTGTCCATTGCAGCAGCCTCCGTTTTAGCAAAAAATTACCGGGATGATTTGATGGGCCAGCTTTCAAGCCAGTTTCCGCATTATGGCTGGGAGCATAACGTGGGCTACCCTACCATACACCACCGACGCGCCATTCTGGAACACGGCACTTGTTCTTATCATCGTATGAGCTTTAAATTGCTGGCTACGGGAGAAAAATAATCAGGCTTTTGGTTTTTTGTATAAAGGCACGGTACTGCAAGGCTCACCGAACATAAGGCTCTGAACCACAGGTTTTAACAGAGTCGTAATCGAGACATAGGCAGAGATCGGCACCGGAACTTTGCTGCAACCTTTTACCACCACACGCTTACCTCTAAATTCCTCAGGATCAATCTTTTGAATGGCGTCAGAAAACATTTTGTCTTCCAAAGCATTCAGATCTCCAAAAACGACGTTATCTGCAAATGGTTCCAGCTGAATGGCGAGCAGCATATAAGCCCATGTAGGAACGATCGCATCCTCAGAGCAAATGATTGCAACATTTTTACCCTGATAAACCGTCCAGTCATTTGCCTTCAAAAATTCCCTGAAATCTTTTTCTTTAAGGATCATTCCCATGAAAAGATTGTCCTTCAAGTCATAAATTACTCTTTCTCCGGGATGGTATAATTCTTCAAGATCCAGGGAAACAATACCACTGGTCGATACACGATTTATAATTTCTTCGGTTTCCATATTCAAATTTCGGATTCAATGCAGGCTATCTCACCATACTTTTGCTAACATCTGACTGGATTAACACCAAAAGGAACAACTTTGTTTATTTAAAGAAGATTATTGTACAATTTCTAAACAATTAATGCTGCCTTACGAGAGGGCGGAGTCATGAAATCTTTAAGATAGTAAGGTTCAAAACTGGCCAGATCTTCAAAACGGTTCTCAGCAAACGCGTCTGCGGCTAATTTACCAACTGTTCTCGCCGCGGGACGAATTTCTTCATTCAGAAAAATCGCATTGGGATTTGGGGAAAGAAGAGCCTTACATTTAGCAGCGCCATCGCCGAAGAAAACAATTTTATGGTCCCTCAGTAAGTCAACAAAAGAGGTCTCATCCATAATAACCGCTTCTGTGCTCCGTATCATTTCGTTTTGCGAATTGAAAACAGAAGCATACACTTCCATACGCCGCGCATCAATCATGGGACAGAAAAGCATGTTTTCAGAAAAAAAAGGAATCACCTGCAAGGACATGGCTTCCAGGGTGTTCACTGCAATGAGCGGCTTGTCCAATGCGTAACACAATCCCTTTGCAGTGGAAACCCCTACGCGTAGCCCTGTGTAAGAACCTGGCCCCTTGGCAACCGCAATGGCATCCAGATCCGAAAGTTTATATCCTGCATTTTCGACAGCACCTTTCATAAGCGTGGTGAGCATGGCGGAAGACGACCTGTCAGTATTCAATTCGTAGTTCGCAAGCAAGACAGCATCAGCGTGCAAGGCTACTGAACATCCACGAATAGAGGTATCTAGACTAAGTAAAAGCATAATAATCAGAAAGAATAAAAGGCAAATTTACAGCCTAATTTTTCTTTCCTTTAAGAATTTCATTGTAACGATTAGGTTCTTTAAATAGTGCCAGAGCCGCTTTTACCTCGGTATCTTCATTAAACGAGGCTTCTCTCAACCCTTTTTCCAAATAATAATGTTTGATAATTTCTTCCTCAAGAATCATTTTTATCTCTGATTTAGAAATTTGAAGATCGTTGTCCTTATTATGCGAAAGCTTGGATTTCAATGCTTTAAGCTGCTCTCCGATAATGTCAAGCGATTTCTCTTTTTTGGCAGAAGCTTCCAGGTCATTCAGGTCTTTTTCTACCTGAGTGGTGTAATCGTATTCTTTGTCGGAAAGCCATTTTACAAAAGCAGAATAATCGCTGTCGGTTAGATGAAATTCCTTTGCAGATTTGATCGTTGGATGCTCAAAGTGATATTTTATGGCATAATCAAAAAACAAGCGGTTGCGGCCAAGGGAAAGCGCAAGCGGCGAATAGGTTTCTTTTTCCGTAACAATATCAGGCAAAATTCCACCACCATCATACACCGGACGGCCATTGCGCGTTTTAAATGCCGTCATCAGAGAATCTGCAATTTTGCCTACACTTCCATCTTCATTGCGATGGCTGTAATCAATGGCCTGGATACATCTGCCGCTGGGAATATAATATTTGGCCGTTGTGATCTTCATTTTGGTATTAAATGATAAATCACGGGTTGTCTGTACCAGCCCTTTTCCATAAGTACGTTGCCCGATCAGAACGCCTCTGTCATAATCCTGAATAACTCCTGAAACAATTTCTGCTGCCGAAGCACTTCTGTTATTGGTCAGTACTACAATTGGAATATCAATGTCCAAGGCAGGATTGTAAGCGGTATATGTTTTATTCCACTCCGTCACTTTTCCCTTTGTAGAAACAATTTCTTCCCCTTTTGGAATAAAAATATTCGAAATTTCAATCGCCATATTCAGCAATCCACCCGGATTATCCCTTAAATCAAGCACCAGATATTTCATGCCTTTTCCTTTGAGTTCCTGAAAAGAAGTACGAACTTCCCTTGATGCTGTTGCTGTAAAATCTTTAAGATCAATATAGCCAACATTGTCACTCAACATCCCGTAATACGGCACATTGGTCACTTTTACAATATCCCTGTTCAGCGTAATATCGATCGGTTTGGTATTTCCATAGCGTTTCACCGTCAGGGTAACGCTGGTTTGTGTCTGACCTTTAAGAAGTTTGCCTGTGTCAAAATCTTCACGTGTTGAAAGATCAATACCGTTGATTTTAACAATTTCATCACCCAACTGCAATCCTGCTTTTTGAGCAGGCGTGTCTTCATACACCATCATCACGGTATGTTTTCCCTCCGAAGAATTGACCATCGCACCGATACCATTGTATTTGCCGGTTGTCATGGTCATATAATCCTCAATATCATCCTCAGCATAGTAAACCGTGTAGGGATCCAATGTCCTCAACATGTTATCAATACTCGTTTTAATAAGCTGGTTGGGATTGATCTCGTCTACATAATAGGCATTCAGCTCTTTAAAAAGCGTGGCATATATGTCAAGATTTTTAGCGATTTCGAACAGACGGTCGTCTTGCCGGAAAGAGAAAAATGCCAGGCCGGCCAGAACCGGAACGGTCAGCCAGATGGAGCGAAAATATTTTTTCATCTATGTCAGGAATTATCAGTTGCTTTTTTTAGAACAGCAGGAGGCATTTTGCTCAATTTTCTGAGGCATTGCTTCATAGCCGATTCAATAACGTCATAAGTTGTTATTTCTTTTGCAAGATACAAAAAAGCAATGTAAGACGGTCGGGACTCCGGAGGATTAGACAATAACGGTTCTTTGTGCAGACGATAGGATTCACGGCAGCGGCGCCTGATCAGATTGCGGTCGACGGCCTTTTTGAATTGCTTTTTTGCAACCGAAAACAGAACCTGGGGTAGAGGAGAAAGTGGCTGCTGGTCGTAAATATACAGCACCCGGAAAGGATAGAGGTAAAACGTGTGAACATCTGCGCTACCTCTTTGAAAAAGCCTACCGATTACACGAGGGCTGCATAAGCGCTCATTTTTACCAAATTTTTGTTTCAAGTTCTTATAGAAAAAAACATCTGATCGATTTGAGAATTTCCCAAATCGATCAGACGAGTAAGACCTTCGTTTTGATCTTTATGCTGCTATTGAAAATTTCCCGAAGGAAATTCTGAATGACTAAGCATGATCAAACCCTGAACCTGAAATTATTGCTTATGACGTTTTTCGTCAGAAACTGATAATTTCCAACGGCCTTTTTTACGACGTGCTGCAATAACATTGCGGCCGTTAGCCGTAGACATTCTTTCACGGAATCCGTGTTTGTTTCTCCTCTTGCGATTCGAAGGTTGAAAGGTACGTTTCATTTCCTTATATGATTATTGCGCTTAAAAATCTCTTTGACCCGTAATTTTGGCTTGCAAAGGTAGATAATATTTTTTACTATGACAACCTTTGATAATGATTTATTAAATTAATCAGTAACTTATTCAATATCAGTCATTTTATAATCCGGAAAACAAATGGGAAAAGCTTATTTGTAAAAAAACTTCTTTTTGAAATACCATTCTGCGCATCCGTTATCGTCATCAAGGGACGACCAGCCGGAATCACTTATTTCATTGACCATTAAAATGGTGTATGGCAAATTTTCCAATTTGGGGACATAAACGACTTTTTCTTTGGTCTGCATCACCATGTCAGTCCTTGCATGCATTTCAGCATTGTACCGCGCAGCCCGGCCGGTTAACAAATCGGACCAGGCCGAACGGTAATTAAAAGTACTGGTGTAAATCGTGACGAAATACAAAGCGATAGCCCAGCCAATTAACCCGAACCGAGTGATCACGACTGAATTATATTTTTTAATAGCCCAGAAAGTAATCACCATCACATTGAAAGTCCAGCCAAGTATTGTCCAGAAAGTGATCACACACTGTCCGCGCAGGTTAGGAGGTTGTGCGATAGACCAGTACGTTGGAAAATAGCTCAGATAAAGGATCCCGAAAAATACAATAAGAGAGATTGCCGGATGAATTGACAAAAACTTAAATTCGCCCTCTTTGCGCAAATGATAAAGCCGGGAAGCAAAGGGAATAAGTATCAGGGTCAACACACAGAGAATCGGAGTGATTTTAGAAAGATTGTGTAATCCCCAGGTCAAACTGTTTTTTAAAGAATAGATCAGATTGTATTTCAAAGGTGTCGGATACAGACCCGATTCAGCGCGCACATTATTGCCGGGTGCTGTAATTGAAAGCACGCCAAAAACCAACGCTACTAAAAATATGATCAGGGCGACATATTGAATTTTTTTACTTGCCAATGAACCAAAAAAGAATACGGCACCGGATAAAGCCACCAGCCAAACCAGTGTGTATTCGTTCATTCCAACAAGTAGTATGATTACTCCACAGATTATCAATGCATTGGTACGAGAGAAAGTCTGATAGTTACGAAAAACATATGCAAATAAATAAAGCGTACCTATGTCGGCGACGGTGTAGTAATAACCTGTGTACCAATAAAAATATCCGGAAACGATCGGAAGCTGTGCGATCAGTACGAATATCAAAAGGAACGAGATCAGGCCGGTTTGCCAGGCAGGAAATTTATCCAGTGTAATGGCTTTTACAAAACGCACCATGGCGTGTGTATAAAAGCCCATGATAACAATCGGAGCAATTTTATAACCAAGATATGATCCGTAAGCCAGTGGCTGGGTTGCCGAAATAAGTGTTCCAATGTATCTTCCCGACCAGGTTTTCCAATAATGTTCCTGATAATTCCAATAACCCATATCCATAACGGCAAGAGAATGGCAATAATCGTCGGTGGTAGGGAAAACAAAAAACGAGAGTGCAACAAAAGGGAAAAATAAAACGATAAAGGCTAATATGATTATTTTCAGCTTATTGTCAGGGTTTTCAAACCAGGTAAAGTAACTCATATTTATCGTATGCGTTTAAGTGGGCTCCAGAGCAAACGTTCAAACTTAAGACAAATATTTTGAACGACCATATTTCAGCCGACAGCAAAGAGGCGGTTTTTGGGGCCGCCTCTTTTAATTACGAATCAAAGTTACCTGAATATTACAGTCTTCGCGGTCCTGACTTTATCATCATTATCCACTATTTCCAAGATATAAGTTCCGATTGAGACCGAACATTTTTACATTTTTTGTTTTTGCGCAGATCCTTTGCTGGACGTTGGCAGATCCGCTCGGTACCGAATCTAGGCGGGATGTACGTTTCGCTGGCTGGAACTTGAGTAGGAAGTCCAGGAAGCATCGTCAGGATTGGAAGAGTTTCCCTGGTGCTGAAACAGCTGAGCATTTGTACCCCAGGGATGTCCGGTGTACCGTTGGCTCCCTGCCACAAATCTGCACCTCAGGCATTGTACGCTCCTGATGTAAAACTCCCTGCCAAGCTATATCCGGAATTAATTTGAATCCAGTCCAGAATGACCACCGGACCACCCTCAAAAAAATCACTTAACCCAACATGCATATTTATCGAGAAAGTAGCAGGTCATGGTTTGTACTAAAATATCATCAATAGAGAAATCGAAGTTATTCGTATTCCATTCCAGCCCTTTTTATGGCAGATGTGTAAATTTTGTTTTATATTTTAAATATATAACATGATAAGAGGATTGTTTACTGTAAAATCCTGAACCTGAAAATGCTTAACTATTCATCAGCGGTTCTTTGTTAAAATAGCTAGGTGTGTATAGTGCGTTGAAGATGGATTATTGCAGATTGAAATGGTTATTCTAAAAACAAACAGGGTTATTCAAGCGTTTTTGAGGCTTAAATTCCAGTTGAGAGTACCAAGATATTGAAAATATTTAATTCAAAAAAAAATTTATTAAACTATTGATTAGTAATAACTTACAAAAAATAAAATTGACAATTTTGTCCAATTATTTTGTAGTAACGAGTCGTGATATACGTTGTAGAGTTAGTTTTTATTTATTTAATAACAGTTACAAAATTTATAACCAAGAACTTCAGAGCATTCCGGTCAAAATATTTGTCTGGCTTTATCCCAAGTTTAGGTTATAAAACCAGCGCGGGTGCTTAAATCTTAGCGTTACATTTACTAAAAACCCATCAGGAAGTGCTAAAATCCAAGTTTTAAACGATTAAAATTCGGTGATAAAACTAAAAGAGCGGACTCGAAAAATGTGCCCGCTCTTTCAAATATTGTTAAGATTTACCACCAGAACCGCGCAAACTGAGTATTCAAATTGCTTGCGATAACTGGCCGAAATTTTTATTCTGACATTACTACTTATCAGATAATGGCACAAGTTTGGCTTTCAGGTCCGGTTCCGGCATGTCTTTGTCCAACGGAAACATCGGATGCCTGATTCGTTTATAGCCAAGCCTTTCCAGGTTTTGATCCACTCCGCCCGGAGTTAATGCCAATAACCAGTCCGCTCTCATATTATAAAGCTCTGGCTCCAGATAACCGATTTTGACAACAACAATATCCGATTTTCGCGGATTAAGACCAAGTCTTGTGAAGTCGATTTCCTTGTGATAAGGCTTGCGTTTCGCGGTAACAATAACGTGTACACTTCCCACCTTAACCACCACCTCCGTTTCCGCATTTCTGTCTCCGTGCTCGATGGACTCAATTGTTCCCGCCAATCGTACCGGAGGAGCAAAACGTGCGTCTACCGCAGCACCTGCAAATGCATCGACTTTTCCGCCTACACCTGCTGCTACGGCCGCTTTTACAAATTCCGGTCCGGGAATTGAAGCATAAATAAGAGAAGGACCATTTTCTGATTTAAATTCGGGACGGGCAAGAATTTCTTTCAGGGTCCAGGTTACATCTCCGGCACCGCCAGCAGTTGGATTATCGCCGGAGTCACTGATAAAAAATGGATGTTTCTGACTTTTAACTGCTTTATCCAGCGCTTCGGTCAATGACGCAGTTGGGGCTACAAATTCAAATTTTGACCTTACTTTCCAGAAACGATCAGCTAGTTCCTCCGCTGTTTTGGTTACTTTCGCTTTGTCGTCGCCCGTTACCATCACTACCGCATGATTGCGCGGTTCATCCGCCCAGGCGTATCCAATCCAGATCGCTGCATCAGTGATTCCTTTTTGCAATGAAGCCGGAGCAACGGCTGCGTACAATGTCTTTCCTGGTTCTATTCTCGTACTCGTTTTTTCTCCTGGCAATAATATAGGTACAGCGATCCAGGCTTTGTATGCTGGTTTTCCTTTTCCGGTTTCCAGTCTGGACAAGAGGTTATCCACGGCGCGTTTTTTTGTTTGCATGGCATCTTCGTGCGGTGCCATCCGATAGCAGGTAATCAGGTCTGTATTTTGAGCAAGGCGCCACGAAACATTGCCATGCAAATCCATGGAAGTGGAAATGATCGTCTTCTTTCCAACCACCTCACGGATCCTGATGATGAAATCTCCTTCGGGATCGTCCAGACCAACCACGCTCATTGCACCATGAATATCGTAGAAGAGGCCATCATAAGGCAGATTCTTTTTGAGCAATTCCAACGATTGCTTTACCAGCGATTCGTAAGCTTCCCGGGTAACCGTTCCACCAGGCAACGACCGGCCAACCAGTGCTGGAAACCAGGCAGCGCGTTTACGATTCAGTGAATCAGAAGAGAAAAACGGATAAGAAGTAAAAATTTCATCACCCCGTTTGGCATGAAAAGCTTCTTCATGTGTTAACGCCGGCGAAAATGTGCTTGATTCAATTGCCAATCCGGTAATTGCAATGCGGGGAAGTGCTTTGGTTTGAGACTTTTTTTCCGGAATAAAAGAAAAAGCCTGAAAAACCATTAATAGAAAAGAAACAATCAGGGAAAGTGCAAGTTTCATATGTTAATATTTTACCAAATAACCACTTAAGTATTTTTCTGATTTAAATGTAGTCAACTTTATGCCCCGAATAAAAGCCTTGTTCAAAACTTTCAAAAGATGCCATTAAACTTCAATTATTTTATCATTTCGTCTTAGTTCCGGCCAAAAAAATGACATGGAATGCAATAAGACATTCATTCCGAAAATTTGATTTTTATCGCTATCATTCTTTAAATGGCCTCTTCATCACTATTGGCGGGGAAATAAAATGAAAGCTTTGAATGTGGAAAAATAAAGATATATTTTTGACATCCTCCGCTTCAAAAAAATTGATGCAGCGAAGCCAAAGATTAAAAAGTAACTAAAATATTAAGTTTGGGCGTAATGAATTTTACCTTTAAAAAACTGATTGCCAGTTTCTTGATTTTATTGTTTTTAGGAGCAGGCGCTTCTGCACAACGCGTTTCTTTTGTAGCGTTCCGGCAACTGCCAAGAGATATGCAATTGTATGCAAGAGACGACAACAACATGGCCGAAGTTCCTGTTTCGGGAAGAGTCGAGGAAGCGGGTTATGATCACATGTCGGTAGTAACTTTTAGAAACAATACAAGAACCGGATATAATAAGTCTGTCTTAAATTACGCTGGAAACTCCTTCGCAAGTTTTGATATAAAACCGAAGATCAAAGCAGAAATGGCCGATTACAGCGTAGAAATATATGCCTGCCGGACGAATGATTCTCTTTTGATAGCGAGGAAAAATGAAATTGTTGCAGGAGATTTCTTTGTCATAAATGGGCAGTCCAATGCATCTGCTATTCATTTTGGGGATTGGGGCAGTAAATATTGCCGGACCGTCGGCAGAATTCCGGACGACAATCCCGGAATGACGCCGGGCGACACGCTTTGGATACAATCGTCGTGGTCGTGGCCATATGTGGGTGCCTGGGGATTACAGCTGCAAAGAAAAATCCTGGAAAATAACGGAATTCCAACCTGCGTGATCAATGGCTCGTCACCGGGCTCGAAAATAGCCTGGCATACAGAACGAAATGCTGCTAATCCAACAAGCCCGTCTTTGTATGGTAACTTATTGGCCAGGATAAAAGTGGCAAATCCTTCCAAAATAAGAGATTTCTTCTGGTATCAGGGTGAGCAGGAAGTATTGGAAGACATACGTGACTATCCTGAGCAATATGACAAGCTTTTCAAGTTTTGGCAAATGGATTATCCCATGGTCGATAAGTTCATTGTGTTACAGATCACCGTACTTTTTAATCCGTTTTATGTGGCCGGCACAATCAGGGATTTTCAGAGGCGGACCAAATATTTGTATCCCAGATCAGATCATTTTTCTACGATGGGATTGCCTTACTTCGATGGCATTCATTATGATATAAAAGGTTATAACGAACTTGGAAAAAGGCTCTATAATTTCATAGGCCCTGATCTGTACAAGTCAGCACCGATCGACAATGCGGCAACTCCGGATATTAAAAAAGCCTTTTATACCACAGATAAAAAAGATGCAATAACACTGATTTTTGATGAAGGACAAAAGCTGGTCTGGCCAAAAGATACTTTGATTGAAGATGTGAATTATAATTTTTTTGCAAAAAGTTTGAGAGAAGTATTTTATTTTGATGGTGATGAAAGCGAGTCAAAAGCACCTGTTGTTAAAGAGGGCACTGCAACAGAAAACCGGGTAAATCTTACTTTATTTGGAAGTTCCTCAGCCAAAAAGCTGAACTATCTACCTGCATACAAAGGAGAAAAAATCCGGATATATTATGGCCCTTACCTGACCAATGTAAAAGGTCTCGGTGCATTTTCTTTTCAAAATGTCGACATCAATGATGCATTGATCATCAGCAATTTAAAAGCTGAGGAAAATACGCTAAAAACGGTGGATGTAAGCTGGACTACGATTCCCGGAGCAGCGTATATTTTGTACCGGAAGGCGGAAGGAGAACAGTCTTTTACAAAAGTCCAGGATTTAACAACCACACAGATTTCATACAATGACGTCAATGTTTCGCCTGAAAAATTGTACACATATCGCATTCAGGCAATCAGCAGCGGATCGGAATCGGAAGTAAAGGAAGTGAGCATCAAGACATCTCCGGTACTTGCGTTGCCTGTAACACTGGTTACTTTCGGAGCGTCACGCCTGGATGAAAGTATAGTAAAGGTAAATTGGAAAACGACGGCAGAAGTGAACAATTCTCAGTTTGAAATACAGCGATCTGTGTATCCGGAATCCGGTTTTTTGGGAATCGGGACCGTTGACGGCGCCGGTAATTCGGGCAGTGTGACTAATTATGAGTTTAAAGACAACAACGATATATCCCAATGGACTTATTACAGACTAAAACAGGTCGATTTTGATGGTTCGTACACGTATTCAAGAATTGTTTCCGTACAACCATTCCGATTAAAATTGGCCGTAGTTACTTTTCCAAATCCTTCGTCAAACGAAAATATCCAGTTTAAAGTGTCAGGATTGAATTCTCCGGCTGCCATTTCTGTAACGGTTTATGATTCAAAAGGTTTTGTTATTTATAAAAACGAAAAGTATCAGCTTGACAATCGTTTTCTGATTTCAATCGATTCTGTCACCAAAAAGCACAGCGGACAATTGTTTATTAAAATTGTGAAAAAGGATCAGTCAGCTGTTTCTTCCTTTGTGGTTTATTGAGAATCTATAAAAATTGAATATGGCTAAATAAAAACGCCGGCTTCGCGTGATGAGGCCGGCGTTTTCTGCTTTTTGCGCAACTATTGTTTATCCCACCAAACTCTTGTTTTGAAATTATCGGCTCCCTGACGGGTAACGGCTGCATTGTAATTGGCTGTATTTAATACCGGTTCATCATCCGGGTAGCGCAAGCGACGTGGAAAAGTACCGCCCGTTTCATTATCGGGATAGTTTACAGGAATCAGTTTTGGATATCCGGACCGACGCACATTGGCAAAGGACTCGTAACCGTTGAGGAAGGTAGCCGCCCAATATTGCGTATTAATTTGTTCCAAAGCCTTTTCCTTATCAGTTACTCCAACAAACGGGTAGCCCGCTAAATAAGTGGCAATATCTGCATCGCTGATGGTTGCCGAAGCATCGTATTTGGCCAGATTTTTCATCGCTCCCGTTACTCCGTTGCGATATAGCAACGCTGCGTCACCGGTAATCCATCCTCTGACAACAGCCTCCGATAACATAAACTGAACTTCACCGTATGTGAGGAACATCCTCGCCCCATCCAGTTTTGCATACACATCCCTGTTGATACCCGAATACTGGTGCTCCTGACCGGCGGCATTGGGATTGTAACTTGGGTCTTTAATCAAAGTGATACGGTCCAGGCCATTAGGAAGACCTTTTTGAACCGCTGGGTCCGTATTTTTAGTCGCCACATTCGTCGGATCCGTATAAACTGCAACAGTGTATTTAAGTCGCGGATCGCTATGGCTTTTCATGAAATTAAATATCGTAGCACTGATTTTTCCGGGAGTTCTGGCGGCTACGCTCAATATCCAGCTGTCTCCATTTGTAAGAGCCTCCAGTGCCCCGGTTTTGTCCGTTCCCTTAATGAGCAAATTATCATCCACGGACGTAAATACACCGCCTGCAAATGCCTTTTTTACCCAGGCTTCTGATGTTGCCGGTTCTACTTTTGATAATCTCATACCCAAACGGAGCATCATCGAGTAGCCCAGTTTTTTCCATTTGGCAACATCTCCATTGTACGCAATGTCTGCTGTAGTAAAAGTTGGTTTCGCCGCATCCAATTTACCCGTT
>Ga0247803_1000875_pt1 | contig 15922 bp, 9 predicted proteins | sample UWRJL014104B1_FD_180928 | JGI IMG/M metagenome (GOLD analysis project Ga0247803, IMG submission 180928) | Plant litter microbial communities from Arlington Agricultural Research Station in Wisconsin, United States - UWRJ-L014-104B-1 | ecosystem: Environmental > Terrestrial > Plant litter >...
GTTAACAAAATTGTTGATATTACCACATCATAATACTATATTATCCTCTTTTTAATAAAAGCATCCTCATTTAGCAAATCAGTTAATTATTTAACAGAAAATTACATCAAAAAATAAATAATACTCTCTTTTAACCTCAAAACACCTATAAGTATTCAATGCGTTATGAGCTAATTACTTTCTTGTTATTTTGTTATTGAATGCCTTCGCAAATAATCATTATACTTTTATCCAAGTACTATAAAAATAAAATGCCCTTTCTAAAATTTTAGAAAGGGCATTTTATTGAAAACTTTTTATTGGATATTATTCTATCGAAATAATGATAAACTCACTTCTTCTGTTTAACTGATGTTCAGCTTCTGTACAAGAAACTCCATCTTCGCAATTATTAATCAGCTGGCTCTCGCCATATCCTTTTCCGGTTAATCGATTTGAAGCGATACCATTTTTTGTTAGCCATTGCATGGTTGCTTTGGCTCTTCTGTTGGATAAGGCGATATTGTATTCTGCAGTTTGTCTACTATCTGTATGAGAACGAACATCGATTTTCATCTTTGGATATTGTTTCATTACTGCCAGAATTTTTTCCAATTCAAAAGCTGCATCTTTACGAATGAAAGATTTATCCAAATCAAAATAGATAATAGGTATGTTGAGCGTTTTGGCCAAATCAGTTCCTACTCCTATTGGTTTAATTCGTTTTTCTAATACCACTACAACACTTGTTTCGCCTGCTTCTCCTATTATAGTTACCGGAACTTCTTTGGTTTCGTAGTCTTCTTTTGTGGCTCTTACATAGTATTTTTTAGTGCATTCTACCTTAAATGTATAACTTCCATCTGCTTGTGTAACAACCTCATCAATAACTTTAAATTGTTCGTCAAGCAAAGTTACTTTGGCATTGTCCAGAATTTTATTGGTTTCTAAATCAACAATTGTTGCTTTTAGTTTTTGCTCGCAAAGCAGTTTTCTTGTTTCGGTAATTTTGTAAATATCATCGTTTCCAATTCCGCCTTCTCTGTTAGAAGAGAAAAAACCGTTGCTGGTGTCGCTATTGATGATAAAGGCAAAATCATCTTGTTTACTGTTTATTGGTGCACCTACGTTTTGCACTGCTGTAAAGGTATTGTCGTTTTTGATTGTTGATACAAATACGTCAAGACCGCCTAATCCTGGTCTTCCGTCACTGGCAAAATACAATTGATTGTCTGCCGCTATAAACGGGAAAGTTTCTCTTCCTTCGGTATTAATGGCAGGTCCCAGATTTTCGGGTTTGCCAAAGGTTTTATCATCGTTTATGGTTACACTATACAAATCAGATTGTCCTAAAGTTCCGGGCATATCAGAGGCGAAATACAACTTTTTTTCATCATTGCTAAGTGCGGGATGTGCCGTGCTGTATTGGTTGCTATTAAAAGGTAGTTCGGTTATATTCGTCCATTTATCCTTAATAAATTCTGCTTTATAAAGCTTAAGCAATGTAATTTTCTGATCGTCTCTGCCTCTTTTTCCTTTAAGATAGTTGTTTCTTGTAAAATACATTGTTTTACCATCTTTAGTAAAAACAGGTGTAGATTCGTTGAACTTTGAATTGATTTTCTTTTGAAAACGCTCCGGTTCTCCTAATGTTCCATCTGCTTTTAATTCCGCCAAATATAAATTGGTAAACGCTTTATTGGTCCATTTAAATGTCTTTCTACTGACACCTCCTGTATCTCTTGCAGATGCAAAGACAATTTTGTCGTTGTAATATGCACTTCCGTAATCCGTTTGCTTCGAATTTATTCCGGCATTCGCAATTTCGAACCTTCCTGAATTGGCTTTTATTTGCTCGAGATAATTTTTATTATTTTCGAATAAAATACCTCTTTTATCTGTTGCTGTTTTTTTATTGAAGGCTTCGAGGATTTTATCCGCTTTAGCGTAATCTCCCATTGCTTTTAAAGTTTGTGCATAGCGGTAATAATATTCCGGTTCCTGCTCTGCATTCATTTCAAAAAGGGCATCGTACCATTTGGCAGCCTTAGTTAATTCGCCATTAAAATAATAAGCATTACCTAATCGCTGAAACATGGTTTCATCTTTATATCCTTTTTCTGCAACTCTTTCATAAGTTCCAATTGCATCAATATAAGCATATTGGGTATAATCTTTATCTGCTTTATTCTGACTAGCTGTTTGCGCGTTTCCTTTTAGCGCTATAAGGGCTAAAAAAATGGAAGAAACTATATGTTTAATTTTCATCTTTGAAGGATTTAGAAGAATCTTGGTGAAGTGATACGGCTATAATTATTGAAGAATTCGAATCGCAGGAATATCTCATGTGAACCTGAATTATAATTATTTAATCTCGTTGTTTCGCGGTCATAAGAATATCCAATAAACAATCCGTCGGTTACCTGAAATCCAGCCATTGCACTTAATGCAGCGCTCCAGCGATAGGCTAAACCTGCTACGAATTTATCATTGAACATAAAGTTTGCCGAAAGGTCTACTTGAAGCGGGGATCCTTCGACCATTTTGGTCATTACTGCCGGTTTGAATTTAATGTAAGGATCTAAATCGAATACATAACCTGCTATTAAATAATAGTTGATTTTGTCTTTGAAGATCGCTGTATCATTATCATCATATCTATTGGTTTCGATAAAATTGGGTACCGATAATCCTACGTACGCTTTATCTGAATGGTAGTAAACTCCTGCTCCAACATTTGGCGAGAATTTGCTGTTGAGATCCTGAAATTGAGGATCACCCTGATGTTCTGGCTGCAGTTTATTTACATCAAGACTAAAAAGATTTCCTGTCGCCTTGATACCAAAAGATAGTTTGAAAGTTTCAGAGGTTGGAACGGTATAAGACAAATCTGCCGATAAGGTATTTTCATTTGTTGGTCCGATTTTATCGTTTACCAGCGAAACTCCAAGTCCAAGATTACTATTACTAAGTGGCGTATTTACTGAAAAGCTGCTGGTTTCCGGTGCTCCGTCAAGTCCTACCCATTGGGTACGGTACAAACCAAAGATGCTCAATGCTCCTCTTGAACCCGCGTAAGCAGGGTTTATATTGATGGTGTTGTACATGTATTGTGTGTACTGTGCGTCTTGTTGTGCAAATCCTACAGCGGAAAAAAACATAAAAACTAAAACTAATTTTCTCATTTATTTTTCTTTTAATAATGGCTTAGCTTTTAAAGACTAAGCCATTTTAATTTGTTCTAACTATTATTTACTCAGATATAAATATCCTGCTTCCTGATGTGCGTTTGAATCGCTGTCTTTGTACTTAAGAATATAGTAATACGTTCCAACCGGTAATCCGTCTGATTGTTTTACTGTTGTGCGTCCTTCAGACATTCCTCTAAAAGCACGTTCTTCGTTATTATAATTCTCGCGCTCGAACACCAAAACTCCCCAACGGTTGTAGATCTCAACTGTATTGTCAGGATAACATTCTAAGCCCTGAATGTAGAAGCGTTCGTTTTTGGTATCTCCATTTGGAGACATCGCATTAAAGATTTTGATTACGCAGCCTTCGATTTTTGAAACAGTTGGATTATTTCCTGAGTTATCATTATCATCAGAAGCATCACTTACAGTAACACCCAAAGGATTTTTTGCAGTGACAAAAGCCTGATTAGAAACTTTTCCTGTATTGATATCACTTTGTTTTAAAGCATAAATTCCTTTAAAACTAATATTATCACTTTCTCCCGGAGATAACGAGATTGGTCCTCCTGTCATAACAATTCCTGGCAACGGATCGTTGATAACAACATTTGTTAGCCTCACATTTCCTGTATTGGTAACAAGAAAACTATATGTTATGGTTTCACCTGCTTCGGCATTTTTATTATTGTTTTCATCATTAAATACCGCTGTTTTAACTAAGGCAATTCCTGATTTTTGTTCCAAAGTAGTAACGGTACAAGTAGGACAAGCGGGCTCGTAAAATTTATCTTGTGGAGTTAATGGTGAAATATCTTCAGAATCATTATCGATACTTACTCCATTTGGATCATTTCCGGTAACCAGAGCTAAATTATACACTGCTCCCAAATCGATATCTGATTGCGTAAGTACATAACTTGCTGTAAAAGTTGTTGTATCAAAAGCTAGTGGTTCCAGTGAAATTGGTTCGCTTGTAACTGTAACCATAGGATCAGTTACTACAATATCTTTGATGGTAACATTTCCTGTATTGATTACTCTAAAAACATAATTAATACGGTCGCCTTCACTTACTGATCCGTCATGATTTGCATCTTCAAATATGCCGTGTTTCAATAATTTTAAACCAGGATTCTGAGATAACTTCGTTATTGTTGAATCATTTTTCCCTGGTAACGCAGGGTCATTGCTATCTGATAAATTAGATATTGGAGTTCCAACAATTGGAGTTGCTGTTACCAAAGCCTGATTGTTGATAGCTCCTGCATCAACATCTGCCTGTGTGATTACATAAGTCGCGCTGAATGTGGTATCGTCTTTTGTGCCAACATTTAATACCGCAATTGGTCCGCCAATTACAGTAACCATTGGGTCGGTTACCACAACATTGGTTAATTGCATTGTTCCCGTATTTACTACTGAAAAAGTATAGATAATCGTTTCTCCTTTTTGAGCAAAACCATCGCCATTGGCATCATTAAAAGTTCCTTTTTTGATAACTTCTATAGTAGGCACCTGAACTATAACATCTATTGTAGCAGTATCACAAATCAATGGATTAGCAACCTGACAAATACTATAAGTAACAGGATAAGTTCCAGGTGTCGTATTAGGATCAACTGTTATCGTCCCATCAGTATTTAAAGTTACTCCTGTTGGAAGAACTGTTGAAGTGGTTAAAGTTACATCAGCCGGCAAGAATGGTAATCCATTCAAAGTATCATTTGCAAAAACAGTTGAGATTGTTCCGCCAGTTGTCCCGTTGATTGGCGCTGGTGTATCGTTTGTAGCATCGATTGTAGTTACAATTACTGTTGTGGTTGCTGTATCACAAATTAATGCATTGGCAACCTGACAAATACTATAAGTTATAGGATAAGTTCCAGGCACTGTATTAGCATCAACTGTAATAGTTCCGTCTGAATTTAAAGTCAATCCTGTCGGAAGAACTGTTGAAGTCGTTAATGTAACATCAGCCGGTAAAAATGCAACTCCATCCAAAGTATCATTTGCAAAAACAGTTGGTATTGTTCCGCCAGTTGTCCCGTTGATTGGATTTGGTGTATCGTTTGTAGCATCGATTGTAGTTACAATTACTGTTGTGATTGCTGTATCACAAATTAATGGATTGGCAACCTGACAAATACTATAAGTTATAGGATAACTTCCTGGTGCTGTGTTAGCATCAACCGTTATCGTTCCATCTGAATTTAAAGTCAATCCTGTCGGAAGAGTTGTCGAAGTCGTTAATGTTACATCTGTCGGTAAAAATGCAACTCCATCCAAAGTATCATTTCCAAAAATAGTTGGGATTGTTCCTCCTGTTGTTCCGTTGATTGGATTTGGTGTATCGTTTGTAGCATCGATTGTAGTTAAAATTACTGTTGTGGTTGCTATATTACAAATCAATGGATTGGCAACCTGACAAATTGAATATGTAATAGGATAAGTTCCAGGCGCTGTGTTAGCATCAACCGTAATTGTTCCGTCTGAATTTAAAGTTAATCCTGTTGGAAGAACTGTTGATGTTGTTAATGTAACATCTGTCGGTAAAAATGCAACTCCATCCAAAGTATCATTTCCAAAAATAGTTGGGATTGTTCCACCTGTTGTTCCGTTGATTGGATTTGGTGTATCGTTTGTAGCATCGATTGTAGTTACAATTACTGTAGTTGTAGCTGTATCACAAATCAATGGGTTAGCAACCTGACAAATTGAATATGTAATAGGATAAGTTCCAGGCGCTGTGTTAGCATCAACTGTAATAGTTCCGTCTGAATTTAAAGTCAATCCTGTTGGAAAAACTGTTGAAGTTGTTAATGTAACATCAGCCGGTAAAAATGCAACTCCGTCCAAAGTATCATTTGCAAAAACAGTTGGGATTGTTCCACCTGTTGTTCCGTTGATTGGACTTGGCGTATCGTTATCTGCATTGATTGTTGTTACAATTACTGTTGTGGTTGCTGTATCACAAATTAATGGATTGGCAACCTGACAAATTGAATATGTAATAGGATAAGTTCCTGGTGCTGTGTTAGCATCAACTGTAATTGTTCCATCTGAATTTAAAGTTAATCCTGTTGGAAGAACTGTTGAAGTGGTAAGTGTAACATCAGTCGGTAAAAATGCAACTCCATCCAATGTATCATTTGCAAAAACAGTTGGGATTGTTCCTCCTGTTGTTCCGTTGATTGGGCTTGGCGTATCATTTGTAGCATCGATTGTAGTTACAATTACAGTTGTAGTTGCTGTATCGCAAATTAATGGATTGGCAAATTGACAAATACTATAAGTTATAGGATAAGTTCCAGGCACTGTATTAGCATCAACCGTTATTGTTCCATCTGAATTTAAAGTCAATCCTGTTGGAAGAGTTGTTGATGTTGTTAATGTTACATCTGTCGGTAAAAATGCAACTCCATCTAAAGTATCATTTCCAAAAATAGTTGGGATTGTTCCGCCAGTTGTCCCGTTGATTGGACTTGGCGTATCATTTGTAGCATCGATTGTAGTTACAATTACTGTTGTGGTTGCTGTATCACAAATCAATGGATTGGCAACCTGACAAATACTATAAGTTATAGGATAAGTACTCGGCGCTGTATTAGCATCAACCGTTATCGTTCCATCTGAATTTAAAGTCAATCCTGTTGGAAGAACTGTTGATGTTGTAAGTGTTACATCTGTCGGTAAAAATGCGACTCCATCCAAAGTATCATTTGCAAAAACAGTTGGGATTGTTCCGCCAGTTGTTCCGTTGATTGGATTTGGTGTATCGTTTGTAGCATCGATTGTAGTTATAATTACTGTTGTAGTTGCTGTATCACAGATCAATGGATTGGCAACCTGACAAATACTATAAGTTATAGGATAAGTTCCAGGCGCCGTGTTAGCATCAACCGTTATTGTTCCATCTGAATTTAAAGTTAATCCTGTTGGAAGAACTGTTGAATTCGTTAATGTAACATCTGTAGGTAAAAATGCAACCCCATCTAAAGTATCATTTGCAAAAACAGTTGGGATTGTTCCACCAGTTGTTCCGTTGATTGGGCTTGGCGTATCGTTTGTAGCATCGATTGTGTTTACAATTACCGTAACAGTTGCATCAGCACAGTTTAAAGGAATATCAACCTGACAAATCTTATAATCGAATGTATAAGTTCCGGCGGCTGTTCCCGCTGCAACATCAACACTACCGTCAGTATTCAAAGTTAATCCGGCAGGGACACCTGATGTTCCCAAAGTTACAACAACGTCAGCAGGCACAAATGAATTCCCATTTATATTATCATTTGCAAAAATGTTAATCACATTAGTTGCTCCTGTATTTCCGTTAATAGCATTTACAGTATCATTATCCGCAAAAATTACAGATTTTGTTTCTGTTTCCGTTTCTGTATCATTATCTGCAGCTGATCCCGATATATCTTCAACTGGATTGTTACTGCCGTCAACACCTTTTGCTTCGGCTGAATTAATCACTTTACCGGCTATAAGATCAGCAAGCGTTACAGTATGGGTGGCTGTACTATTTGCTGAAGCACCCGGAAGAAGCGTTGTTACTAATGCTGGAGAAATACTTCCCGAATCCGCATTGGCATCTGTAATATTGATATTAAATACCGGTACTTTACCCGTATTCGTAACGACAAGATCATAAGTGATTACATCTCCGGCTTTATTAAACACTCCTGTTCTGGCTGTTTTTACCAGTTTTAATTCGGCTTGAGGTGTTGCGTTATCACTGTCATTCGTCAAAGTGAGATCAATATTGTCACCTTTTATACTTGCTGTGTTCGTAACTCCACCTATAGTTTTTATAGTTGCTGTAATATTTAAGGTAGCAGCAGCATTAACGGCAAGATTACCAATGTTCCAAATTCCGGTACTTTGATCATAAGTTCCTGTGCTTGGGGAAGCTGAAACAAAAGTATACCCTGAAGGTAAAGCATCCGTAACAACAACATTTCGGTCTTCATTTGGTCCGTTATTTTTAGCTGCCACCGTAAATACAACTTCATTAGCGGCTGATCCGTTTGCAACTGTTTTGGTGACTTCACGATCTCCACAAACAGCAACATATATTGCAGCCGATTTTCCTGTAACTCCACAATCACGTGTTCCGGTAATCGAATAGTTTCCTGTTTTTTCCGGAATGATAGATTGACTGGTTGCGCCTGGTATCAGCACTCCTTCAAAATACCATTGGTATGGTTCTAATCCCGGATCGGCAGTTAGAATGTTAATCGCACAACCATTACTGTCTTTTGTAACGTCAGGAAGTGCCGGGGTTTCATTAAAAGAAGAAAAGAATCCTGACATCGAAAATCCTCCACCTTGCTGTACAATCCCTACATTCATTCTTGCCGAAGAAGTAACAGTAATATTTGCAGGGTTTCCAATTTGTGTGTTTTCAAATCTAATTAAATAAACTCCTGTTGTACCTAACTGGAAACGAAGATTACCTGTTGTACTCTCAATATTAGTTCCGTTTACATAAACAATCGCTGTTAGAGATTCTACCAGAACAAATCCAAAATAAGGCAATACTTGTCCGTTATAACCTTTAAACTCACTTGTTGAGGTCCATTTTGATCCTGAACATCCTCCTACCGGAAGAACGGTAGCAATATCCACTTCACATGATTGTGCTGTTCCTGAATATACTGCAATAGGTTTATTTGATTCTATTATTGAGGATGAATAGCGATTATTAGCATCGCCATGATGAATAGAACGATAAGATCCTCCGCTTGCAAGTGTAAAAGTTGTTGTATTAATAAAAGCTCCATTTGGAGCATAATTAGTTACTGTAACCTGAGTATTTTCCTCAGATGCAATGATGGTAGACTGTTCAGGTAAATTAGCTCCTGTTCCTGCCGTACCACTACCTCTTACTACAATATATTTTGTTCCTAAAATACTTACCGGTGCCATTTGATCTACTGCTCCATCCCCACATCCTCCCGGAGTATCTGTATAAGCACCAGTATTAGCTACTACCGGTTTATTTGCTTCAAGCAAATCTCCTGTACCCGTAGGTTGAAACAAATAACTTTGTCCTTTATTTAAGAGCACCAAATTGGCTCCGTTTAGCTTTACTTGTGTATTATCATCAATTGCCATAACCGAATACACGGGAAGGTTGGCGGCTCCGTTAAATCCTGCAATACCCGCAAAATTGCTTCGGTAATATCCCAAACGGAAAGCAGTTCCCCTGCCTTCATTACCAAAACTTACCAAAGAAGCATTTCCTTTAATGGTGGAACCATTAGTATCTCCACCACCGGAACTAGCCTGATCTGAAGCTACATTTCTAAGATTTACAGATACTTTTCCACCTGTACATTCTACTATTAAACCTCTATCGTCCTGAATAGTATTAACAGGGTTACTATTTAATAGCCATGGCGAACCAGCGAAACGATATACATTAGGCGCAGCCGAAGTAAGCGTTCGGGTTGCAAGCAATGTACCGTCACTTTTCTTTAAGGTTACCGTGACCGTTGTGGTCGATTCGGTCGTAAGTACAATTTCATTTGCATTACTCCAATACTGCCAGGGTGATGGTGCTATATAATGACTGGTTGCGTATTGGGCATTTCCCTTAAATACAAAAAAAAGAAACAAAACTAAAAAGAGTAGTTTTTTGGGTAATTTTTTTCTCATAGTTATCATTTGAATTATTATTCCAGATATATTTTGATTTTGGGTGCGAAAGTAGAGATTAGAGCTTCCTCTAAAGGGACCATTCCTTTTTCGATTACGTAATAGAGAAAATATCTGTTCAGGAAAAAACAGATAATCATCTAACAAACAAATAGTTGCAGTTTAACGATTTTTAAAGCACTTTGACGAGTAGAATTGGCATTTTAGCCGTAATCAGGATTTGAAAAGTAATTATGCGGGGGTCAATTCAAAAGTTTTGGATCATTATTACAGAAAGAATCAATTTCGATTATAAAAAAATATCAAAAAGAGCATTTTTATAAAGAAATTAAATGGCCTTCTTACGAAGTTTGTTAATCAAAAATCTACCAAAAAAATTATATTTGCATAAGCTTTTAGATTTTGAAATTACTTATGATTTAGCGCTAAAAACAGAAGTTATTCTCAACATCATTATTCCTGACATGTTTTGTAACGTAATGATTATAAGATGTTATGTTTTCAGAAAGTCTTGACTTTTATCAAAAAAAATAACTACTTTGCCCATCACAATGATTTGCTGCACTGCATTGATATAAATCATAGTATTTTTCTTAAAATTTGATATAACTTGTATCATTAAGCAAAAAATCATTAAAAAAACCATCACTATACAACCTTTTAATTACAATTTACTTACATGCACCTAAAACGTATTCTTATTCTATTTATAGCTGTGGTTTTTCCTTACTTAAGTTCCGCACAAGATTCAAAATTTGACAGTATTTTTTCAGAAACAGCTCAGGTATTAGTAGGCTCCAATCCAAAGAAAGCTTTAAAAAATACCGATTACCTTTATAAAATCGCAAGTGATAATTCACAACGAATAAAATCCAGTATGCTGAGAGCAACGCTTCTGCGTCAGTACGGTATTCGCAACGAAGCAGTTGCCGCATTAAAACGTGCAGACAGTCTGGCTATAATTGACAAGAATTACAATATGCAGGCAAGGATAAACGGTTTTTTATCCACACTTTACCGCGAATTCGAAATTTATAGCATAGGGAAAATATACTTACAGAAAGCGGTTACAATCAGTAAGAAAATTGAGGATAAAACAGACATGTATAAGTTTCAGGGCAATCTGTCTCAGGAAATAGCCTACTACTACATGTATTCTTCGGATTTTTCAAAAGCTATTGTAAATCTTAAAAAAGGCAATCAATTATTTGAAAAAGCCGGAGGTAGTATTGATGTTAACTTTCAAACCGCTGTCAATAACGAACTTATAGCAAAAAACTATCTCTCATTGCATAAAGTCGATTCTGCATTTTTCTATTATAACAAAGCCAAAAAAGGACTCGAATCATCACAATCACCAAATAGTCCTCTCAAAGGTTTTATATATAATGGTCTTGCAAATGCCTACATAGCCAAAGGTGATTTTAAAAATGCTACTTCAAATTTCAAAACAGCAGAACAAATAGCAAAAGTTTCGAATTACTTTACATTAAAACAGGAAGTCTATGTTTCTTTGTTGGAATTTTATAAAAAAACCGATAATAAAAAATACATCACTTATAATGAGCTCAATCTTAAACTCAATAAAGATGATGAGCAAAGCCGAAAAGTTATTGCAGATGATTTGATAAAAGAACTACGCAAAAAACAGGTTGATACCCAATCTGAATACCAAAAAAGCAAATATCTTATCATTGGAATCTGTATTCTTATTGTACTCATTATTATTGGTATTTATATATTGAAAAGAAAACAGGATTATAATAAAATTAAAAAATTTATTATTAAAACAGAGAACCAGACAGAAACTGAAGTGAAGATTTCTCCCAAGAAAGATGTCGCTAAAGAGTATATGTCGGAGGTAACTGAAAGCACGATTTTGGAAAGCATAAAGCAGTTTGAAAAATCTAATTTGTATCTCAACAAAGACATTTCCTTAAATTCTGTAGCTGCAGAACTTAGCATTAACCAACGCTATTTATCTTATGTCATCAACAAACACAAATCAAAGGATTTTGCCAGCTATATCAATGAACTTCGAATCAATTATATCATTAACCGACTCAAAAATGATCCTAATTATTTAAAATATAAAATAAGTTATCTTGCCGATCAATGCGGATTTTTATCGCATAGCAGATTTACAATTACCTTTAAAAAAGTTACCGGAGTTTCTCCCCTAACTTTTATTACCTATCTTCAAAAAGAAAACCAGGAGAAAAAACAAGCAAATCATGTTACGAAAGCAAAACATATGAGTTAAAGTAAGCATAGAACGCTAAAGTTTATTTTTAAAGGACTATTTTTATAAAATGAAATTTCAAAAACCCCTTATTTTAGTACAGTACCTAAAGCAGCTTTTGCTTTTAGTGGGGTTAATCTATGCTTTTTCTAATTGTCATATTAAAAAATCTGTTTTGCATTTTGCAGGAATCGAGTCTGTAGCACTTTCTCAAAAAAGTCTGACACAACTACCTGTTCAGGGCGCGTGTACGGTGAATTATCTTCATAAAGAAATTGCATCAAAGAAAACATTCGCTGCGCCACAAACACCTGTCGTTCCCGGCTTACAGTGCTTTAGTTTTCAAACAACAGAAAGCAAAGCTTCTAAGGCATTACCCATTCATCCCGCCTTTGAATTCGATAAAAGTTCGACAAGCTTCCCTCCTATTTTTATAGTATTTAAAAAACTAAAGATTGCGCCACGAGTAGTTTCGTACACTGCTTAAAAACAATTTTTTACTTTTTAAATTTTATACAATAACATGCAACATCAAAAAACTTTTGACGTGAACTCTCTCTTTCCGTTAGCTTTGCGTTTAGTCGTAGGCTGGACTTATTTCTCTGCCTTTTGGAGGCGACTTATCCTCGAAAACAAATTAATTCCCGAAGAAGCCGGTTATATAGGCGAAAAATTCAATCACTTTTTACCTAATGCTCTTGGTATAAAACCGCTTATAGAATATTTGGTTACACATCCTGACGCTTTATGGATCAATATGGTCGCTTTTACAATTATCGAAGGAATTGTTGGTTTAGCACTAATATTGGGTCTTTTTACACGATTGATGAGTATTGGTGTTTTCCTGCTGGCTTTAGGGATTTTATTAGCTTCCGGTTGGATTGGGACTACTTGTCTGGACGAATGGCAAATTGGAATTTTAGGATTAGCCTCAGGATTTACCTTGTTTTTAACCGGAAGCAATTACCTTTCTGTTGACGGTTATTTTATAGCCAAAAAATCAGCTTTTACCCAAACAAAATGGTTTCGATTATTGGGTTCCGGCGAGCTAAATCTGGGTTCTCATAAACAGATACTTTTAGTTATTGCCTTTTCTATTTTTGGACTTACTTTATTTACCAACCAATATTTTCACGGCGGGGTTTACGGAACGCTTCATAACAAATCGGTAAAGCCAAAGCTTGAAATCAGCAATTTAAAAATTGATCGTAACGAAGTCAGTTTCGATGTTTTTCGTGTAGAAGGAGTTGATGTTTACGGTTCGTTTTTAATTGGTATCTCGCTTAAAAATGAATCAGGAAAACACCTTTTACAATTAGACGGAAATGATTTAGCCCAACTATCTCCTCAAGCAATATCCAATTATTATGTAGCCAAAATAAAGCCTGGTAAACATAGTTTGGTGATTCCGTTAGGATCGAAAGCAAAAATCCTAATTCCGATAGATAATAAATGGGATTTTCAAAAAAGTGCTTACACCCTGACCTTAACAGATATTAGTGGTGCCACCTGGACTGCAGGTTTGTAATTTAGCGAAAGCGGGAAAATCTAAACTTCCCGCTTTTTTGTTTTTATATATCATTATGACAACTAAAAATTCAAGATAATAAAGCTGTAATTTTATAAGGAAGAAATAAAATTATGTAATTAAACAATTAACAAGTTCTTGATCTTTGTAGTAAACAATTGTGTCCGAACCAGATTTATCGTTGCAAATTTTAAGCAATTTTACTATAAAAATGTATTAAATATTTGAGATATAATAGCTAAATTGCTTAGTATGAAAACAAATTCAGATGTAGTTATTATTGGAGGCGGTCTTGCCGGTTTGGCGAGCGCTTTACATCTGTCTCAAAAAGGATTAAAAGTAACATTAATAGAAAAATCCAGCTATCCGCGTCATAAAGTATGTGGCGAATATGTTTCGAACGAAATCTTACCATATCTTCATTGGCTTAAAGCCGATATTTCAAAATTACATCCTACTTCTATCAATAAATTTGAGTTTACCACACGTAAAGGAAAAACAGCTTCGGCAAATCTTCCGTTAGGTGGTTTTGGTATCAGCAGGTATCAGTTGGATAACTTTTTATATCAAAAAGCAGTCACAAATGGCTGCAATATTATAAAAGAAATGGTTACCGATATTTCTTTCGATAATGATCTCTTTACGATTAACACTGCCAATCAGGTTGTATCAGCAAAAATAGTATTGGGTGCTTTTGGCAAACGATCTAATATCGATCAGGTATTATCGCGTGATTTCTTTGTGAAAAAGTCTCCGTGGTTAGCCGTAAAAGCGCATTATTACGGAAATTTTCCTAGTGATGTCGTGGCACTTCACAATTTTAAAGGCGGTTATTGCGGCGTTTCGAAAGTAGAAAATGACATTATCAATATCTGCTATCTGGCCGATTATGCGACCTTTAAACAATATAAAAATATCGAAGAATACCAGCAGAATGTATTGTATAAAAACAAACATCTGAAAGCTGTATTCGAAAACAGTACGCTTCTTTTTGATAAACCTCTTACCATAAGTCAGATCTCTTTTGATAAAAAATTACCCGTCGAGAACCATATTTTAATGATTGGTGACACGGCCGGACTTATCCATCCTTTATGTGGCAACGGAATGGCAATGGCCATACACAGCGCCAAAATCGCATCAGAATTAGTCTTAGATTATTATTCTAAAAAAATAAAGTCGAGAGAAGAATTAGAAAAAAGCTATACAAAACAATGGAAAAAACACTTTGGTAAACGTCTGTTTATGGGAAGGCTTTTGGCTAAGGTTTTAAGAAATAAAAATATTACCAATACCCTCGTTGCCATTACAGTAGCGTTACCAGCCCTACTACCCGCAATAATTAAACAAACGCACGGCAAACCAATAGCAATTGATTAAATGACCATAAATACTAAATACAGAACACAGGAAACGGAGATAATGGATGATTTTTTTCTGGAAGGAAAAGAATTGCAGGAAGCGTTGGATAAAATTGCCAGTATTAACAGGTTATTGGGCGGTAATAAACTCACGCTACACGGACTGAAAATATTACTAAAAAAATCCGATCCTGCCACAACAATAACAATTGCAGATATAGGCTGCGGTAACGGAGATATGCTGCGTATGCTGGCGAAATACGGTCAAAAAAACAACCTGAATCTTAAACTTATTGGTATAGATGCAAATGCTTTTACTATAAAATATGCCAAAGAATTATCAACTGAATACGCTAATATTGATTATTTATGTGTCGATATTTTCAGTAAAGATTTTAATGCTATTCAGTATGATATTGTTTTATGTACGCTTACCCTGCACCACTTCGACAACGACCAAATATTAAATATAATGACTACCTTTAATAACAATGCCAATATTGGTATTGTTATTAACGATTTGCACCGCAGTAAATTAGCTTATCGTCTTTTTGAAAAGGTTTGCGCTGTTTTCAAATTAAATAAGATGTCGCGCGAAGATGGACTTGTCTCTATATTAAGAGGTTTTAAGAAAAAAGAACTGGAGAATTTCTCTAAAAAACTGAATTTAAAAAACTATACCATAAACTGGAAATGGGCTTTTCGTTACCAATGGATAATTGCAAAAAAATGAGTGTAAAAATTATATCGGTTGCCAAGCAACTACCCAAATATTCGCGAGCAACAGCAGATATACTTCCCTTTTTGGATGTATGGCTGCAGGATCAGGACGAACGTTTCATCAAAAAAGTAAAAAAGATTTTTGAAGGCGCGGCAGTCGACAAACGCTACTCGATCATGGATCCCGAAGAAGTTTTTACAGCCACTTCTTTTGAAGATAAAAATGATA
>Ga0247803_1000876_pt1 | contig 15920 bp, 23 predicted proteins | sample UWRJL014104B1_FD_180928 | JGI IMG/M metagenome (GOLD analysis project Ga0247803, IMG submission 180928) | Plant litter microbial communities from Arlington Agricultural Research Station in Wisconsin, United States - UWRJ-L014-104B-1 | ecosystem: Environmental > Terrestrial > Plant litter >...
CAAAGGCTGGAAGAACACGTGAGTCCCCCTCTACCCCCAGTAGCTGCGTTTGCAGTGCATCCGACGTCCATGTCTTTCGGTCACGTTGGCTCGTCTCGCACAATCGCTCCTCCACACTGCAGCATCACCGGTAGTCTACTTGCGCGTTGCTCCTCAAACAATCCCTCGTCCTTTCACTGGGCTCACCGCTCCTATCGCAGCTCGTTTGCTGATTTGCCGCAGCTGGGACGACTGGGTGCCGGAAGACCGCCTCCGCAAACTCACGCCCGAGAATCGGGACCTAGCCAACAGCCTGAGGCACGAGATGCTGGCTGCGCAGCGTTCCGCTAGAGTGCAAGCAGCTTCTTCGAAGAAAAAACCTCAAGGCTCGGCGCGCGGAAGTGAAGAGCGTCAAATGTCGGTGCAAGCCACCGGACCCCGCGGCCAGAAGAGAATGCGCGATCAAGACCTTGAGAAGGTGAGCACTAGCTAGCCCTTGGTGGCCTTTAGCATCCCATGACATGTCGGTTTCCGGCGCTGACTCTACCACAGGAGGAGACGTTCCAGAACCGACGAGCCATCAGGATTTTGATGCCAGACAGGCTGAAGAGCATCTTGGTCGACGACTGGGAGAATGTCACCAAGAACCTGCAGCTGGTGCAAGTCCCGTCCTCTAAGCCTGCCGGCATCATTCTGGATGAGTACTTTGCGTACGCGACCGAGCCGGGAATGCGTAACAGCCAGGAAATCGACATTCTCGAGGAGGTCATCCAAGGCATGAAGGAGTACTTCAACAAGAGCCTCGGACGCATTCTCCTCTACCGGTTTGAGCGCGAGCAGTTCTACGACATCTCCAAGCGGATGGAGGATGCGACCTCGGACCTGGCCGGTAAAGGCCTCGCTGAGATTTACGGTGGGGAGCACCTGCTCAGACTCTTTGGTAGGCCTTCCGCGTGCAAGCGACCAAGCAAGGCCTTAAAACTGACCCGAGCATAGTCTCCATGCCTGAGCTCATTGCACAAACCAACATGGATGTCCAGGCTGTCAACCGCTTGCGGGAAGAGCTGGGGTTCATGACCAACTGGCTCCAGAAGGAAGCTCAAGTCATCGCTTTCTTCCAATCTACCTACGAGAGCCCGGGGCAAGCCTACATTGACAAGGTTAAGTCAAGCACTTGAATCTAGCGTAGCAGAGTGTCTAGGCTGCAACTCTGGTCACACTGTACCAGCACACTGCGTGTCTTCGTTTCAAGGTGCTGGGGTTACTTGGGTTTGGTTAGTCTCATGGTCGGACTTCATGGTTGGTCGGACCGCATTCGGTTCGTGGCATACAAGGCGTAGGTTTGGTATACAATATAAGCAGCCCGGGTTTTCTGGGCCAAATCTCCACCATGTATTCACCTCTTGTCATCACGAAACCGCCCTCTTTTGCCCGTCTTGCCCGATAGCCTGCTCCAACACCCCTACCGCCCACTCGAGACACTTGGTCATATTCTCTTCCGCATCCTTCGGCATTCCCACCAGTCCAATGGCTCGACAGGCGTCCTCATCCAAGTCTGCCTCGACATTTCCGTTGTTGAACAAGAACTTGTGGTCGTTAACGTAGTTCGGCCACACGATCTTGTCTACATAGCCCGGCGGATCCTCCCAGAACCCTTCCAGCGTCACATAGCCGCTCCGCGCCTCCCGCCTTCGCTTGGTCGTCTCGTAGCTCGTCCGCAAGAAGAGTCTGACATCAAACATGTCGCAAATGTTCTTCATCCCCTCGCTAAACAGTAAGAAGCCATCTACAAGGACGATTCTCCTCGTCCATTCGCTTCCCGCCAGCAGCACCCTGACGCTCTCCTTGAGCCTCTCAACGACGTGCGCATCCACATGATGCTCGCCGACACTGTTGTGGTCCTCCTTGCTCGCGAAGTCGGGGGGAGACTGGGCGTGCGTCTTGATGTAGGCGAGCGTGGACTGCAGCCAGGGAAGATTGAGTGACTCTATGCAGTCCCAGTCTTGGATGCCGGCCTTGACGGGGATGTCGGCGTCGGTGTGGTAGAAGTCATCCAGGTGCAGAATGGTGAGTTGGTGGGGCGGAAAGATGTCGCGCAGCAGACGCGAGAGGGTGGTCTTGCCCGACGACGAGGGGCCTGAGATCCCGACGAGCAGGGGTGATTGGGGCATGCTCCAGTGACTTTATGTGTGTATTCAAAGCCTGCGGCAGGTGAAGGCGACGGCACGTGAGAGGGCGCCGGCCCAGGATTGACGTCGATCGTGATTGGCGCTGCGCTCGAGCCACTGGCGCATCGCATCGCATCGCATCGTATCTGATCGTCGGCGCACTGAATTCGCGACACCACGCCCGCCGCCCGCCATGGAGCCCTCGCCGCTCACCCAGGTTTCGCGCCCCGAAACGTTCCAGCCCAAGATCCTGCGCCTGTACGAGACGCTGCTGGCCCACGACGACGACGGCGACGACGACGAGCATGTCGAGCTCTCGGACGGCTTCTGGGAGGAGTTCTTCCTGCACAGGCCCGACCACGCCGGGCTCAGACGCCTGCTCGCTGCCATGTCTCCCGACGAGATGCTGCACCGCCAGGCCCACTCGCAGCAGCTGTTCGTGCGCGCCATCGCCCGTGTGAAGCTGGCGAATGCGCCGGCCGACGACATGGCCCTCGAGGTAGGCTCGCCGCTGCCCACACCTGCAGTCGCTGGCTCACCGGCGGCCAGACCTTGACCATATTCCTAGAGGGCGCCCTCACCAAAAAGTACACCAACCCCAGCTCCGACATCATCGCCGTGCTCGCCGGCCTGCACGATGCCGACGCTGTCATGTCCGACTTCGTCGCCGCCCTCGACACCGTCATGCGCAACGGCCGGACCATTGCCCTGCGGCGCAATGCCATCCGCACCACGCTCGCCATGACGGCCGCCGGCTTCAACACGGTCCTGCCCTCGTACCTGACCCACCGCGACCTCTTCCCTGCGCTGATGAAGTACATCCAAGACTGCAACGACGGCGACGACGTGCTCCCCGCCTTCTACCTGCTCGGCCTGCTCGTCAATTACAACAAGTTCGAGTTCCAGAATCCGTACCGTCTACGGTTGGATGACTTCGTCAACGACGCCATAATACACAAGATTGTCGCCGCCTTTGGCCACACGTGCATACGCCTGCGCGACGCCTACGTGGCCGTGCAGGACGACATGCCCGAGGCATGGACGCTGGGGTCGACGCTGAACTACTTCGGCCTGGGCGTGCTGGCCCCCGCATCGCGGCCGGCGACGCCTACCCCAGGGCCAGACGAGACCAAATCGCTGTTTGCAGCACTGTACGTAGTATCCAGTCTGCAGGAAGCATGTCGCTCACAGCCACTACAGGCCGGGACCGGAAATTGGGGCACTTCTTTCCACGTACGACTTTGCGAATGCGAATAAAGTCTTCTGCTTCAACCTCGTGACCACGCAAGCCCCAAACAAAGACGAGCCTTCGCCGCTGAGTGCCTTCTTTTCGCTGACTTCGTACCTCTTCCAGCACGCCCATCGCTCCAACCGAGCTGCGCAGTACACTTACCTCAGCCTCTTCGTGTTGCAAATACTTGTCGAAGATCAATCGCTTGCGAAGCGCCTTTGTAGCGACGACAGCAAGCTTGCTGTGCGATTGTGTCGTCAACGTCAACCGTATCTGCCGCTCGTCAAGGGCGAGCGTACTCCGGCTTCCGTCATTTTGGATCTCGTGGTCGATGGCATCAATCACAATCTGCGTCGCAAACTAGACACCGATTTCTACATGTGAGAGTACACCAAGCCATCACAGACAACGCTAACAGTAGGCAGTCTGAGTATTGGCATATTACTGCGAGTGCTGTCGTACCTGAGCAAAGCCAAGGTGCGCATCACATACCACTGGTCAGAATTGTGGAGGGCCTTACTTTCGTTCTTTCGCTTCTTGACCACCTATGCCGACGACGTGCACACAAACTACCGCTCCTTGGAGATGGTGGAAGTTTTGGTGAACCTACTGGCGTACGCTTTGTCCAATGGAGAGAACTTTCTTCCCGACCCTGCCTCATACGACGATCTGTTCTACAAACTGGTCGAAACAGGCGACACTCTCACAAAGTTCCGAGACGCTTTTGGGCTAGCCAACAACGGTTCCATGCAGACCTTGGTGAACGTGTCCTCACACTACCACGCCTTGCTCGAAAATGGCGATAAGGGGAGATCACGCAGTAAGAATCTCAGCCCACAGGAAGTGAGCGTTGTCATCAAGCAGGGCTATGAGACCCTCTCTATCGAGGCTGGCGAAGGCTTAGACCGATGGACACGGTTCCGCGAGGCGGACGTTAAAATACTCCTGAAGAAAATTGCGAGGGCGGCGGTTGAAGATGCGAAGACGGTTGCGACCTGATGAGGTTCGCGATCCGTGGAAGACTTTTAGTGTGGACCAGCGTTCTCAACGACCCTTCAACAACGAGCCTTCAACAACCAGATTTCAGAGTGTCTCGTTGGAGGCAGAATAATTCCATGACCCCGATTTTGCACTGTCCTGAAAGCTATTGCGCGTGCTGCTTGCTCTATCGTTCCTGCATCACACGTCAATTGCCCAGCATCGTCTTCCAAGTCCTCGAAAGCATGCAAGAGCAGCACGCTTCGACACCAATGACAGCTTCAGGTAGCCATGAACCGCTCGGATCGAGTAAGTCGCGACGGCGCGACCTCTCATCCGAATCCAGCAGTGTTGAAGACTGGATCCTGGACCCTGCCGCGCATTCCGACCCCCCGCCATCAGACGACTCCGATCCCAGAAGTACTTCAGAGGGTTCCTCCTCTCAGTGGACTGAGTCTGGAAGTGGCGAGAGGCGACCAAACCCCAAGTTGATCAAGACGAGAGCGGAAAGCCGGCCAGTTTCGATATCCTCGGAGACAACACCCTCCGATGAGCCTGTGGTTGACTACAAGTATCGAGTCTATTCAAAACAGTTGGGACACCTTTTTGGTCTTTGCGATGCCGTTCCTTATCTCCTCGGTCCTCGGTCCTATCTCAAAGCTATCGTTGCCTTCGGCAACTATGCAGTCCCCATCGAAGCTTACCAGGATCAGGAAGGCAATTTCGTCATAAATCCTCACAAGATGACTCTCTTGGACAAAGTCTTATTGATGATGCTTTGGCTGCTTCGCACATCCGTTGACCGACGTCCGGCGAATTGGGAGGATCTGTACTCAGGCATGTCTGTTCAGAAAGATCGGCTTGTCGTGTACAAGGACATTGGATTCGGTACGTGACATCACAAGTAATCGTATTGGGGGTTGCGAGACGTTTCGGCCACCTATCCAGATAAGGTTTGCTGACTTTGTACTCCGTCCATAGGCCGCGAACCAAAACTCGAATTGATGCACTTTGACGACTTCATTGAGATGGCTCTTGCTTGGAAACATCTGTCGAACCCGGCTTTAGTTGCAGAGGATCGCCCAGATGTTGTTACGCCCTGGGCGGTCGCAGCACAAATGATTCGCGAAAAAGACATTCCTCTCGAGGACATCGACAAGGCCCTTTACACAGAGCTCGTTGGAATGACAGAATCTCAACTAGGAGTAAGACTGACGAGGCTCTCTGCTACCAACGAGCTGGAGAAGCGCAAGAAGGAGATTGCCGAGAATGCCCGCAAGCTGAAATCAACAAACACTTTCACCTACATTATGCCTCAAGAGACCAACCCGGATGTCATGTACGCCAAACGGTTCTCGCATCAGCACCCGAACGGCTACCTCCTCGATACTACGATGCCTGGGCACGACGACCTACTATTTCCTGAGGCGAGGATGAGACAGGACGCGGAGGATTTGCGAAAGGAGAGGAAAGTAAGGAAGGATGATAAGAAGGCAACAAAGGCGAGACAGAAGGCCAAGCGCCGGTGCAAATTATTTTGTCTGTGGGCCTTGGCTTTCTCGGTGATCGTGGGGCTTGCTGTGGCTATCATGCTGCTGTATTACTTCAAGAAGGGCGACGGCGAGTCTAATGTTCCTCAGGCATGATTGGGTGGTATGCATTGCTCTGGGGTTTATGTTGGTTTCCCTGTACGTTTTCTCTACCGACAAACTCATTCAAAGTGGGCTCAGTACTTAAGGTGGATGTAGATGTATTGCTACATTAGTCACTGTTGGTATCGATTTTTGTTTCTGTTGATACTGAGTATTGTGGTCGTGACTGTGGCTGTGGCAATGGCAAAGTGCATCAGTGCTTTAGTGTGCCCACGGAATGCTCAGGTAGCTACATACTCTTCGATAAAGAAGACTATATGCGCGAGCTGAGGTGAGCCGCAAGATGCACCGCTTCATATTCCTCTTTTGATGTATTGCCTTCGATGTGTTGCAACAGACACATGCACGCTAACGGCCAGACATTCCCAACAACCAAGAGCACTTCCAATCATCGCTCATCACCCAAAACCTGTTTTGTGCGATGTTTCGCAGTGCTCGATGGAATTCTGTTCTTGGCAATCCATTGAGCCCTAGTACCGACATATTACTCAGTGCAGTTCTACATATTTGGTGCTGGTGTAGACTTGAACATGTACGTGCTGACCACCTGTCCATTCAGGGGCTTCAGAGCTCTGGGCTTTCACTACAGCTTTACAGATTGACTACAAATAAAACCAGCTGCACAGGAGCCATCTCTTCTGGCCCGCAGCCAACCACAACCCTTGAGCACAACAACGAATCTTCAGCAGTATTTCTGCTTCGTTGCCCAGTTGCACATTACATCGCCAACGCATTTGCAACACGCGCACACCTATATTATCAGCATCTTTGCATATAGAGCCTAGCAAGATGCGCTTACTTTTTTCTTCTTTTCCGCATCGCTTGTGCCATCAATACACGTGAGTGCTTGCGCGTTCCGGAACCCAAACTTGTTGTAGCAGGCATTGGCGTTGATGACGGAGGCGCATTCATCGGTTCGAGCTACATTGGCCGTACATTCAGGGTAGCTTTGAGCGGCGACGATGGCGAGCCAGAGAGTGAGACAACCCAGTGAGAGCTTCATCATGATGCTGGGAGATGAAGGAGTATGGAGTGTTTTGGTGAAGAGAGGTTCGGTGTAGAGAAAAGATATTTGTGCCCAACAGAATCCTGGTTGGAACTGTATAAGTATTCCAGGTGCTCGAGTTGGGCAAGGTCAATGCAGAACTATCGAGAACGTGGCATTACCCTCGACACAGAGTCTCCAAGAGATAGGTGATGTCTCGGAAACATATCTCCGTCCACCATGAGCCAAACATGCATTCCGCTCACCCCAGTGCGGGGTACCAAAAGATGGAGAAATATGACCAATCCGGGGGTGGGTGTATGGTGTCGATGTTCGGATTGGAGCTCCATGCTTGTGCAGGCGATGAGCTCGGACCCCGTTTATATTGACCTTCATCAACATTACCACGCTCGGCTGTTGCGTTGTGGACTACCATATTAATGAGCACTGTGTCCTTCTTGGAAAGACGTTGCGGTAGTTGGGGATGCCGGACAGCGGGCATCGGGAGCCGTGCATATGCCATATACCATATCTTATGACTACTTGCTGCGTAGCAGCATAAGGACTCGTCTGAAATCTTCGCATCTTCGCTATCAAGAACGATCGAACGAACGAACGAACGACGCCCTCGATTTCGAGTCCGAATATAAAGGATACCGAAGATGAAGTGGAACACCGCTGTCGCCACCTTTGGGCTTGTCGCGCAGTCTAGCGCGCTGCTTAGGTTTGGCTGCTCCCAGTTGACCGTTCAGCGTCTTGATCCGCTTGTCAACTCAGGGTCGAACCCTTCGCCGCATCTCCATCAGTACGTAACTTCGAGTGCTCTATGTGCATTTTTGGAACACACTCTAATCACCTCTTAGGATCATTGGAGGCGTAAGAAATTCACTACAGTAAGCAGAGCACATAGTAACAAAAACGTAGAACTCTTTCAATGTATCCATGGATCCGAAGGTGCATGATCTAGTGGCATTGTCCACCTGCACAAGCTGCCAATTTACCGAGGACTTCAGCAATTACTGGACCGCAGGCAAGTCGAGTCTTTCGTTTCGAATGTTTCCATGGAGGTTAGATCTGACTAGCATATCTTAGTGATGTACTTCAAGGCCAGGAACGGCACATTCAAACGCGTTCCTCAAAGAGCCCAGCAAGGAATGGAGAATACCAACGGCGGCATGGTGCGTGCATCTCACCCCAGCTGTCTCATGTCTATCTAAACCCTGCGCAAGGTCGTCTACTACATGTCCGACGCGCTCTTCGACCAGGCCCAGAAATCCAAGGTGACTGCTTTCAAGCCGGGTTTCCGCAGTGAGTGAACCATTCCTCGGGTTGGAAAAAATAACCATCTGCTTACTCTTTCAAACTGCAATCAGTGCTCATCGGCGACGTCAACTATCGTAATCGCGAACAAGCTCGCGACTTCCGCCAACTGACCTACATCTGCATGCAAAACGAGGGCACGCGTGAGCCTGAAACCCTTGAATTCCCCACCAAGCCTTGTCCCGCCGGCATCATGGCTAACCATCGATTCCCTACCTGCTGGGACGGCGTCAATCTCGATTCACCCAACCACCGCGACCATGTCTCGTATCCAGAGACCGGCACGTTTGAATCCGGCGGCAAATGTCCGGATACCCATCCCGTTCGCATCCCGCAAATCCTTCTCGAAACTGTCTGGGATACTAAGAAGTTCAACGACAAGGCGACGTGGCCGTCTGATGGATCACAGCCTTTTGTTTGGTCTAGCGGCGATAAGACTGGATATTCGACGCATGCTGACTACTTGTTTGGGTGGAAGGACGATTCCCTTCAGAGAGCTATGGATGCGCATACTTATGTGCAGACGCCTACGCTTAAGACGCAGACGATTGCTCAGCAGAACAAGTGCACCGTCAAGGACATGGTCGGCGAGGACTTTGATAGCTGTAAGTTCTGGCAGTGATTCAGAGTGATGTGGAGACTGACGAGTTTTAGGGCTTACTGCACTTCCGGGAGGTATTATGGTGAAGTGATGAAGGAGGTGGCGCTTCTAACCACTCGGTATTCAATTGAGGTAGTATTTTGTAGCGTATGTGGGTTGTGGACACTCCCTTTGTAGTCAAATTACGCGCTCTGCTGTGAGCTGTTGAACAAGCTGCGAAATAAACTACTGCGTCGTTCGTTACAACTTTTTGATGGTCATTCCATATATGCGCGAACGCATTTGCCGAGGCGAAACAAGCTCAGTGGACAGGAACTTTGGGCCAAAGAAACCTGTCTTCAGATCGACTGCCGGATTGATGAAGCCGTCAAGTGGCGATGCCGAGAGGAGTATCCACACTTCAGTATTTCGGTGGTATAACGCGCAAGTAATGACCGAATCTACCGGCGACCGCAAATTCAAGACGATTTTAGAGTTTTTGTAAATAAATTAATAGCAAAAGTTTACAGATCTAAGAAAGATCTGGATGTTCTTGTAGCCCCCAGGCTCTAGCTAGACTATGGAAGGCACAAACACAAATGGTAATACATACCTCAATCCAATCATTCACTTGTATCTCGCAACCACCGTCTATGCAGAAGCCTCCAACTCCCGGATCCTTTCTTCAATATCCGGTACCGCTCTGAGCTGCAAATCAATCTCCTCCTTCTCACTACATCTCATTAGCACATGCACCTCAACATGCAAGATATACACTAGGGATATACTCACTCCTCAAGCACCAATCTCCTCTCAGCGTCTAATCTGCCAAAGAAGAACCCACCCTGTCCATCGAATTGCAGTATCCTATTATGGTATTTCCAGAGGCTCCTCCGATGAGACACCGTCATGAGCGTAATACCCAGTCGCTTCGCTTCCTCATACATAACTCTCTCCACCTCCAGTGTCACACTACTTGTGCACTCGTCCAGGATAGCATACCGAGGTCTGTGGTAGAATAAGCGGGCCATGGCGACTCTTTGCTGTAGTCCTCCGCTAAGCACGTCGGTCCATTCTTGCTCGGCATCCCATCCCCCGGGCCGATCGACAATGCCGTCGATCGAGAGTACTTCGAGGATGGACAACAGATCAGCGTCGGTGATGTTCTTTGATCGCATATCGCGTAGATTGTCGGGGTAGATGATTTGCTGGCGGAGGGAGCCACGGGAAAGATATGGCCGTTGTGGAATGTAGAATATATCTTCAAAGGGGGGTTTGCGGACCGTGCCACCGTAGACGGGCCAGAGGCCGCCGAGGATTCGGAAGAGACTGCTTTTTCCGCAGCCGTTGGGGCCAACGATGAGAAGGTGGTCACCGGGTCTAACGGTGAAGCTGAGCTTGCGGACCAGCACGTCACCGTTCGGGGATACAATAGGCACGTCTTGGAACATGATGTCCTCACCTTCCGTAATAGTACCGCGACCCCGTAACACGGACGCGTTTTCCTCTGCATCCGCCGATGACACGAGTTTCTTTTCGAAGTGGCCGGCTTGGATATCGTCGATGACATCGAGAAGAGTGGAGACGCGCGAGGTGTAGCCAGCAAGTTCGGTGATTTCCTTGTAGGAGAACATGACGCGACCGAAGGCGTCCGAGGACATGAGGAGCATGCGGCGGTTGGTGACAAAGCCTGTAGAAGAATTGTTAGCGATAGGGTCCATAATTGACCTGAGATAGGTACCCACTTTCTGTCCGATCTCCCATGCTCACGCCGGACGTGCCTGGTACCTTGAAGAAGACTGGCACACTGCAGAGCAACAGTCCCAATGCACCCCAGAAGTATTTGATAACAAAGTCTTCCATGACACCATGGTAGAATCTTCTTCGCAATATTCGGTTCACATGCTTGATCAGTGTAAAGTACCCTTTGTCGAGTGTGTCTTTCTCCGCCTCATGCCCGTGGTATAGTGCCACTTCCTCGCTATAATCAATCAAGCGGGAATGTTGAAACCTGAATTCCCCCTCTAAGCGGGCCTCATCGGCAACGTATTTGCCAAAGGGAGGCGTGAGTGCGCGCATCACGTTGGCGGAGATCTGGACAAGTAGCGACATGAAGAAGAGGCCTTCACCACCAACGCTGCGCGAAAGAGACCAATTGTATACAACCATGTCGAGCACGGGTTTTGCGAGGTTGGAGTACAGCTCGGCTAAGCTGTTCGAGAACTTGGCAATGTCGACTGTGATGAGCTGGTCCGCGTTCTTGATCCGGTCGTCGAGCGCGGAGAGGGTATAGAAGGTCATTTGCGAGAGGTATTTGTTGTGCACGTGGGTTGTAAGGCGCGTCCGATACTGCAGCGATAGCTTGCACTGGTGGTAGGAGAGCTGCCTTCGTTAGTTCCGTCTCACTCATTTTCTGGTGGGCCATGTATACCATGGAGTTTGTGAACGTCGCCGGCACCGCGACCGTCATCCACCAGACCAAACCCCACAAGAAGTCCCTCCCTTTCCCTCTGACCAGACTGCTGACGAGCTTGCCATCCAGCTCAGCCACATACAAGCTAATCATGGTCCGCAACACCAGAAAGACGCTATGGCTAATCAGCAGCCGAAACTCCTTGCTCTTCCACCCCGGTATGCATATCCTCAGCAGCCTCAGCAGGTTCTTGAAGAACTCGCGATTGAGCTCGACCTTCTTCCGGCCCGTAGCTTCGCCTTCGCCCTTGGACGTCGCCGTCTTGCGGTGGGCGGCGGTACGCTGGGACGCGGCCTTTTGTTCGGCAATGGCATTGCGGATGCGGTTGATGAGGGCGACGAAGAGGGTGAGGTAGACGGCGCGGGATATGCGCGTGCGGTGCTGGAGGTACAGGCGGGTGAGGTCGTTCACGATGGCCGTGGCCGAGGCGCTGGAGAGGCGCGTCCGCGTGGGCGCGAACTTGGAGAGGACGGCCATGGCGACGGTTCGATCGCGGCAGCTCGCTCAGTCATTGGGGACCTGGGGCATGTACTTGGAGTGTGGATGCAAGGTGGAGCACATTGCCAGTGATGATGTCGAGGGCGGCGGCTCTGCATGTGACGGCCTCGGCTGTCCCCACAATCGGCTAACCCAATTGAGTCTTGAGGCTTGTGACAGCAAACACCAACGGGCACATTGTCAATGCGGTGACACTGTGACAGTCTACAATCTGCAACCATTGTGTCAACTCATCGCTACTCTGTCTCGTCTAGTACGAGAACGGCCGAATCTTCAACCGCTTCTTCTCCTCCGGGCGCGGCGCAACGGGCGGATCCTGAAATTCGGCATACAGGTACCACGCCATGTCATGCTCCTCGATTTGATTGACACTCCATCCGTTCCCCAACCAAGCCATCCGATTCGCCCTTTTCCTCTTCGTACCCGCCCCCTCCAACTCATCAACATAAACGTAGTCAAAGTCCTCCCATCTTGGACTCCTCATCGTCTCAATGCAATGCTGCGTACTTCCAGGCCACAGCCCAACCACCTCGTTGCGCCTCGCCCCACCCTGCAACTTATTCTTGTACCAGCTGTTGCACTCCTCGCTAAACACGGTCCCCTCGAAATAGGCATCCACATACTCTGTAAAATCCTCCTCACGCTCACGCTTCACCACCATGCTTGCAACATTGTCCTTTTGCAACTTGCGGATGGCCTTTGCAACGTAGTCTCCGACCGATTCAATCATCATGGTGAGAGATCCGGAGCCGATGGCGGCATTGGGGCCGAGCATGGTGAACATGTTGGGGAAGGAGGATATGCTGTGCGAGAGGTAGGTGGTGGCGCGGTTTTCCCAGTGTTTGGTGAGGGAGATGCCATTGGTGCCTGTAACGGAAAAGGGCGGAGGTGCCGATGTGTGGAATCCCGTCGCGCATACGAGCGCGTCAACGGTATGGGTCGTGCCGTCCGAGGTATGGATGGCGTTCTCCGATATATTTGTGATCGGATCTGTGATGAAAGCGACGTTTGGCTGTGTCAGCGCTTCCAGATACCCCGGCCCTGGGGTCAGTCTTCTGCAGCCTGGCGAGAAGGACGGTAGCAGCGCCTCAAATATCTGCGGTTTACTCTCGAGCCTCTGCTGCATGTGTTTCTCGAACAACTCCTTTGCGCCTTGCTGTATTGGTGTGCCTTTCATCGTGACGCCGTGTATACTGTTTCCATCTTCCTCCACCGACAGACGAAACTTCTCGTAGTACTCTGGATCTTTTGCAAAACGCTCCTGCAGCTCCTTTGGTATCGAGAAGCCGTCGAAGCCGTACTTGTCCCAGAGCTGCTGCCCAAAAGACGGCGATATCCATGTTTTGCTACGTACGAAGGTTGACACGTGGGTTCCAGGAATACGTTGGAGTCCGGGTACGATCTGGATGGCTGAGGAGCCAGACCCGATGACACCGATGCGCTTGTTGGCAAAGTCGTAGCTAGATCAATGTTAGCACCGTCGAGAATCCCCAGGATCAACCGTACCTCTCGTTCCATTTCGCAGAATGCATCACCTCGCCCTTGAAAGTTTCTAACCCCTTGATTTCGGGCCACGCAGCATTGTTCAAGTTTCCTCTGGCGCTGACAATCACGTCTGCTTGGTCTTGTATCACCTCTCCTGTCTTCAAATTCTTGACCGTGACGTGCCATTTCGCCGTCCTGTCATCCCATCGACAACCGCTGATCTGGTGCGAGAGTTTGATGAAGCGATCCGCCGAGTACTTCTTTGCAGTACGTTCGAGATAAGCTTGGATCTCACGAGCTGGCGCATACAGCGAAGACCAGCTGTGGTTAGGCTCAAAAGAGTATTGATAGGAATGTGCTAGACTCAGATTAGCTCGCGACACTCATGGTTGTGTGAACACTGACCAGGCACATCGCATGCACAACCCAGATATCTGAGAATTCCAGTCAGCCCGGTGCGTGGAAGCATTTGCCCGCGGCGTTGTTGCTGCGAATAAGCTAGTGAGGTTATACCTATTCTCCCACCATGCCCCACCCACGCCCTCATTCTTCTCGTAAATCACCAGCTCCACATTTCGAAGTCTCTCCGGTATTCGGATACCACAGTAGATGCCCGAGTATCCTGCGCCAATCACAATGACCTTCAATGGTCGGAAATTCTCAATCGGAGTATCATGCAGTTTGAACGACGATGCTGATAAGACCGACGGATTCGAAGCGCTGTGCGTGGCGCCATTGGTCGCTATAAGTGGCGTGTCCTCTGGCAAATTGGGAATAGCAGACATTATGACAATGGTCGATGACGCGAATGCAGAGAGTAGACGAGAAACGAGAAGTTCCAAAATGTGCCTGCAGGCCGAATTATACACTAGCTGTACAAACAATGGGAGTAAGAGATCGGTAACGCCTTGTCCAACGCAGGGCGTTCAGGCTTAAGAGTGATGACGCCGCCGGCTTCGGGACGTAGGTTTGCCCCTCCTCACAACACTGCGTCCCCATCTCCCAAGTGCCGAATGCATTGACACTCAGTAGCGCCATGTCAGGCCAGTCCCCGCGGTATCGACCGGGTTTTGTGAACGGCAGAAGATGTTGGTTCTGCGGCCGTCCTATCAGACCCGATGGACCACATTCGAGTTCGCGCCACCCCGGACTCCACATGTGCCCCGCTTCCCGGCGCACGTGACGGGGTGTGCGGAATCGCTCCGTGGAGTTTCCACCACGCATGCAGCCGTTGTTGTTACCGAGCATCCTTGCCTAATCGTTCTTTTCGCACTTCTTTTCCAGTCAAGGTCTCGGCAGTGAACATCTTCAGGCATGGCCTCATCGTTGGCGGCAAAGCATGGGGTTTGAGACGCGTAAGAGTGCACACGGAGGTACTACCTCGGGACTGGGATAATAGCGATCTGCATTTCATTAGCGAGCAATTGAGAAAACCCGGATCAGGACTCACTTGGTTTCCGAGGGCAATCGACAACCTTGACCCGTCAGGATCCCACCCTAAAGCGAACTCCCCATCCACGCTCGGATCCCATTTGTCGCTGTTCCAGTCTCTGGCGCGCCAGCTAGCAATGGGCACTTCGCGCTTCTCCACATCCCACACAGTGACCGCGTCGGGTCCCGCGGCGGCTAGCAATGCTCCATCGGGCGAGAAGGCAACCTTGAAAGCCTGACTGTCCTCAGTCGTTGGCAGGCGCTTCAAGCATCTGAAAGGCGCATTGGCATCCCACATCCGAACAGCCCCAGACATTGAGCATGTGGTCAGGAGCGTTGTGGGTGACGGGGTCTTCCCAAAAGGAGAGCCATCAAAGATGCCGCTTGTCGAGCCAGACCGGAAGTCAAGGTCTGTGGGATACTGGTCGGGGTATTCGTGCGTCTGCAAATTGATCGAATCGTTGGGATGGAGAATGCCCAGGAAATTGGACTGTCCTTCGATACCCAACGCAGCTATGATGCCGGAAGATGGCTCGTACTTGAGCGTCTCCCAAGTGACGTGCGTGTCCAAGGTTCGCTGAGCCGTCAGCGATTCGCCTATCTCGTAGATCTTGAACAGCTGGATGCCGCACACTACGAAGGCCGAGTCGCTGATCCAGAGGGCGTCAAAGATGGCCGTGTCGGTGAAGTCGGTCCAGGCGGGGATGGAGTCGTTGCTGTTTTTCCAGACCTTGATAGATCCCCTCTCGCCATCGGTTGAGATAGACAGCAGAAGTTCCTTCTCCTTGTTCCACCGCAGCGTGTTCACAAGCCCTGCGGTCGAAGAGATGACCTGGTAGTCTTCCCCGCCTTCGGTGATTTTGATGAGCTTGTCAATCATCATCTTCTCGCCCATCTCGTTGACGCATTCCTCGCGCGCGGAGACGGTGACCTCGTTGCTCGAGTTCCAGCTTAGCGCGGTGACGCAGTACTTGTCCATAGGCAGCTTCAAGGCGAAGGGGTGGACAGCAGGCGTCGAGTTCTTACCGCCATCTTTGGCAATGACGTTGATGTTGAGAAGCGATCTGCCGGCGGTGAGGAGCACGGGCGCATCCAGGGGTCCCCACGACGTGTGCTCAACGACCCTCTCGGGGCCCTTGA
>Ga0247803_1000877_pt1 | contig 15917 bp, 13 predicted proteins | sample UWRJL014104B1_FD_180928 | JGI IMG/M metagenome (GOLD analysis project Ga0247803, IMG submission 180928) | Plant litter microbial communities from Arlington Agricultural Research Station in Wisconsin, United States - UWRJ-L014-104B-1 | ecosystem: Environmental > Terrestrial > Plant litter >...
CTAAATTAGCTAGTAAGATAAATAATTACCTCTCTAAGCGCTCGCCCATACCGCCCTAGCGTAGATAGAAGAAATATAAAGAGTATAAAAGATACGCTTAGCTCTATTCTATAGCGCTGCGCTTAGTATTTATCTAGATACCTTTTATTAAGAGTGCGCTAGTCGATATAGTTAGATTTAAGAATTTTCTAATTAGATTAGTACGTCTTCGCGCTTAAATTAACTATAAATCTATCTTTTAGTAATAATATCTTAACGACCACTACTTCTCTTATAAAAGTAAGGAGAGCGTTTAAATGCCACGACTATATAGTATATTATTATCTACTTATATACTAATTTTATTTTCTAATCTTAACCTCGTTTTCTCTCTTTAAATTTATAACTACGCTAGATTCTATCTATATAGCTAGTATCTACGATTTATATAGATCCGAATTAGCTAGTAAGATAAATAATCGCCTCTCTAAGCGCTCGCCCACACCGCCCTAGCGTAGGTAGGAGAAATATAAAGAGTATAAAAGATACGCTTAGCTCTACTCTATAGCGCTGCGCTTAGTATTTATCTAGATACCTTTTACTAAGGGCGCGCTAGTTAATATAGTTAGATTTAAGAATTTTCTAATTAGGTTAGCGCGTCTTCGCGCTTGAATTAACTATAAACCTACCTTTTAGTAATAATATCTTAACGATTACTACTTCTCTCGTAAAAGCGAGGAGAGCGTTTAAATGCCACGACTATATAGTATATTATTATCTACTTATATGCTAATTTTATTTTCTAACCTTAACCTCGTTTTCCCTCTTTAAAACTAATCGGAAAGTCCCTAGAATATATTAAGACTAATTATAGATTAAGAATCTTAATAAGATACTTTCTTAATATCTATTCTATAGTCTTTAAGATTATTATTATTCTAGAGATAGTTATTAATAAGTAGCTAGAGCTATACTACTACTTTTCTTTTTATATATAGCTTAGCTATAAGAATCTTATCTTAATCTATTCTAAAGTAGACTATATTAAATCTATAGAATAGTTTTATATTTATAAGAAAGATTTTAAGTTTCTCTTATTCTTCTTTATACTTCTTAGAGACTAATAAGCGTACCATCGCCATTATAGCGACTAGAGGCGAGGTTCTCTAGAAATTTAATAACTTAGCTATCTAAGCTTATAGTTACTAGATCTAGTTAGTCTACTAGACTATAACTATTACCGGGTTAGAAGTTAGCGTACTAGCGCTACTTCTAGAGGTATATAGAGTAGATAAGGTTACTATTATTATTAATAATACTTTCTTAAAACCTATTAGGTAGTTAAAGTATTAACGGGGTTTATACTTACTTAAGTCTAGGTTAGATAAGAGTAGAATAGTATATAGTAGCGTATCCGTAAGTAGTATTTAAGAGGTTTAAGTATAAGAGTTAACTATCTAAGTATAGAGGTATCTAATATTAACTAATTTAAAATACTTAAATAACTATTCGTATCTATTAATTTAGTAAAACAAATCTAAAAGTATAAACTAAATGAGTAAGTTAACTATAAAGAGTTAAAATATAAATAAGACTCTCTAGATCTATATAGTCTAAATCTTCTAGTTCTAATCCCGCCGAGACTTCTTACTCCCGAGATCTTTGCTTACTCCCGGGTGTTACGAACAAAGACCAGCCATAGGTAGGCAAGAAAGTCGGCGGCGGTTGCGAGTATAAAGGAGCTTCCCCGAACACGTTAGACCGCGGGGAAAGGTTAGGTTAGTAAGTACATAACTAGAATATCCCGCCAAGTACGGAATATCCGGGATAATGAAGTTAGGCTGAGACGTTAGGACATCGAAGGGTAGTATATGTATAGGTCGGTCGGACCTTATTGCTTTCGACTCTTCGTAGTCAACTCACTCATTTAGTTTATGCTTTTAGATTTGCTTTACCAAATTGATAGACACGAATAGTTATTTAAGTATTTTGAATTGGTTGATATCAGACACCCCCATACTCAGGCAGTTAACTCCTGTGCTTGAACCTCCTAAATACTACCTACGGCCACACTACTACATACCATCCTACCCTCACCCGGCTCAGGCTTAGGTAAGTGTGAACCCCGTTAACACCGGGATCTCTGCCTGCTCCCGGGATCTATTAATCTTAGCGGGATCAAGGTTATATGATTGCTGACCTGATCCTGCCCCGCGCGTTAGCTCGACCCTCGGGGCTTCGCTGCGAGCGCCTTTGCCAACCACTTCCTCATTATCTTGTGGCTGATCTTCGCTTGTAACAACTATATAGGTAACTCGCCCGATCTAGAATGGCTAGCGATTAACCCATTATGGGGCGGTGGCTGACATGCGGTGTAAATGCTCAAATTACGAAGCGCTATGAGCTATCGTTGATTAGTTCTAGGTGCGCCTATCTTAGCCTTATTTACGCTCGTGTTACCGCCTGCTTATCTTATACAGCGATCCTCCAATCGCTATATATCTAGGGAGAGCAGGTGCGGATCCAAGGTACCGTTAATTGGTATTGTTTTAATCTCACATGCATGAAAGAGGGGTCCTAAGTCAGCCCCCAATCTAATAAGAATGACCATTGAGTCGACCGCTTCGCTATATAAATAGACCGCTAGCCTCTGCGTAGCCTCGTAACGAACAGGTTCCTCTCCACAAATTTCTCTATAATGTTAATCTCCGTCTTATATCGTCTAGCTAGCGTCGCAAGCGTTGTTATGGCTAGCGACCAGATAAATGACAGCTGTCGACGGTTTGAGCATCGCACGACTGTCGTCAATAATAAACTTTACATCGATGGCGGTAAATGGAACACATATCCTGTTGTTGGAGCCTCTTTGAATGAGTCTCAGACTGCTAGAGGTCTAGAGAACCTTACTAGTGAGTTAAGTCCTCATCACCATTCTTTATAATAGCGAAATGACATGATTCAGATACTGAACTCCTCTATTCGGACCTCCTGGTAATAACACCGAATATGGGCATGCCTGTAATGCAGTATGCGCCATCGAAGAAAGCACAAGTACCTTCGGTCTCGGGAGGCGCTCTGTGGGCCGATGAGATCAACGGTCGATTCTATGCCTTCGGCGGCTACCACGTTAACGGAACTCCTCCCACTTTCCAAACCTGGAGTTACGATACTTCGCGAAATACATGGGACGATGTCATCACGACAGGTGATACGGTAGCTTATGTTGCCCACGGCATGTCAGCGATAGCGCCAGATGCAGGCACGGCATTTTATCTTGGAGGTTATCACGATAGTACTACCAATCAAGGATGGACCGGTTCTAAGAGCTACACTCCAAATCTCGTCGAATTTGACTTGGTAAATAGGCGTTATACAAATCATTCTGGTCCTGACAGCGATGGCAGAGGGGAAGGTCTCATGGTCTTTATACCTGCATCGAACACTGGGCTGTTAGTCTATTTCGGTGGTGTCATTCAATCTGCAAATGATGCAACAGCTGCAACAGTAAGTCGAGCATCAAACCACATAATTAGGGATAACTTATTGACGAGCGACAAAGATGTCCATGGATGTAAGTAATTGGTCGTTCCTTTTATGGCTATGCCAGGGCTAAGCTGTGCAGAGCATCTGGATCTACGACATCTCCCTCCAGAAATGGTATCAACAAAGGGCAACTGGTGATGTGCCAGAATCACGCAGCCGTTTCTGCGGCACAGTCGCTTGGCCAGACGATAGGTCATCTTTCAATATGTACACGCTTGTTTCCTCTACCCTGAACCGGTTCTAACACACGTTAGTTATATCTACGGTGGCCTGGCGCAGAACGGCACTGCATTCGATGATCTTTATCTTCTCTCGCTCCCATCTTTTATATGGCTCAAACTGTACCGAGGGAGCGACGAAGGAGGGACATTAGAAAACGGCCATCACAGCATGACTTGTGACATCATCAACGGAACCCAAATGATTGTTATGGGCGGTACCTTTCCAAAGACAGACAGATGCGACTCTCCCCCAAGCCAAAGCCAGCACAGCGTAGATATGGGTTCCATCTTAATACCCGGTAAACTATGGAACAAATTCAACCTAGATAACCCACCATATAGAGTCCCAGACGTCCTTGTTAACGTCATTGGAGGGACGTAAGTACTGTTTCAAAAACGTTATCTTCTTACGCACCTATCTAATCTCATATTTAACAGGACTAAAGGCGGGGCCAATGTCAGCGAACCAAAGTCGAATCGCACTCACGATCAGTACCTATTTGAGAAGGAATACAAGGTTCCGCAACGGTATCCAACGCCAGTGAATAGTGCTTCCGTGACAGCGGTAGCTTCACCGTCTGTTGCAGCAACAACAAAATCTGACGGACTCAGTCGGGGGACTTTGATTGGAGCTATAGTGGGCTCCATCGCTGGTGGCGTTCTAGTTGGTCTAGGTGTGTTCTACCTCATTTATGATCTGCGCCGGCGAGCTCGAAGCCAAGAGAAAGGAAAAACGGACGTCAGCCAGGCAAAAGATCTTGGTAATAAGCAAGTTGTTGATAATGTTATCTTGGGTGAGCTTCAGGGCCGCAAAATCTTACCGGGCGAGCTTTCAGGCAACCAGGTCAACGAAATGGGAAATGTTCGAGCAAATGAGATGGAAAATCATCCTTTAGTAGAGATGTGGGCTGAACCTACTGAGCTCGAAGATCTAGTAGTATCTACAAGAGAGGACTTGTGAAATCTATCAATCTATTAGTTATTACACCCTATACTACCTAGAAGTCTAGATATCGCATTAATTTTCTATTAAACTAAGCTACAATGTAGCATATGCTACTCTTCGAGTTTTTAGAGTTCTTTCTATGCGAGATTCTCTAGGTGTTATCATCGTTCTCAAAGGGACCAGTGAGACTCCTTATGACTGGCCCGTTTCCCTTTGCAGTGTTGGCAGAAGCGGTCTTGAGCGTGCGGATGGCCGTGTTTGGCTACGTCGCAGGAAGTTACTTGAGGCGCTCGACACGCTCGACTCGAGCGGTTCGAGCGTTGGGAAAATAGTCAACGACGAACGCTCCCTTAAATACTTCGTAGTCCAAACTCAATACAGATTGTACCGTTTGGAATCATTGCCAAACCACACAGTCTCGTTAGTTAATCGTCGAACGCGGTTCTACGAATTGGTTTACATCACCCCTCATACGAAGGCAGTTGACTCCTCCGCTCGACCTAACTGAATACTACCTCGGCTCCTACCCCAAAGCTGTCCTCCCCTCACCCGGTTCAGGTTCAGTAAGTAGTGACCCGTAACACTACATCAAAGTTGACTACGAAGTATTAAAGCAAGGAACTAAATACTGTCTATATACTTTAGTAGTTCAAATAGCTCGACTTACTCGACTCGAGCGACGCGGGCTCTGTAGTTTGACCTGCGCGCGTGGCTAGCCGTACCTTCCGTCAAGCAGTTTCTAATAAGAGACCAGTCATAAGGAGTGAACTAGTCGGATATATGACGGATTGTAAAAACCTGCTCAAGCCAAGAAATCCAAGACCTTCAAGACTCTTAAACCCCGCAGACCAAGCTAAATAGCTCAAAACCCCTCACCAGAATAGATCAACGGAACTTGTAGGCGTGGCTCAATCATAAAGAGCTCATTGTAATATGAACGTTGCCCAGAGATGGGCGCGCTAGAGGCCTCGTGCGACATGGGAAAGTGCACCCATGTGCGCCAGTGTCGCGCGCGTTTGCAGCCTAGATCACAATGTTCATTCCATGCGCGAAAGATATATCGTCAGGCATGAGCGGCATTTGCGGCTGTTGGAACCTATAAAACATAGACATTAGGACTGCAGGACAATTTTTTTGTAAATTGTTTTCGGCCTTAACTACTCACCTTCTATTTTCCCACACATTTCTTACAAAGACTTTGGCGGCTTCCGGAACTGTGGACACGAGATATTGGTCGTGCGACGACGAGAACACTTATCCAGGGTCGAATACCATGGTGCAACTGCGTGTCTGGATTTTTCCGATCCTAACCATCTTCCAACTATGCACGCCAGGTGCCAGAGCCGATGGCACAGGCCTGATAGGATACGGAAAGACTCTATACAGCCCAACTTGCGCTTTCGCTTGCCGCAGCGTAATTCGCAAACAGACGCTAGCATGCACACCGTCGTCCTCAATTGAGAATCACGGAACAGCACACAATCCGGTCTCAACGCCGCCAAAATGTTTCGTCCAAGATACCACGTTTCTCAAAACCATGGCTCTCTGCATCGATACCTACTGTTCATTAAGCGATCAACCATCCACTACCCTGATCGAGGACTACTGGGCATCTCATCTTGGAACTGGCACCCTCGGACAGTACCAATACGCCCCCGTCCTATCATACAAAGACGCTTTAGCTGCTGCGCGTCAGGATGAGAACAATGCAAGAACCAGCAACGCAACAAACTCTACGCCTGCATCAATTCCGGAGGGATTGGTGCCATACAACGTCTCGAGTCCTTTGGTTGTTACCACTGGCGACAGCGATTCTCTGAACACAACGTGCCTTGTCAATCCTGTGCAATGGCAGTTGCAGTACAACTATCTGTCGGACTTTGAGATCAATGAAAAAGGCCATAGCACGATGACGTAAGTAGAGCTACCAAATTGAGGCCGGAGAGTTAAGGCTCGGGCCACGACGAGAGCTAACCTGTAGCAGGATTACGATTGTGGTCCTGGCCATATTTCTACCCATCTTAATTTCCCTCGTGCGCTTCATTCCGGGCGCGACAGCAAGTCACGGCTGGAGTCACTTTAGATCAATCTTCATATACCCTGCAACCTTTGGCAGACATCATCGCACGCCAGTGGCGGGAGGTTTAGTGCCTACTCGTGGACAGAGTCTTTACATTCTCTTAATAAGCTTTCTCAACCTCATCTTATTGGTAGCTCCTTACACTATCACGCAACCTCAGGCAAGCTTCACGACCAAGAGCAAGCAACTTCTAAGCGTCATTGGTAACCGCGCTGGCACGATGGCCATGGGCAACGTTGTGGTCTTGTTCCTCTTCTCATCTCGGAATAGCGTCTTGCTCTATCTCACCAACTGGAGCTACAGCACATACCTCCTGCTCCACCGCTGGCTAGGATACTGGGCAGTGCTGCATACAGTGGTACATTCCGCTATGCTCTGGAGCTACTACGTCAAAGCCGGTACATATTCTGCCGAGGTACTGCGCCTTTACTGGATCTGGGGTATCGTTGGAACTGTTGCAATGTGTGCCTTGATTCCCTTTTCTCTTCTCAAGTTTCGACAGCAGTTCTACGAGTTTTTCATTGTGTCACACATCGCACTCTCCCTTCTGTTCCTCGTTGGCTACTATTACCACATCTGGTATGTCTATACGTACAACTGGGGGTATGAGATTTGGATGTTCGTGGCAGCTGGGATCTGGGCACTCGAGCGTTTGATTCGAATTGGTCGAATGATTTTCCAGGGCAGCAGCACAGCCGTGGTCACTGTGATCCCAGACGCGGATAGTGAATACATAAAACTCGACATCGAAGGCAAGGATCTCAAGGCGGGTGTGGCTTACCTTTGCTTTCCGACCCTCAGCTGGCGATTTTGGGAGACCCATCCGTTCTCAATCAGCGGCTCTGGATCAGGGCCCCAACAAGAGCTCTTGCGCACTTCTCAATCTAATTCAGTTTCGGATTTGAGTCCTGGGCCAGAAAGGATCCACGAAAAGGGAGCTTCCGTGTACGCCACCGCCTCCACGGTCGCGAATGGTACTAGATTCCAAGGCCCTAACTCCAGCACGTGGTTTTTTGCCCGCACCCGCAGTGGTATCACCAAAGCGTTGAAAGACAAGGCTTCTGGCTCGGATGGCAAGCGAGTCCAATTACGCGTCCTGATTGACGGCCCGTACAATCACTCTGGTCGTGTCCATTCCCAAATCGCGCAGTGCAGCAGCATACTATGCATTGCAGGTGGTGTGGGCATTACAGCATGTCTACCTTTTCTGAGAGAAAGCGAAACGAAAGACATAAAACTCTTCTGGTCCAGCCGAAAATCCGGACTCATCACAGACCTGACGCCTGCTCTGAACGCATTACCGTCTAATGTCGAGGTGAACACACTCGTCGGGCAGCGATTCGACCTCGACTCTATCATTCATGAGGGACTGGTAGATCATGACCAAGACGGCACCAGCAAAGGGCCACTGGCGATCGTGGTATCGGGTCCTCCAGAGTTAGCAGACGAAGTTCGGCTCAATGTCACTCAAACTGTGAGGAATTTCAAGCGAAGCCGCCCTTATGTGTTAGTAGATGAGGCTTTCAGCTGGTGAATGTAGCATAGATAAATCGAAGCCTCGTACGCGATCTCTGGCAGGAGAAATCTATCGTTAGGTGATGGAAGAGGGATGGGAAGCGTAAATTCATTTACGATAACGCTGGGAAGGGGCAAGGTACAGGTCATTTAGTCTAATTTGTTTATAACATCCGTACAAATCGAAGGCGCCCAAGTATATGGCACCTGAAGACGTCGACCTGCTCGACCGTACAGCTACAGTTCGCCGCAGCTTGACGATACTCTAAGATTGCGTCTGCCAATATATTCCGCAGGGAGCCTACATATGCCTGTCTCGATTATGTTGTAGTATTGGACAAGACCTGGCCGAAGCGGTGGTTTGATAGATGAAAGCACGCCTCCGATGTCTTTACTAACTTGACGGCCCCAACCTGACGGGCCATTAGATGCAGATGCCCTCGGCCACTTGATCTACTAAGTGGTCGTTCTACGGCCCCATGTTACCCAGTTCCAGTACAGCCAGATGTTGTTATTACCCAAGATGATACAAAGATACCATATTTCAGTAGCATACTCTACGCCCCAATTATCTATTTCCCAAGCCCGCATCTCGACTGCTCAACCGATCTCCGAACCTGATCCCACCACCTGATGTCACCATCTACTGAATCGTCCGTCGCAAAGCCTTCTTCGGGTAGACATCCGATGTTAGGAAGCGCCAATATCACCTCGTTCTCATGCCCACAGCTATAACATATATGCTGCTGCCTTGATTTGGCCACGGTATGCATCTCCAGTACCTGATCTTCCTCCTCGCTCGCGGGCTTCAGAGGGAATGGTGTGGTGAACGTTCGCAGGTGTGATATGTCGAATTCCTTGTTACCCGACAAACTGCCCGGTCGTTGGTGGCTTCGCGATCGTGAGTCGGTCTTCGGGGAGGAGCCGGGCCAGAGTGTACTAGCTCGGTATTGGGTTTCACTGTCCGTTGTGTAGTCATCGTTGGTTGAGATATGCATCCATGAGAGGCGCTTGCGGTCGGACTTCCGCGCGTTGCTCGAGTAGAGGCCGGGCGTTTGCGCGCTGCGGCTGCGCGACTTCATTTTTGTTGTCACTAAAGTATGGACACTTTTTGGAATGATCCTAACGAATAGGATGCGCACGGCGGGGAGCGAGGCGCAGATGAAACCACTAGCAAGCTCGAGCTCAGTCCATATAGTGATGGGAACGTAGTCCCACGTAGGATCGATGGTGGTCTTAAAGGAAAGAAGCGTATGTAGGCGGATCAATGTAGTGATACAACCACTGTGCACGTCAGAAACCTCATATAAGCATTGGAAGCAGGAAATTTCTTACAAGGTTCCTACACAAAACATAAAACCAACCGCAATTTTGCGATACCGCTTCATGTTTAATGTTCGTACGCAGGACAACGGGAACACAACCAATACTACGTCCTGCGCTATTGCAGAAGCTGAATTGGCGTAAGCAAGTGCGTTAATGTCTAAGCACTTGCCATCAATGTCCCTGTTCCAAAATGCCTGGACCGGGATGCAGGAGAAGATGGTGAGAAAGAGGATAACCGAGGTGTTAACAGTAATCCAAGTTAAGATGCCATAGCAAACCATGCGAATGCGTGGCATTGGAAAGATCTCAATATAGAACAGGCATAGTGAGACTTTGATAAGGCCTAGGCTTACAGTGTATATCGACCAAGCGAAATAAACTAGCAACTAGTTAAGACTCCGTTCGAGACCATAGAATGTTGCAGACTCACAAAGGCGAAGGTTTTGTAGTAATTGTCCATCCTGAAGGTTCCAAAGGTGCTCGCCAAATCCGATTCCAGCCACTGTGGTGGTGTGTTAGTAGATGCTTTTGAAGAAAGTGCCGACGACCTACTCTTCAAAACACATGCAACTGGCGCTACCAATATAGCGAAAGCAGCAATCATGATCCAATCATCCATAGCTATGCGCTTTGTTGCAATCTTCCCAATAATCCTTAGTGTAACAAAGAGGCCTGCAATTGCGAATACCGTGATAGTGTAAATATACACGTCGCTCGCTTTAGACTCCTTTGGAAGTCCACAAAGATCGGCTTGGACTTTGGACGTATCTTGTCCCAATAAGCATGCGCACATTCCTCACATTGAGTGCGGTCTCTATACAACTCACCTAAAGTCTCTGCCATCGTGCAATTGGCCAGTAGACACGCTGCACTTGTATGCCTGAAACCGTCGTTCTGACACTGGCAATCGAAATCTGAGAATGCGCATCCACTCTTTGGTACCGTAAGAAATAGACATGTGAGCTACACAAACGTGAGAAATTGCCTAGTACCGCTAGTCTTGTATACAACTTACACCACAAGGAGGAATATCGTCAATAGTTAGAACTCGCGACTCCAGCGCTGACCCAAATACTCCTACGCTCCTGAACGTCAAAAGGCACAAAAAGGCCCCCAAAATTGCATGGACAACCATGGCTGGCTGCGAAAAAGTACCCAAAGCGTTGAGAGGGTGCGGCGCATCTTGTACCTACCTCAATGGCCGTTGTCAAGCTTTCGCAAAAGGAGAGGTTCGCGCCAAAGTGGTACATTGTAAACTCTATCAGATGTTGGCTGGGAATGAAAACTCTACACTGGGGCCTAGTCAACATGCCGCGCGAATTACATGCGATCGGGGATGTTGAACGGAGGATATGTGGAGTAGGACTACCACACTGTCTGAAACTACTAAATCGCGCGACCTGAGTTGTAGTGGCGAAACACGCTCGTGGCGGGGAGATGGAAGCGACTTCCGTTGATTTCAAATATACGGCACCACGGCATTAGTGTATATCGTGGCACAGTCACTCGCGTTAGCTTCTCAAAGAGGGTTCACGGCTCCTTGGATTTCTCAAAAATTTAGTAGGTCAAACTTATTACAAGAGGGACTAGCTCTGCACGTAGAGCGCTATCAAAACTTAATATTAATTGAGTTCACATAGTGGAGTGCTAATGTATCGCGCAAACGTTATAAATGGCAGATACACAGTACACAGTGGGGTTGTACGTGATAGTAGTGTATGCCCAAACTGGGTATGCATGATGGTTACGGAGACTACATTGTACATAAAATCCAATAATTTTTAAAAGCGAATTGCCAAGTCTAAGTAAACGCTAGCCTCACAACTATTTTTCTACGTCACTTTCAAATATTGAGTAAGTGTCCGTACCCCGTACGGTAGCTGCGTCAAGCACAAAGCATATCATGTCGTTTGGCCACGTGACGTCTGTGCACACGATGCAGAGGCTTTCCGTCCCATCCGTACGTAGATAGAATCTTAAGCAACAACCAGATTAGTTGCCAACCCTTGGTTCTCTTCGTACGCTGTGCACACCGTACAAACCTCACTCTTGCGCCATGCGAACCTTAGTGCTCATACCAAGGTAGCTAGCTATAGAGCCCATTCAACAGTAAGCATCTTAAGATTATATGTTTTATCAGGCCCCGCCCTTAGCTGCACGACATCGTGAGAGGCTTTGCTCGTAACACTCAGGTGCTTGGCTAACAAATTTTATTCCTACACAATCTTAGAATCGCCACCCTAGTATTCCCTAACTTCTATCATTCCTGGACTTCTCTTATGCATATACCTTTCCAACAATTGGCTTCCTAACTGAACTAGAGGAGAAAGAGCAGTGGCCGGTAGCCCCACAACTGCTAGCCCTTCCAGATATAGAACCCCATTTCACCTTGCCAAGAGCAACTCCAACCTCATTTGGGTCAGGATGACACGCAGCACTGATGACCCAGCTACAAGAACCTGCGAAGGGGATATGTGATTCAAACGATCGGAATCCCAATAAGGTGGTTATTAGCGAGAGAGCTAATAACACCACTACCAGGGCTACAAAAGCAGAGCTCGAGAATCCACAAGCAGCGACAGAAGATCTGATATCCAATACGCCATTTCGATCCCGGCGATCAAGTCGAACTACGAAGAGCATCTGCGAAGCTAGCCAGTGCAGTAGACCACTTAGAGAATTAAGAGGTATACTTATCCGTAAAGGCAGCTGAAGGAAGTAGGTCTCACGTTGCTGTCCTCTAGGTTTCGTAACTCGTAGTCCTTTTCTATCGTTGCCGAGCTGGTTCCACTCGTATGCTAGCGCCATACTAGTGAACATGTTGTTGTAGTATAGATAGATGATAGAGAGTAGGAGTTGTGGAGAGTTAGCAATAAATGCCAGGCGTGAGGTGGTGTTTCCGTCGAACTTTTGTTCACCCACGGTAAATCGTAATGGTGATGCGGCCGCCCAGGAGCTGAGCGGAAGTCCCGCGATAAAGAACGACGGCAGTACCAATATGGGAAGGATTAAACCACTAATTTCACCGGATTAGTCCTTTGCCGGCTTCTTCTTGCTCGTTACAGCTTACAGAAATGTGAGGATTACGCGCTTGCGCTTGCTAATGGCCGACCCATAATTGTTGATCCTTCGCTCCCAAACTCCTTCACATCGTTTGTCCCATTTTGCAGCACGACCGTCCTCTTCACGCGCCGGTGTGCGCTTCAGGCGGCCAGTTTTCCAGAAATACTCTGCCATAGAATAGGCACAGTAGCCGCGCGTCGATTGGTCTGGGTCGTCGAGGAACCCAGCAACAGCATCGCCAACAGTGACTAGGGGCGCATCCTTATCGACTGGATTTCGAAATAGCATAGATATGAGACACACAACTTTGATAGCGTTACAAACTACCACTATCAACAAGAACGGTAAACTCAGCTGGATCTGACAATCTACCGCAGGGTGAGCAAATGCGCCTTGAATACGTAGCAGATGTAGGGATCCGTCAAATGGCACCGTCCAGTTTCCATTGAGCACAGCCGCGTTGGTCCATCCGTCATGGCCGATTGCCTTGACCCACAGGTCCGAAGAATTACGCTGAATTGGTGTGGCTAGCGGTGTGCCGATGACCGGGAGGGTAAGGTTTTGAATTGCTTGGTTGTGGGATGAGGATTGTGTGTATTCGAAAGAGACTCTGTCAAAGTACAAGACCACATCACCATGTACAGAGACATAGTCTTGTTCGTATGTGGCCTTTATTTCCGCTATGCTGAGATTCTTCAGCTTGGATTGTGGGGTCACCAACGAGTCATTCATGGCATGCCATTCGGTCGATGCGCTCTCCAGGACGTTTGTGGTGTAGATAGTGCCAGTAACCACCTGAAAAACGCTAGCATTATAGCTAATCGTTGTCAGTACTTTTTGGAAGGAAAATAGCAGAGACTCACGAACAACAAGTGGAGTGGAATAGACGAGAGAGCAAGTGCGACCCAAAGGACCTTTCTCTGGGGGGAGACTGAACTGATGTTTCGTAGACTGAGAATTCCAATGTCTAAGAATCGCTCTTGCCGATGTGCATCCTTGCACTCGTCGCGTGTAGGGGCCGATAATACTTGCATGGCATAGTTGCTGGCACTCAAAAGCAATGTACTGAGGATGTTAATGACCACGTGAAGAAGTGTGCTCAATCGGGAGACCTTGGTCACGCTGCCCGTAAAGATCGTCGCAATTCCCTGTTCGTAGCCCGATCCAGATAGAGCGCCAACGATAACAAAGGCGCAATTTGTCAAGAGCACGAACGTGCCAATGACTGAACCTGTTAGAACCCCCCATTGCCAGCCATTGAATCGGCTTTGTCGCTTCCAAGTGTGTGCCACACCAAATGGTCTGCTTAGGAGAGATTGGATGCGTGCTCGAGCATGGTTTGTGCCTTCATCATGTATGGTGTTCGAGTTGGAAGAAGAGGTGTCGGAACTTGTACGGCGTAGTCCTACGGTCGAACCACCAAGCTCTTCTTCAGCGCCAAAGACGAGGCTCGATACTGATTGGGAATTACTACGCGAGATGATCAGTTCCATGCGTGCGAGACGAAAGGACTTAGTAGTAGCAGTACTCTTGGATCTCCTCAAGCTCGAGAGTTTGAATGTTCGGGCTAAAGTTGTCAGCGGATATGAACATTAATTGGCTTGTTTTTACGCACTCCATGGCAGAGAGATTGAGTCAGCAGCAGGCGTGGGAGAGATCCGATAGTAGTGACCCGCAGGGCAGAACCTTTGGTGCGAAGTGAACAAAGCAAAGAAGTAGTGCAAGAAGAGTGTGCAGTGGAAAAAAGTTGACTGTGTGAAGATGTAATACTATAGTTGCCGAAGGGAGGGCATGCTAATGAAGGCTGAGTTAGAGCTGAGGTGGGGCTGGACCAAGCCCCAAATTACGGGGGCGCCGATGCTTACCTTCAACACAAATCAAAGATCTAGACAGATAAGCGAAGGCCATTAGTGCGCTGTGTTCCATCGCGCTAACTTGAAGCTGCACTATTTACTACTCTAGTATGCGATGAGGCTGCATCACGCACTCCTCCTACCAAAACTTTGAAATTGTCGGAACCATTTTGAGTTATCAACACATTCAGTGTACTGCAGTCGCAAAATTACCGAGTTCAAGAGGCATCGAAATAGGTTGTGAAGCGTCTTTGTAAACTACTAAGGGGACGTTCTCGAATGTATCGTACAGTTTAGAATGTTTCGGCCCCGTGGCCTCGCGTGGTGTAAATAGGTGGCGTTAGGCGCCCAGCATTGGCTTTGCGTATCTAGTTTCAGCCTCGTCTCTTTTGCCAGCCTTCTCCTCCACTTCGAGCACAATCGCTTTGTTACACCCTCGAGTGTTCCTTCCAAAAGTAGCGTCTGATTCGGTCCGCAAACCGCAAAATGGAATCCAAAAGAGACGTCCACGCCTCTGAGCTTGATGTGCTGAGACCACAAGAATCGTTGCAACCCGGAAGACACCGCAACTTCGTGGAGTCGCCACGCTGCGCCGACTGGTGGGCATAGGGGATTTTCAGCCTTGTTGTGTCGGGCGCCGCGCTCACCGCGATGGTGCTCCTTCTTTGCTCATTAAATAACAAATCCTAGCCGTCGTGCGCGTCCGCAAGCAGCCATTGCATCGCTGTGCCAGGAACTAACGGGAACGTATTCACATGTCGTCCAGTCGGCATCTCTGTCAATTCTGTGGTCTCGTGGCTTGTGACACTGGCCATATTATGTTTCTTGGTCAGTGGTCGGCAAGGATGGATATCCGTGGTGTCCGTCCGCTCCGTCCGTCTTAATAGGTTGAGGATTTTGAGCTCTTAGTAATAGCCAATACGGACGATTTGTTTGGTATTGAGGTGATTGTTGAGAGCATGTGAAGCTTCAGTGGGTCCTTAGCATTGATAGCTCTTTTGGCTGCGCAAGACGTCAAATCTCCCCCACACATCCTTCCTATGACCTTCAAATACGCATCTCTTGCTCAATACATTGCCAAATTGTACACAGCTTGCTTAGAGGAGAGTGGGATGGTGTGAGTGACGACGGGACTAATAATTAAGGCGTACGTAGTTCAGTATAGAGTCAATTTAGCACATCTTAGAGAGTTTGTGAACACTTCCGCTATACAGACCCACCAAGAGACCCACTGAGATTGATACAAACCGGACGAATAAACTCCAATACTAAGAACTATGCTATTACCATAGAAGTTAGTATGAGCCCTGCATGAAGCGGGGTCAGGATATTCTGAATAGTAAGGAGGAATAACCTATCCGTCTTTGCCGACCACTACTCCTGGTCTTACT
>Ga0247803_1000878_pt1 | contig 15906 bp, 14 predicted proteins | sample UWRJL014104B1_FD_180928 | JGI IMG/M metagenome (GOLD analysis project Ga0247803, IMG submission 180928) | Plant litter microbial communities from Arlington Agricultural Research Station in Wisconsin, United States - UWRJ-L014-104B-1 | ecosystem: Environmental > Terrestrial > Plant litter >...
CCCAGACACTGTCGCCGCTCTTCAGGAGCTCACGCGCATCGCCGTGCAGACCAAGACCGGCTCGTTCTCCCGCCTGATCCTCGACGTCGGCGGATCACGTGAGGCGCGCGTCGCCGAGCTGACCATTCTCGTCGACAAGGCGGTCGAACGCATCGAAGCCGGCGCGGAGTCCGCCGCCCTCCCGGCGATGTCCTCGTACGAGCGCAAGCTCGTCCACGATGTCGTTGCAGAGCGTGGCTTCACCTCGCAGTCCGAGGGCGAAGGCCGCGACCGCCACACCGTCATCACACGCGCCTAGTTTCACGTGAAACATTGAACGACATCGCACTAGAGACCGAGCCAGCCCAGGCAGCCGAGCTGTTCGGCGACCGTATCGAACTGGCCCGCACTTTCACGGCCGACCTGGCGCGCCGCGGCGAGGAGCTCGGGCTGATCGGTCCGTTGGAACTCCCCCGCCTCTGGACTCGGCACATCCTGAACTCCGTCCTCGTCGCACCGCTCCTCTCCCCCGGTGTCGTCGGCGACATCGGCAGCGGAGCAGGGCTCCCCGGTATCGTCCTCGCGATCGCGCGTCCCGATGTCTCGTTCGTGCTCATCGAGCCGATGGAGCGACGCGTCGACTGGCTGACCCGCGAGTCCGCGGACCTCGGGCTCGAGAACGTCCGGGTGATTCGTGCTCGCGCCGAAGAGACGAAGCTCGATTGGCCGCTCGACCAGGTCACTGCCCGCGCCGTTAGCGCGCTGTCCACACTCATTCCGCTCACCGCACCGTTGGTCAAGGCCGGCGGCGAGATGATCTTTATGAAGGGTGCGCGCGTCGACGACGAGGTTCTCGCTGCCGCGAAGGCCATCCGCAAGGCGCGCCTGACGAACGTCGAGGTGATCGTTCTCGGCGAGGGCGTCGTGCCAGAGGTCACCCGGGTGTTTCGGGCTACAGTTGATTGATCGTGTGTCACTCTCGGTAAGGCATTGAGGCGTGTGCAGCGGTAAGACCCGGCTCGGATGGGCGAACATTGAATGTGCCGACCATCGAGTGCAGCATCTCCCGGCCGCAGGCCCCAGCTAAGAAGGTTTCACGTGAAACATCCCGAAGGCCAGAGCGCCACGGAAACGACCCTCGTGGAGGTTGATCGGTGAATTCGACCCCTTCGATGGGCGGGTTGTTCCGTTCCTCGGGCTCTCGGAGCGTTCCTGAGACCCTGCATCCGCTCGTAGAGCCGGGACAGAGCGTCACCGCTTCGCTAGAAACGGCTCCTGTGGCCCCGAAACCGCCCGTCTCGACCACTCCCCCGGCCGCGACGACGCCGAAGTTCGACGATTCGACCCCGCTCGCGCGCGAATTGGCCGACATCACGCGCCGCCGCCAGGCCCTGGCCGTCGAGAACCTCCCCCTGCCGTCGTCGCCCCGCGTCTTCACGGTCGCCAACCAGAAGGGCGGCGTGGGCAAGACGACCACCACGGTCAACCTGGCTGCGGCGCTCGCTCGCAACGGGGCCCGCGTGCTCGTAATCGACCTCGACCCCCAGGGCAATGCTTCCACAGCTCTCGGTGTCGAGCATCGTTCCGACACGATCAGTGTCTACGACGTGATCATCAATGACGAGCCGATCGCGAACGTCATCCAGAAGAGCCCGGAGTTCGAGGCGCTCTACTGTCTTCCCGCGACTATCCATCTCGCAGGCGCCGAGATCGAGCTGGTCTCCCTCGTGGCTCGCGAGCAGAGACTACGCACGTCACTGGACAAGTTCCTCGCAGAGACGCCGGAGCCGTTCCACTACGTGTTCATCGACTGCCCGCCGTCTCTGGGACTGCTCACCATCAACGCCTTTGTCGCCGCTCGCGAGGTTCTCATCCCGATCCAGTGTGAGTACTACGCACTCGAGGGCCTCAGCCAGCTGCTCAACAACATCAAGCTGATCGAAAGGCACCTCAACCCCGTGCTCACGGTCTCGACGATCCTCCTCACGATGTACGACTCGCGCACCAACCTGGCCAATCAGGTCGCCGATGACGTGCGCAACCACTTCCCCAAGGAAGTACTCAAGACTCTGATCCCCCGCTCGGTGCGTATTTCCGAGGCGCCGAGCTACGGACAGAGCGTGATCAGCTACGACCCCAGTTCCCCCGGATCGCTCTCCTACCTGGAGGCGGCCGCGGAGATCGCACGACGAGGAGCACCCGCCTGATGGCAAGCCCAAAGAGAACCGGACTAGGCCGCGGAATCGGCGCCCTCATTCCCGTCAGTGAAGACACCGAGGCTCAGCGCCCCGTCGACGTGTTCTTCCCCGCCACGACGGCGGAGAAGCAGGGTCTGCTGTCGGTGCCGGGAGCCCGCCTTGCCAACCTCAGCCCGGCAGACATCGTTCCCAACGCTGTGCAGCCGCGCACGGAGTTCCGCGACGAGGAGCTCGCCGAGCTCGTCGTCTCGATCCGTGAGATCGGCGTGCTGCAGCCCATCGTGGTGCGACCGCTCGCCGGCGCCGTCGACGGGGGCCCTCAGTACGAGCTCATCATGGGCGAACGTCGCCTCCGCGCGACGAAACAGCTCGGGCTCACCAGCATTCCGGCCGTCATCAAGAACACCGCCGACGAAGACATGCTCCGCGATGCTCTTCTCGAGAACCTGCACCGGGCGAACCTCAATCCGCTGGAAGAGGCGTCCGCCTACCAGCAGCTGCTGGCCGATTTCGGCATCACGCAGGAGCAGCTCGGCGACCGGATCGGTCGTTCGCGCCCGCAGATCACCAATACTCTGCGTCTCCTGCGTCTTCCGGAACCGATTCAACGCCAGGTGGCGTCCGGCGTGCTCAGCGCCGGTCATGCTCGGGCGATCCTGTCGGTCGTGGAGCCCGCCGCCATGGAGCGTCTCGCTGCGAAGATCGTCAACGAAGAGCTGTCGGTGCGTGCCGCCGAGGCCGCCGCGGGCCAGGCCGCTCCCAAGCCCAAGCAGGCGAAGCCCGAAGCCGGTCGTCGTCAGGGCCAGTTGAACGAGATCGCGGAGAGCCTCGGCGACCGCCTCAACACCCGGGTCAAGGTGAGCCTCGGGGCGAGCAAGGGCACGATCGTGATCGACTTTGCGACCGTTGGAGACCTCAACCGTATCCTCGGGGAACTCGGCCAGGACGGATTCCGCCGCTAGAGTTTCGAAAACGCAGTCCCGGTCGCCTTCTGGTGACTGGGACTGCGCCATTTAGGGCCACAGGAAGCATCTGGGGGCGTCCACTCCCCCGTCTGACGCAGCGGATCGCGTCGTTACGAGCGCAGATTCGCTCCTGGCAGGGGTGTTTCACGTGAAACATAGGTCGGAGTCGGTGTCGGGGGTCCGGTACAGTGCTCGGAGTTCCGGGTTCCGGGTTCCGGGTTCCGGGTTCCGGGTTCCGGGTTCCGGGTGCCGGGTGCCGGGTGCCGGGTGCCGCGCATCGCATGCCCCGTGAGGTGCACCGCGTCTTGTCTGACGGCTCCGATCTGCCGTCTGCGATCTGCGGTCTCGGGTGGGCGCTCTCCGCCGCGGTGCTCGGTCCGTCGGGTAGCGCTCACCGCGCTGGGTTTCACGCGTTGAGCGCCCGAGTCCCGTGCGCTCCGCTCGGCCAGGCGCTCCTTCGCTCCACGGGAAAGGTCGACATCGCGCGCTCGAGGCCGGCTCGTGGGTGTGCGGCGTGTGACGGTTGCACCCGCGGGCACGACGGAACCGGTTCCGGCGAAGCAGCGTGCGCCGAGGAGCGCAGCGTGAGCGTTTCACGTGAAACATCCTTTCGTGCATACTCTGGGCCCGGACATCCCGGATGGTCCGGTCTGAGGGCCGTGCTGGTCACCTCGGACGCTCGCATGGGTGCTGCCCACTCCCCCGGGTGGCCAGCGGGTCGACCTGCTCCCGACCCCGATCCGCCCCGCCGACTGGACGATCTCGGCGGCTGAGGATTCACTGCTGGATCGCTCCGCTGGAGGCAACTGTGCACAGCTCGTCGTGACAGCGCATGGATACCAGGCTGCGTAGTCACGGTCCCGCGCGCTCAGGCGACAGCGGGCGGGTACCGCGCCCGCTGTCGGCGGCCCAGTGCGCGGAATCGCAGACGGGTCGCGTCAGCTTGTCGAGCAGGCTACGACACGCTGGGCGTAGTAGGCACCCAAGCTATGACCGCTGAGCGCGATGGCCGCCCTCTGGGACGCATTTTGTGCAATTAGGTCAGCGTGGAGTCGCCGACTCCACAAACTCTCGCAGGGTCTAAAAATGGGGCGCCCGCGGCGACAAGGACAGTGGAACATCCCATTGATCAGGCATTCTTCCGAAGCATCCGCCCATGTTTCACGTGAAACGTCAGGCGCTCGCCTCACGAATGGCCGCCTCGGCGAGAGCCGAGTAGACCCAGCCGACGTCGTGTCCGGCGGCCTCGAGAGCCAGCGGGAAGAGAGAGGTCTCGGTGAGCCCGGGCAGGGTGCTCGCCTCGAGGAACCACGGGGTGCCCGCCCCGTCGACGATGAGGTCGATGCGCGAGATGTGCCGGAGGCCGAGAGCGAGGTGCGCCGTGATGGCTACCTCGGCCGCGCGCGCGGCGACCTCGTCGCTGATCCGAGCGGGCGCGTAGTAGCGGGTCTCCCCCGCCGTGTAACGAGCCTCGAACGTGTAGACGCCGGAGACGGGCTCGATCTCGATGGCGGGGAGGGCGACGGGGCCGTCGCCGGTGTCGATGATGCTCACGGCGATCTCCACACCGACGATCTTCTGCTCGATGAGCGCGACGTCGGAGTAGGTGTACGCATTGACCATGGCGCGGGGCAGCTCGTCGATGGTGTCGACGATGCTGACGCCCTGGGCTGAGCCGCCCTGCGCGGGCTTGACGACGACCGGCACGGGGAGTTCTGCCGAGATGATGTCGAGGACGGCGCTGGCGCCGAGCTCACGGAACGTGTCTCGCGGCAGGGTGATCGAGGGCGGTGTCGGCACACCCGCGCGGCCCACCACGACCTTGGCGGTCGGCTTGTCCCAGGCGAGGCGCGAGGCGTCGGCGTGCGAGCCCACGAACGGAATGCCGAGGAAGTCGATGAGGCCGCGGAGAGCCCCGTCCTCGCCGCTGGCGCCGTGCAGAGCCGGCCAGATCACGTCGGGACGTGCCGACTTGAGGTAGCCGAGCAGCGAGGCGTCGGGGTCGCGCATCACGACCTCGATGCCGTGCTGGGCCAGGCTGTCGGAGACACGGCGTCCGGAGCGGAGCGAGACGTCGCGCTCGTGGGAGAGGCCTCCGGCGAGGACGACGATAGTGCGGGGGGTGGAGTCACTCATGCTGTCTGTGCCCTAATCGATGTTCGGCGGCGGGCTGGTGACCCGGTCGGAGGAGGTGACGGTGTCGAGCTGCCCGGTGCCGGCGAAGGTCTCGAGCAGCTCTGTCTCGCCGTTGATGACCTTGGTGAGTCGGCGCACGCCGAGCCGGATCGCGTCGGGCGTGGGGTAGCAGAACGACAGGCGGATGTTGTGGCGGCCGTCGCCGTTGGCGAAGAACGCGGTTCCCGGCGTGTACGCGACGAGCTCCTTGACGGCGCGCGGAAGCATCGCCTTCGAGTCGAGATGCTGCGGCAGGGTGAGCCAGACGTAGAAGCCACCGGTCGGGTTGGTCCAGGTGAGGTCGGGGAGGTGTTCAGACAAAGAGCTGACCAGCGCCTCTTTACGCTCGCGATAGATGCCGCGGAACGTGTCGATCTGGCCACGCCAGTCGGTTCCGGAGAAGTACGAGGTGATGACGTTCTGGGTGAACGCGCTCGGCGAGAGCACCGCGGACTCGTTGGCCAGGATGAGCTTCTCGCGGATCGCGTGGGGGGCCACGGCCCAGCCGACGCGCAGGCCGGGCGCGAAGGTCTTCGAGAACGTGCCGAGGTAGATGATGCCGTCGGTGTCTACCGACCGCATCGCCTGGGGCGGCGGGCCGTCGAAATAGAGCAGCCCGTATGGGTTGTCCTCGAGGATGAGGATGTTGTTCGAGCGGGCGATCTCGATGATCTCGAGCCGGCGCTCCCAGCTCAGGGTGACCCCGGCGGGATTGTGGAAGTTCGGGATCAGGTAGAGCAGCTTGATGGTCTTGCCAGCGGCGCGCGTGCGCGTGATCGTCTCGCGGAGCGACTCGGGAACCATTCCGTCGTTGTCGGTCGCGACGTGCACGACGTCGGCCTGGTAGGAGCGGAAGACTCCGATGGCGCCGACGTAGCTGGGGCTCTCGGCGAGGATCACGTCGCCCTTGTCGATGAACAGCTTGGTGACGAGGTCGAGGGCCTGCTGGGATCCGGTGGTCACGACGACGTCGTCGACGCTCGCACGGATGCCCTCGAGCGCCATGACCTCGAGGATCTGTTCGCGGATGGCCGGGGTGCCCTGTCCGGAGCCGTACTGGAGCGCCTCGGGGCCGTTGTCACGCATAACGCGCTCCAGGGCGGAGCTGACGAGCTCGGGGGGCAGCGCGGAGACGTAGGGCATGCCGCCGGCCAGGGAGACGACCTCGGGTCTGGAGGCGACGGCGAACAGGGCTCGTACTTCGGAGGCGCTCAGGCCGGCCGTGCGGTCGGCGTAGTGTCCGTACCACGGGTCGAGGTTGTTTCCCGTGTTGGTTCCCGGTGTCGGGCCCTGTGTAGTCATGAAGAATTCCCGTTCGATCGTTGTTCAAGGATATGGGCTCGCCGCGCGATGCCATGTTGATACAGAAAAGCCCCGCCCGAGTCAGTCTCGGGCGGGGCTTCTGCGCTGTAGTGGTGACTACGCGAGGAACTCCGCCAGGTCGGCCTCGATGGCCGGCTTGGGCTTGGCGCCGATGATGGTCTTGACGACCTCGCCGCCCTTGAAGACCTTCATCGCGGGGATGGAGGTGATCTGGTACTTCATGGCGATCTCGGGGTTGTCGTCGACGTTGAGCTTGACGATCTTGATCTTGGAGGAGTGCTCCGAGGCGATCTGGTCGAGGATCGGGGAGACCGCGCGACACGGGCCGCACCACTCGGCCCAGAAGTCCACCATGATGGTGTCTTCCGAGTTGAGGACCTGGTCGGTGAACGTGGCGTCGGTGACGTCTACAGCAGTGGACATAGCTTTCCTTCTTTCGTGGTGTGCAGGGGCTGCCGGTTAGACGGCTACGGCCTCTACGACGGTTTCGGTTGCGTTGGCGGCCTGGACAGCCGACCCAACCAGGTCTTTCGGGAGCGAGGCCAGGTAGTGCTCGGCGTCGAGGGCCGCGACGGTGCCGGAGGCGGCCGCAGTGACCGCCTGGCGGTACGTGGGGTCGACGACGTCTCCGGCGGCGAACACACCGGTGAGGTTCGTACGCGAGGTACGGCCCTGCACGGCGATCGTGCCCTCGGTGGTCAGGTCGAGCTGACCGTGCACGAGGTGGGTGCGGGGGTCGGCGCCGATCGCGATGAACAGGCCGCCGAGGTTGACCGTCGTCTCCGAACCGTCGACCGTGTCGACGAGGCCGACGCCGTTCACGAGGCCGTCGCCGTAGATGTGCGCGACCTCTTTGTTCCAGAGGAACTCGATCTTCGGGTCGGCGAACGCGCGGTCCTGCATGACCTTGGATGCTCGCAGCTCGTCCTTGCGGTGGATCACGTAGACCTTGTCGGCGAACCGGGTGAGGAACGTGGCCTCTTCCATCGCCGAGTCGCCGCCGCCGACGACCGCGATCGTCTTCTTGCGGAAGAAGAACCCGTCGCAGGTGGCACACCACGACACGCCCTGGCCACTGAGACGCTCTTCGTCTTCGAGACCGAGCTTGCGGTACGCGGAGCCGGTCGCGAAGATGACAGCGAGAGCCTCATGCGTGTCGCCGTTGCCGAGCGTCACCGACTTGATCTGACTCGTCAGGTCGAGCGACACGACGTCGTCGAGGATCACCTCGGTGCCGAACCGCTCGGCCTGGGCCTGCATGGCGACCATCAGGTCGGGCCCCTGGATCCCCTCGGGGAACCCGGGGAAGTTGTCGACCTCGGTGGTCTTCATAAGCTCGCCGCCGGCCTCGACCGAGCTCGCGATGAGCAGGGGGGCCAGGTTGGCGCGAGCCGCGTAGATGGCGGCGGTGTATCCGGCGGGGCCGGAGCCGATGATGATTACTTGACGCACGGAATCTCCTTGTGGGCTTGCGATAGCCGGTATAACAAATCCTAGGTGCAGCCTATTCCGGCCGACGCGCGGCGCCGTCGCGACCCGGCAAGCTCCAAGAATCCGTCAGGGAAAGCTATCCCCGACGACGCAGGCGCTGCACGACGGGTCGCACGACGGCACCGAGTTCGGGGTTGCGCGCCAGAACGAGAACCCCGAAGTAGACGGCGGCCATGACCGAGCCGATCAGCGCCATCGAGACGAACGCGGTGAACGGATTGGAGACCGCGAAACCACCTTCGGTGGTTCCACCCAGTGCGAACAGGAGCGCCACACCCACGCCCGCCGCCGGCACTGAGGCGAGCAGGAATACCGCGTAGCGCCGGAGGATGCGGGTCGCGTCGATCGCGCCGAGGCGCCGTCGCAGCACGGCCGCGGCGAGGACGGCCTGGGCGGAACCGGCTATGGAGGTTACAAGGGCGACGCCGACGGCGATCCACGATTTGTCCCAGTTGAGCCCCACGATGAGCGCGCCGATCACGAACAGGACGGACTGGAAGACCTGCAGGAAGAACGGGGTGCGGGTGTCGCCGAGCGAGTAGAACGTGCGCTGGATGACGAACAGGATGCTGAACGGCACGAGTCCGACCAGGTATGCCATCACGACGACCGCCATGTCCTGGACGTCGGCGAAATTGCGGGCGAACACAGCGCTGAAGGGATAGGCCAGCACCACGAGCCCGACGGCCGCGAAGACCATGACGAGCCCGATCGAACGCAGCGACGAGGAGAAGTCGTCGCGAACGCCGCCGAGGTTTCCGTCGTGGGCATGCCCGCTCATGCGCGTGAAGTACGCGGTTGCGATCGAGACGGCCACGATCGAGTGCGGCAGCATGAAGATGAGCCAGGAGAGTCGCAGCACGGCCACGGACGCGTCGTCGCTGCCGCCGGCGCTCGTGGCGACGATGCTCTGCACGAGCCCGGCGAGCTGCGTGACGAGGATCATGCCGAACACCCACGCCGCGGCCTTGCCGGTGGCGCCGAGGCCGACACCGCGCCAGCGGAAGTCGGGCCGGTAGGTCAGCCCGGCACGGCGCCAGAAGAAGAACAGGGCGAGCCCCTGCACGGCGATGCCCACGGTCGCGGAGCCGGCCAGCAGGGTGATCATCGGACCGGTCCAGGTGGAGGCGTCGCGATGGACCGGGTCTCCCCCGAAGGCGGCGATGAAGACGAGCATTCCCGCGATCGCGACGAGGTTGTTGAGAACGGGCGTCCAGGTGAACGGGCCGAAGATCTTCCGCGCGTTGAGCACCTCTCCCAGCAGGCTGTAGATGGCGTAGAAGAGCACCTGCGGCAGGCACCAGTAGGCGAACGCGGTCGCGAGCGCCATCTCGTCGGGTGTGAACCCGTTGGCCCCGTCGGGAGACTGCAGGGCGTACAGGCTCACGAGCCAGGGGGCCGCGACCGTGCCCGCCACCGCGGCGAGCACGAACACCGTGAGCCCGAGGGTGACGAGGCGGTTGATGAACCGCTGCCCGCCGTCGTCGTGGAGGCCCGCCCTGACGATCTGGGGAACCAGGACGGCGCTCAGCAGGCCGCCGGCGATGATCGCGTAGATGTTGTTGGGCAGCTGGTTGGCGAGCGCGAAGGTGTCGGCGCCGGCTCCCTTGGTGCCGATCGCCTGTGCGAGGATCGCCGCACTGGCGAAACCGAGCACCCGGGACACGACCGTGCCCGACGCCAGAAGGGCGGAGGCCCTGCCGAGCCCGCCACCGGCATCCGTCGTCGTCACTCCGTCGCATCCTCTGGCGCGTCCACCGCGGTGTGCTCCGCCGCGAGCCGCACCTTGCGCGCCCGGCTGCGGCGCACCACGAGGCGGGCGATACCGAAGGCGAACACGGCGAAGACCAGGAAGCCGAGGGCGACCGTGATGGGCGTCTCCCAGCCGGCGTAGACGTTGATCTTGACCGAGGTCGGTGTGCCGATCGGAACTCCGGTGCCGCTCGTGACGGCCACGGAGATCTGCGCGGTCCCGTTCGAGATCGACTGCACCGGGATCTGCACACGCTTCTGCGAGTCCGGCTCGATCGTGACCGCGACCGAGGGCTGCTCTATCTCGAGCAGCGGCGTCGGGGCGGTGACGAGGATGTTCACGGTCACCGGCTGGTTCAACGAGTTCTTCACGGGCACCGGCAGCGACGCCCGGTCGGCGAACAGGTTGATGTCGCTGCTTTTGACCACGCGCACCGCATTGTGCAGCTCGACCGATTCGGCGTTGTAGAGGTCGATGGCCGAGCCCCAGCCGCCGGGATAGGTGTTCCAGCTGGTCGACATGGTGGCGAGCAGGCGTAGGCGACGCTCCCCCGTGATGAGGGCGGGATTCTGGGCGACGGTGGCGAAGCTGGCGTCGGATGCCTCGGTGGCCAGCAGCGAGGCGGCGGATGCGACGCGGGCGGGGGTCTGCGGACGCTCGACGATCGTGGCGGGGCTCGGGGGCACGGCGAGCGTCGCGCTGAACGGGGTGAGGTCTGTGCTCGGCAGCGCCTCGATGGCGTCGAGCGTTATGCGGAGCTTCGTGGCGCTGCCCAGGCTGCCCCGGTCGAGCGCGAGCACGGTGGTCGCACCGGCCGGGCCACCCTCGAGCGCGCTGGCGTCGAGCGCGGCCTGCAGCAGCCCGACCGTCGACTGCCAGCCCTCGGTCGTGGGCGCCTCGACAGCTTCGTTGAACAGTGTCGACAGCGGGTCATCCGTCACCACCGTCGACGACTCGGCCACCGTGGCGGTGGCCTGTCCGCGCTCCGAGCGCTCGAGGTTGCCGGAGCTGAGGATCGTCGTCGTGTAGCCGCTCGCGCCGATTGTGGCGAGGTCGCTCGCCATCACCGTGCCGGCGACGGGCCAGGCGATCGTCGGGACCGTGTAGTCCCAGGCCACCAGGCTCTCGGCTGTGGGCAGTTGCGGGGCGGCGCTGGCGCTGGGGCTGGGCGTCGGACTCGGGGTCGCGGTGTCGGCGTCGCCGTCCGTGGCGACGGTCGCGAACCGGGCCGGGTCGATCGCGTAGTCGAACGAGGTGGGCGTCAACACCGTGGGAGACCCGGCCTGCGTGGCGACGGTGATGTCTGCGTCGGCGTAGCCGAGGGCGAAGGTCTGGTTCGTCGCGCCCTCGAGCCGTTCGAGCCAGTCGATGGCCGTCTGCGGGGCCTCGGTGCCGAGCACCCGGATGGAGGCGAGGATCATCGGGTCGATGCCGATCGCGACCGCGGTGTCGATGACCGCGTCGAGGTCGCGGGTGAGGGCGCCGGTGGGCGACGTGTAGAGGGAGAGAGCGTTCGCGTCGATGAGGCCCGTGCGGGACTCGGGCGCGGTGAGCGCGTAGATCGCCGAGACGCGGGCGACGCCGGCCGGGTCGCCGGGGGCGGCCACCGCTGCCGGGGAGGCGAGGGTGGCGGCGAGCAGCGCCGTAACGGTCGCAATGACCGCTGTGAGGGGTCTTAGCGGCACGGGCGAACTCCTGAGGATCGCTTGGCCATCATGGGGAGAGTCTATTCTCTTGGCTATGGAGAGCGTCGCTACGGCACTACACAGACTGGGCGAACTCGCAGAAACCCGGCATATTTCCCGACTCGCGAAGGCCTTCGCCGCGGCCGGACACGAGCTCGCGCTCGTCGGCGGACCGGTTCGCGATGCGTTTCTCGGCCGACCCGTCAACGACTTCGACTTCACCACGAGTGCGACCCCCGACGAGATCCTCGCGATCGTCGCGCCGATCGCCGACGCCCACTGGGACATCGGGCGGGCGTTCGGAACGATCGGTGCGCGTTTCGCCGGAGACACGGTGGAGATCACGACCTACCGCACCGACGCGTACGACGGCGAGACCCGCAAACCGGTGGTCGAGTTCGGCGACTCGCTCGAGGGAGACCTCGTGCGACGCGACTTCACCGTGAACGCCATGGCGCTGCGGTTGCCGCAGCTGGTGCTCGTCGACCCGTCCGGCGGTGTCGAGGACCTCATGGCACGTCGCCTGACGACCCCGGGAGCGCCCGAGGTCTCGTTCGGAGACGACCCGCTGCGGATGCTGCGTGCCGCACGGTTCACGTCGCAGCTCGGCTTCACGGTCGACGAGCCGACCACTGCGGCGATGGTCGCCCTCGCCGACCGCCTGCCGATCGTCAGCGTGGAGCGCATGAGCGACGAGCTGTCGAAGCTGCTCCTCACCGACGACCCGGTGCCCGGCCTGCGACTGCTGGTCGACACGGGCCTCGCCGAGGTCGTGCTGCCGGAGCTTCCCGCGCTGCGTCTCGAGGTCGACGAGCACGCCCACCACAAAGACGTCTACGAGCACAGCCTCACGGTGCTCACCCAGGCCATCGGGCTGGAGAAGTCGCGCCCCGGCATCGAGGGCCCCGACCTGATCCTGCGCCTCGCCGCCCTGCTGCACGACATCGGAAAGCCGCAGACCCGCCGCATCGAGGGCGGCGGCGTCGTCACGTTCCACCACCACGACGTGGTCGGGGCGAAGCTCGCCACCAAGCGGCTCAAGCACCTGCGGTTCGACAAGGAGACGATCGGCTCGGTCGCGAAGCTCATCGAGCTGCACCTGCGGTTCTTCGGCTACTCGGAAGGCGTCTGGACCGACTCCGCGGTGCGCCGCTACGTGCGCGACGCCGGACCGCTGCTCGAACGCCTGCACATCCTCACCCGCGCCGACGTCACGACCCGCAACGTGCGCAAGTCGGACCGGCTCTCGTTCGCCTACGACGATCTGGAGACGCGCATCGCCGAGATCGCCGAGGCCGAGGGCATCGCGGCCGTGCGCCCCGATCTCGACGGAGAGCAGATCATGGCGCTGCTGGGCCTCTCCCCCGGACGCGAGGTCGGTGAGGCCTACCGCTACCTGCTCGAACTGCGCCTCGACGAAGGGCCGCTGGGGCCGGATGTCGCGGAGCAGCGCCTGCGTGAATGGCACGCCGCTCGGCACGTCGGCCCCTGAGCTTGTCGAAGGGACGTTCCCGCGCTCCGACAGGCTCAGCGGCCGGGCGTCAGGCCGCGTCGGTGATGAACCGCTCCAGCAGCTCGCGCGCCACCGGATCGGGGTACTGCACCGCCGGGCTCTTCATGAAGTAGGCGGACGCCGCCTCGACCGGGCCGCCGAGCCCGGCGTCGAGTGCGATCTTCGCGGCACGGATCGCGTCGATGACGACTCCCGCGGAGTTGGGCGAGTCCCACACCTCGAGCTTGTACTCGAGGCTCGTCGGCGCGTTGCCGAAGCCGTGGCCCTCGAGGCGCACGTAGGCGAACTTGCGGTCGGTGAGCCACGGCACGTGGTCGCTCGGCCCGATGTGCACGTCGTCGGCGGGCAGGTGGGCGGCGATGTTGCTCGTCACCGCCTGCGTCTTCGAGATCTTCTTCGACTCGAGGCGCGAGCGTTCGAGCATGTTCTTGAAGTCCATGTTGCCGCCGACGTTGAGCTGGTACGTGCGGTCGAGAACCAGCCCGCGCTCCTCGAACAGGCGGGCGAGCACGCGGTGGGTGATCGTCGCGCCGAGCTGGCTCTTGATGTCGTCGCCGACGATAGGCACTCCGGCCGCGGTGAACCTGGCCGCCCACTCGGGGTCGCTCGCGATGAACACGGGGAGGGCGTTGACGAAGGCGACTCCCGCGTCGATCGCCGCCTGCGCGTAGAACTTCGCCGCCTCGTCCGAGCCGACAGGGAGATAGCAGACGAGCACGTCGGCCCCGCTGTCGCGAAGTACCTGGGCGACGTCGACCGCGGGCGCATCCGACTCCTCGACGACCTCTCGGTAGTAGACGCCGAGTCCGTCGAGGGTGGGGCCGCGCTGCACCGTGACACCGGTGGCCGCGACCTCGGCGAAGCGGTAGGTGTCGTTCTTGCTCGCCCACATGGCCTGGGAGAGATCCACCCCGACCTTCGCCGCGTCGACGTCGAACGCTGCGACGAAGCTCATGTCGCGAATGGAATGCGGCCCGAAACGCGTGTGCATGAGTCCCGGCACGACGGAGGAGTCGTCGGCGGAGGCGTAGAAGGTCACGCCCTGGATGAGTGCATTGGCGCAGTTGCCGACGCCGGCGATCGCGATCCGGATGGTCATGTGTAGTAGTGCTCCTTGAGAGATGGTGCCCGTACTGACTACACTAGGCAGGTTGCCCCGGTTCATTTGGCCAGGGCACACGTCAACACCCTCCTGCCACAGATCGTCTGTGGCCGTAAAGTCCGAAGGAGGTGGGTTAGTGACGAATCAGTACGAACTCATGGTCATCCTCGATCCAGAGATCGACGAGCGCACCGTGGCTCCCAGTCTCGACAAGTTCCTCAACGTCATCCGCAACGATGGTGGATCCATCGACAAGGTTGATGTCTGGGGCCGTCGTCGTCTCGCTTACGAGATCAACAAGAAGGCCGAAGGCATCTACGCCGTCGTCAACTTCACGGCATCGCCCGCAGCGACGGTCGAGCTCGACCGCCAGCTGTCGCTCAGCGAAGCCGTAATGCGCACCAAGGTGCTGCGTGCCGAAGAGGGCTTCGCCCAGGTCGCTGCCGCCAAGAAGGCATCCGACGAGAAGGCAGCCCGCAAGGCAGCCGCGCCGTCGAAGGCCGCTCCTGAGGCCAAGGCCGCTCCCGAGGCGAAGGCCGTCGCCAGCGACGCCAAGCCCGCCGCTGCTCCCGCAGCAGCAGAAGCCACCGCCGAGTAATCATGGCCGGCGAAACCATAATCACGGTTGTTGGCAACCTCACCGGAGACCCCGAGCTGCGTTACACGCAGACCGGACTCGCGGTTGCCAACTTCACGATCGCTTCTACTCCGCGCAATTTCGATCGCGCGACCAACGACTGGAAAGACGGAGATGCTCTCTTCCTGCGCGCAAGCGTGTGGCGTGAGTTCGCCGAGCACGTCGCGGGATCCCTCACCAAGGGTTCGCGCGTCATCGCTACCGGTCGCCTGAAGCAGCGTTCGTATGAAACCAAGGAAGGCGAGAAGCGCACGAGCATCGAGCTCGAGGTCGATGAAATCGGCCCGTCGTTGCGCTACGCCACAGCCCAGGTGACTCGTGCAGCTTCTTCCCGCGAAGGCGGCGGCGGAGCACGTGGTGGGTCACAGCAGAGCCAGGTTGCCGAAGAGCCGTGGGCCGCAAGCGCGCCCGCAGCCGAGGCGGCAGGCGACGTGTGGAACACGCCGGGCAACTACACAGACGAAACGCCCTTCTAGGCGCTCACGTAACTTTTAGGAAAGAAGAAAACCCATGGCTGGAAAGAGCAGCGGCGACCGCCGCAAGCCGATCCGCAAGGGCAAGGACGGCAAGAACGCCGCTCCTGCCAAGTCGATCCGCGTAGGCGTCATCGACTACAAGGATGTCGCAACCCTTCGTAAGTTCATCTCGGACCGCGGAAAGATCCGCGCCCGTCGCATCACCGGTGTCTCCGTCCAGGAGCAGCGCCTCATCGCCCGTGCCGTCAAGAACGCACGCGAGATGGCTCTGCTCCCCTACGCCGGCTCAGGCCGTTAAGGAGCATTGATATGTCTAAGTTGATCCTCACGCACGAGGTCACCGGCCTCGGCGCTCCCGGCGACGTCGTCGACGTCAAGAACGGCTTCGCTCGCAACTACCTCATCCCCCAGGGCTTCGCCGTGGCGTGGACCCGTGGTGGAGAAAAGCAGATCGAGTCGATCAAGGCTGCCCGCGCCGCGCGCGAGCACGCCACCCTCGAAGAGGCGCTCGACCTGAAGGCCCGCCTTCAGGCCACGACCGTCACCCTCAAGGTCAAGACCGGAGACGGTGGCCGACTGTTCGGCTCCGTCAAGTCGTCCGACGTCGCT
>Ga0247803_1000880_pt1 | contig 15873 bp, 16 predicted proteins | sample UWRJL014104B1_FD_180928 | JGI IMG/M metagenome (GOLD analysis project Ga0247803, IMG submission 180928) | Plant litter microbial communities from Arlington Agricultural Research Station in Wisconsin, United States - UWRJ-L014-104B-1 | ecosystem: Environmental > Terrestrial > Plant litter >...
GATATATACATCAAAGCTTTTTCCGGAATTTCGCTTTAGCGTAAGCGTAATACTTTTGTTCGATTCAGATAAAATCATCGTCGAAATAGATTCTAATGAAGCACATGAAACCTGCAACGATTCCTTTTGATTCGATATTGAAACAATCTGATCACCCTTTTTTATTTGTCCCGTTTGATAAGCAGGGCCATTTGGGTCGAGTTCAGCTATGATAATTTCGTTTTTTTCGTTTAGACTAACAGTCATTCCCAGTGACAAATGTTCTTTTGACAATGAGGCAACAAAACTCGTTTTAGAATCATCGCTAAAATAAGCCGTATGCGGATCAAAATAAGTACAAAAGTAATTGTAGAGCTTTTCTTCCTGTTTTGTATTGGTTTCTAAAAGTGTATTGATCCTACAGATTTCATTGGTAACAATTAAGTTTTTAGACTTTAATTCAATCGACTTAAAATTAGTTTTAAGAGAATCTAAATTATCACTCGATTCGGCAATTTCATCCAGAATTTGATATCGGATTTTTTTAGACCATACTTTTTCAAGATCTTCTTTTTTAAGGTAAAAAGGGAATGATTTTTTATAAAACCTGATTGTATCTTTTTTAGTATAATCGATGGGTTCCTTTTGAATTTTTTCGAGCACAGTTTTAGTTCTCAAAAGACCATTTCGATATACAGAAGTAATGTCGCCCAAAAAATCACAATGGTTACTTAGAATTAGATCATCCAGATTGGTACGATATTTATTGGCTAATTCATCATATTCAGTCTTAAAAAACAGGTTTCTAGAAGGATCTAATTCATTAATCAGATTATCAAAAACAAAAACCGATAAACTATCATCTACAAGTTTGGGTCTAATGTGTTCTTCCTGAATAAGTGCATTTATTTTGTTTAGTATTTCGCATGTATTGTCGCTATTTTGACTAAATAGAACATTGGTAACCAACAGTAATACTAATAATATTTTTTTCATAAATCGAAAATCTTCGTTTAGACTAAAATTACACTTTATTTTTTGATAAAAAGTTACAATTTTTCTAAAATTTCTTACATCTAAACGATTTGTTTTAGCAGATAATTTTCAAATAATGAAAAAATTTTGCCACGAATTCTCAAATTTTTTATTTAACATGTGCTTAATAATTCGTGAATTCGTAGCAAAAAAAATGCGCTACTTTTAAGTAACGCATTTCTAAAATTTTTATATCAAAAAAACTATTTCTTATAAAAAGGTAATTTTACCACTTTAGCCGGAACATCATTTTTTCTGATTCTAATAAAAATATCGCTATCAACAGCGCTATTGTTTACCGTAACATACCCTAAACCAATCCCTTTATTCATAGAAGGCGACATCGTTCCGGAAGTTACAATACCAATTACTTCGCCAGCTGCATCAACAATTTCATAATCATGTCTTGGTACCGCACGTTCCTGCATTTCAAAAGCCACTAATTTTTTAGTAACACCAGCTTCTTTCTGTTTTTTCAAACCTTCAGAATTGGTAAAATCTTTAGTAAACTTAGTAATCCATCCCAATCCTGCTTCAAGAGGAGAAGTAGTATCATTAATATCGTTTCCGTACAAACAAAAGCCCATTTCAAGACGCAAAGTATCACGAGCCGCTAATCCAATTGGCTTAATGCCAAAAGCTGCACCAGCCTCAAAAACTTTATTCCAGATCGCTTCAGCATCTTCATTTTTGCAGTAAATTTCAAATCCACCAGAACCTGTATAACCAGTTGCAGAGATAATTACATCATTAAAACCAGCAAAATCAGCCACTTCAAAATGGTAATAAGCAATTGCCGATAAATCTATAGAAGATAAAGGTTGCATAGCTTCAACCGCTTTTGGTCCCTGAATCGCCAATAAAGAGTAATCATCAGATAGGTTTTTCATATCAACACCCAAATCATTGTGCGATGAAATCCAGTTCCAGTCTTTGTCAATATTCGAAGCATTTACAACAAGTAAATACTCTTCCTCTTTCATTTTATACACAATCAAATCATCCACAATTCCGCCTTCATTGTTAGGCAAACACGAATATTGCGCTCTGCCAATAGTCAAAGTCGAAGCATCATTCGAAGTTACTTTCTGAATCAAAGCCAAAGCATTTGGACCCGTCAACAAAAATTCACCCATATGCGAAACGTCAAAAACGCCCACACCAGTACGAACCGTTTCGTGTTCAGCGTTAATTCCCTCATAAGTAATAGGCATATTATAACCCGCAAAAGGCAGCATTTTCGCTCCCAAACTCTCATGTATGTGCGTAAGCGCAGTATTTTTCATTGTGTTGTTTTATAAAATTGTTTCGCAAATTTATTCAAAAAATATATAAAAATGATAGTCTAAATTATAAATTTCGCAATGATTAGGAGCAATTTCCTGCTATCCGCTATATCTTTTGTTTTTTAAAGAAAAAAACAAAAGGATGTCGCTTCTATCAGGGCTAGGGATTTTACGAAACGAGAAATACTTTCTTCTTCAAATTTTATGTAACTTTAATCATCTAATTTTTTTATTGTCAATGAAATTAAGATAAATATAGGGGCATCAGCAAATTAAAAATCCGTTTTTATCCGCGTTAGAATTAACCTAAATTCATAGATAATTAAAATATTATAATAGATAGATAAGCCCATGAAAGATCCGCTTTTAATTACAAAAGAAGAAATTTTAAAATTCTACAAACCCGTAAATCCTCATACACATAAAGGACTTCAGGGACACGCTGTAATTATTGCCGGAAGTTATGGCAAAATAGGAGCTGCGGTTTTAGCATCAAAATCCTGTCTAAAATCAGGTTGCGGACTTGTAACTACGTTTACACCAAAATGCGGCTATCAAATCCTCCAGATTTCAATTCCCGAAGTTATGGTGGTCACCGATGAAAATGCTAATTTTATCACTAATATCCATTTTCCAATTCAGCCACAAGCCATCGCGATTGGTCCGGGAATAGGGCAGGAGTTGGGAACACAAAAAGCTTTATTCGAATTTTTAAGAATAAACAAAACACCTCTGGTACTCGATGCCGACGCGTTGAATATTTTATCTCAAAACCTTTCCTGGTTAGAATTAGTTCCCGAAAACACAATCATTACACCACATCCAAAAGAACTCGAACGCCTGATTGGCAAATGGAATTCAGAATCTGAAAAATTTCAAAAAACAATCGCTTTCTCCGAAAAATACAAAGTGATTATCGTCATGAAAGGCGCACCAACCTACATCATCAACAAAACCGAAATATACGAAAATACCACCGGAAACGCCGCACTAGCCACCGCAGGAAGCGGCGACACCCTAACCGGAATCATAACGAGTTTTGTAGCGCAAGGTTATGAACCCAGATATGCTGTAAAATTGGGCGTTTATCTTCATGGCCTAACAGCCGATATTGCTTTACCACAAACCGGTTATCAATCGTTTATTGCTTCTGATATTATTGAGAATCTGGGAAAAGCGTTTTTGAGCCTGGAAACTTAAAAAAATAACCGCAAAGTTTGCAAAGGTTTACGCAAGGTTCGCAAAGTTAGGAAGGAATCTCGCTAAGACTTAAAGTAACAATTAGCGCTCTTTGCGTAAACCTTTGCGAACTTTGCGGTTAAATAAACAAATCCGTAAGTTTGTATTCCAGTAAATACTGCTTATGAAAAACAATTTCGATCTTAGAACGGTAAACGTTACCCGATATATAACACCTTTGCGCGAAGGCGGTTCTTTACCCGCTTTGGCAGAAGCCGATGATGACTTTAAATACGTCCTAAAATTCAGAGGAGCCGGTCACGGCGTAAAAGCCCTAATAGCCGAATTAGTAGGCGGACAAATCGCAAAAGCCTTAAAATTACAATTACCCGAATTGGTTTTCGCAAATCTCGATGAAGCTTTCGGGAGAAACGAGGGCGACGAAGAAATTCAGGATTTACTGCAAGGAAGTCAGGGATTAAATTTGGCACTTCATTTTTTATCCGGTGCTATTACATTCGATCCTGTTGTAACGACTGTAGACCCAAAACTGGCTTCACAAATTGTTTGGCTGGATGCTTATATTACCAATGTCGATCGTACATTCAGAAATACCAATATGCTGATTTGGCATAAAGAATTATGGCTGATTGATCACGGCGCATGTTTGTACTTTCACCATTCCTGGAACAATTGGGAGCAACATGCCAAAAGTCCTTTTGCATTGATAAAAGATCACGTTTTATTGCCACAAGCTTCACTTTTGAAAGAGGTCGACGCCGAATATAAAGCACTTTTAACGCCCGAAATTCTGGTAGATATTGTAAATACAATTCCAGAAGAGTGGCTGCAATGGGAAGATACTGATGAAACTCCCGAAGCTTTGCGAAATGTATATTTACAGTTTTTGCAAACAAGATTAAAAAATTCCGAAATCTTTGTAAATCAGGCTCAAAATGCAAGATAGTCACTTATATGAGTATGCCGTAATTCGCGTAGTACCAAGAGTAGAACGCGAAGAATTCCTGAATATCGGAATCATTTTATTTTGTAAAAGAGCCAAATTTATAAAAGTGTTGCACCACATAAACGATGCTAAAATCGAAGCTTTATCAAATGATTTTGACATCGAACAACTGCATTGTAACATTGCCGCTTTAGAAAAAATTGTAAACGGAGCCAAAGATGGCGGCCCAATTGGCGCAATGGAGATTCCGGAACGTTTTCGGTGGTTAACCGCTATTCGAAGTTCAGCCATTCAAACTTCCCGACCTCATTCAGGATTATCTCAGGACTTAGAAAAAACGATTCAGAGATTGTTTGAAGAGTTAGTTCTTTAGAGGAAGGTTCTAAGATGCTGAGTTGCTAAGGTTCTAAGGCTCAAAGCAACATAGATTCAAAGTTTTTTTGTAGAGACGCACAGCAGTGCGTCTAACTGTCGTTTAAATAAAATCTCGCAAAGACGCAGAGTCGCAAAGAATATAAAACTTTGCGAATCCCCGTCTTTGCGAGATTAAAAAAATAAAGCTTAGCGAACCTTGCGTTCCTTGCGGTCAAACTGTACACTTAAATTCAAAGCAAAATAAAAAAATCATCCCCTGTAAGAATGTTAAACTTACAGAGGATGAAAAACTAAACTAACTCATGTTTTTTTCTGCTTGTCATTAATTAAAATGATCCGCAGATATTACCGCCTAAAGTAGCTCCTGCATTTGCAGAAACATCAGCTTTAACAGCAGTTTTATCCAGTTTTACAATGGAATAAGGAGGAGTAAAAGCTGTTTTATTTCCTGCCTGATTTCCAGATGTATTAGTGAAGACATTATCAACAGCAGTTACAGCTGTATAACCAGTCATTAAATCTATCGGAGTTTTTACACCTTCAAAAACATTGGCTTCCACACGAATATCTGCTTCAAAACCAGCAGCGATACATTTATTACTTACAGTACTGTTGAAGAAACTGTTTACGATATGTACTTTTCCAAAACGTACTCTAGGCATTCTTTCCTTACATCCCGGAGCCCACCAGCATCTTGCAAAAGTAATTCTTAGTTTTCCGCGATCTCCCGTAGCACCGTCGCTTGAACCAATTAAGTTAGAATATCTGTGATCATCTGATCCTCCGGAACCTCCGGCTTTTGGTGGTTTCAGGTAATGGAATTTAGAATACGTAACTGAGATATAATCAGATTTGTTTTTGATGTCGAAGTTTCCGTCAACACCATCTCTAAATTCGCAGTGATCTACCCATACGTTTGTACATTCGTCAAGAATTGCATTATCCCAACCGTCAGTATCATAAGCACCAGGTCCTTCAAAAATAAGATTTCTGATAATGATGTTCTTACATCTTTTGATGTTGATAATACCAGATGCATCTTTAGTTTGATTAGTCGAAACTAATTTGGCACCATTCGCACCATAAATAGTTTTACCCGTTTGATCCTGAAATGACAATCTTGTCGTTACAGTAATAGTACCGCTAACTTTGATCACTTTTACAGAACTGTTTTCAATTGCAGATTTCAATTGAGCATAAGTAGTAACATTTGTTTCAGCAGCTGATCCTCCACCGGTTACACTTCCGTTTTGCGAGGCCCATCCCGGAACCTGTGCACAATTGCCAATTTTTGCTGTAAAACTACCAGAATTAGGTGTAGTTTCGATAATAGCATTTTGATTGCCTTGGTCAGAAGCAATTTCATCAGAGTTGCAGCTTGCAAATCCTAATACAAGTGTTAAGGCTAACACTGTCCATGTTGATTTAATTTTCATAATAATTAAGTTTGGTTAAATAGTTATTACTGCAAATCTGCTTATAATTAGTATGAAAAAAGTTGAACTTGTTCAATGTTTTGAAAATATTTTACTGTTAATTATGTATTTAACATATTTTAAATTACAAAAAGTATATTTTTACGTAATCGATTACATTATTTTCATTCATTCACCTACTTACGCCCCTGAGTAAGAATAAAAGTAAAAACCACATGTATAAAAACCTACGCACAAGTATTGAACAAAAAATTCCATTGACCGATGAAGAATGGAAATTAGTTGTTGAAAAAGTCAAGTTCATAACACTCAAAAAAAATGAATTCCTGCAGATTCAGGATTCAAACAGTTCTTATGAAGGATTCATTTTAAAAGGCACTTTCAAAACTTATATTTTGAATGATAAGGGTACCGAAAGTGTTATTTTTTTCTCTTTCGAAAACGAATGGATGTGTGACCTCGAAAGTTTCTATCATCAAAAGCCTACAACCTACAACATTAAGGCAATTGAAGACAGTGAAATCCTGGTGATTAACAAAACAAACAAAGCAATTTTATTTGAAGAAGTGCCCAAGCTAATCCAGTTTCACATCATTATGGTCGAAAAAGCCAACATTGCCATTCAGCAAAGACTTATAGATGTGTTAAACAAAACTTCCAAACAAAGATATCTGGAGTTTATCGAAAAGTACGCCCACAAAGTTGATAAAATCAATAACAGAAATTTATCTTCTTATCTTGGTGTATCGCACGAATTTTTATCGAAGATTAAAAAGAGGTGCTAAGGTTCTGAGATGCTAAGATTCTAAGGTTTAAAAAAAAATCTCGCAAAGACGCGAAGGCGCAAAGAAAATAAAACTTTGCGACTCTGCGTCTTTGCGAGATTAAAAAAACTTTGCATCTAAATTAAAAATCCAAAATTCCTGAGAGGCATTCATTAGAAAAATGAAGAATTATATTTTCCTTTTCTGGATTTTCAATGACTAACAGATCATAAGGATTTAGATCGTATGCTGTCTCATTAATTTTAATAACCGTTGTCTGTAAAGAAAATAGAATTATTATTTGAGCGTTATAACGCTGAATACTATTGACTATTTTCAGTTTGTGATGGCTTATTTTTTCAGAAACCATCCAGTTAAAATCAATACCTTTTGTATAAGAAGTCACTTCATCATCCGAATTAAATTCCATGATTTCATATTTCTCATATACTTTTTTTTCTTTGTTTATCTCAATGTCAAGAGCGTTATCAAGCATAACCAAATAGCGATGATAGCCCTTGAATTTGGTAAACTCTGAAGGAACTTTTTCTATTGTAGCACTGCTTATTCTAAATGCAAAATCTCTATCGGCATAGCTTGCTGGTTCCGGATAGACCATATATTCATAGGTCAATCCGCCACTCCAAATAGAGGCTTTGCTGTCTTTTTTAGGCAAGAAGCTTATTTTCATTATGTTATTATTTTTCAATAAGAAATCAAATACGCTAACCTTTTTAATAATTCATTCAGTCCCGATTTTAAAAAAAAGGTAGTTTCTTTGTGCCTTCGTGGCAAAACCTTTTAAATCTTCTTCTCTAAATAAATAAACTCCAAAGGCTTATCAGAAATATTAATATGAATATCGCTTGAAGGAAAAGGTTCTCTTTTGCCAGTATCTATATAGCCATGTCGTTTGTACCAGGCAATAAGTTCTGCGCGAACCGAAACAACAGTCATACTAAGTGTAGATAAACCTAAAGATTTAGCATGATTTTCTGCTTCTGCCAGCATCTTTTTCCCGATTCCGCTATTTTGTAATTCAGGAGAAACGGTTAACATTCCCATATACAATTGATGCTCTTTCTCAACCAATAAAACCGACCCAATAATTTGATCGTTCTCAGTAAATTTCAAAAATGTATTTTTAGGATCTAAAATAATTGCGGTTAATTCTTCTTCGCTGGTTCTTTTTCCTTCTAATAAATGAGCTTCTGTAGTCCAGCCTTTTTTAGAAGTTTCGCCTCTGTATGCTGAGTTGATTAATATGTTTAATGATGGAATATCTTGTAATGTTGCTTTTGTAATCATGAATTATAGTGGTTGTAATTTAGCTTCTTTAAAATTAGAAATTAGCTTTAATATTTTGCAGGTTCGCCGGCTTTAGGCAACGATTGCTTTATGAATGTTCTGATGTCTTCATTTGCAGCTTCTAAGTCAGCTTTTCTCAAATACATCATATGACCGCTTCTGTAACCTTTCCATGACATTCGATCGGTTAGTTTTCCGCTTGTATCCATTTGCCATAAATTGTATTTAGAATTAAAATAGTCACAAGCACCATCATAATATCCTGATTGTACCATTACATGCAAATATGGATTTTGAGCCATGGCTTGTCTCAGGTTTTCACCTGTTTTATCATTAGATCTGTCCCAAGGATGTACAGAACCAAACATATTGTATTTAAAGTCCGTTTTGTAATTAAGATTATTACGAACATACATATTGATGGCAGGTGTAAAAGAATGCAGCCAGGACGTAAGTTCAGCATTAAAATCCGGACTTTCACCAGAATCCTTACGGTCAATTCCTTTGTATCTTGAATCAAGTCTTCCTATTGTGTAACCTTTATCTCTTAACAGTTCTTTCCAAAAATAATCATACGGAACGTCTAAATTATTTTGCAGGATCACTTTCTCTGAAATACCAGAATAATGCGCCATTTTAGCAGCAATTTCTTTTCTTTTTTGTTCTTCTAAAGATCCTCCTTTGCTTAATGCAGGAAGAAGCTCGTTGATGGTAAAATCTTCGACCTCGGGTAACATAGCAGTTAAATCTTTGTTTTGAAGGTCAGGACTAAGCATTTTGTGATACCAGGCAGTAGCTGCAAAATAGGGTAGTTTAAGGGCAGCATTAGAAACTACGCCACGGGTTATTCCTAAATCAGTAGGAGATACCAAAATCACTCCGTTGAGATACATCCATTGATTGTTTTGTAATTGAAGTGCTAATCCCGAAACACGGGTTGTACCATAACTTTCTCCTATCAGGTATTTAGGTGAAGCCCAACGATTAGAGCGGGTTACAAAACCATTGATCCAATCGGCTAAGTATTTAATGTCGGCATTTACGCCGAAGAACTTTGTAGTAGGGATTTCTTTGCTGGTAGGTCTTGAATAAGCTGTGTTAACAGGATTTACAAAAACGATATCAGCAACATCTAAAATAGAATAAGGATTTTCCTTTATTCCGTAAGGCTGTACAGGGTATCCTTCATCATCAATATTTAACAAACTTGGTCCCGTATAAGCAATCTCCATCCAAACCGAAGCAGAACCCGGACCACCATTAAATGAAATAACTAAAGGACGTGAATCCCTATCTTTTACATCAGAGCGCTCATAATACGTATAGAATAATCCGGCAATTGCTTTTCCGTCTTCATCCCATACAGGCATCGTCCCGGTTGTTGCTTTGTAAGGAACTTTTTGTCCTTTTATTGTGGTGGTGTGATTCGTGATAACCTGAGAATCCGGATTGAAAGTAAGGTTAGCAGCAGAACTTTCTTCTTTTGCGACCGGCGGTTTATCGGCGGCTTTTGGTTTTGATTCCTGAGCGTATGAAGTAAAAAATCCAACTAAAAGGAATGAAATTAAAGTTTTTTTCATAGAAGTATTGGTATGTTATTATTTGGTATTTTGATGTTCTAAACAGTAGACTATAATTAGAGTTTTTAAAGATATAAAAAAATAGTAAGTGATGATTTTACTCTTCAACAAGACCTGGATATTTTATGAAAGTGTTTAGCAAGAAAGTCTCTGATTTTCTATTGAATAACCTTCTGTTTTGGCTCGAGAAAAAAAATATAATATTGAAGAATGGCTTTAATCAAAACTTCACAGTTTAATTATTTTTTTTGATTTTTCGGTTAAGCAAATAGCAGTATGTAAGATGAGTTAATAAAACAATTGAGATTCCCAGACTCCAATAAATTTCAAAATAAGCAAATGCATTATAAAAGCAGAAATGGGAATTTATATTTTCATTAACTCGAAAATAAAGAGGAAAGACAATTAAAAAAAGCGATAGAAATATTGATAGAATTATGAAACGGCCATATTTAATTTTAAAGTGATTCACAATGCCATAAGATAGCATTTGGATAATTAATATTATAAGGAAAAACTTCTCCATAGTTTAAATTTTATTGGCAAAGCAAGTGCATTTCCTATTAAATAAAGCAATTAAAAAGAAGGTTTAATTAATGTAGAAATACGTTGTATTTTCTAAAATTTTATTTTCTTTAGTTTGAAAAAGTACATTTTCGCTTATTTTTTCTTTATCAATGTAAATTTTTCCTTGTTTAAATTGACCAGATATGTTTATTTTTCCAAACTTATTATTATCAAGAAATATGATACTGTCATTTATTTTGTAATTTCCATAATGATGAGTTCGTCCTCCCCAGCTTCCGCTTTTAATGATGTATTTTCCATCTTCTTTTAAGTCGATAATTAATCCATTTCCGCTGGCGTGAATGTATGTTTTAGAATTTTCTAAATTTTCATAATAGAGATAAAGCCCTAAAGTAAAAAGGATAATGAAAGAAGCTAAAAAAGTTGGAAGTAAATTATAAATGTTTTTATGCTTTTTGAATATTTTAAAATTTTCAGGAATTACATTTGATAATAATATAATTTCTAAAACACCTAAAATAATGTAGAAAAAAGGAGCAAAGAGATTATCTGCCTGATATGATCTGTAAAGGATAAAAATAAATAATCCTCCCACAATAGTAAGTTGAATTATTCTTTTAGTTTGGTTTTTCTCTGCCATTAGATTATTTGCTTCTTTGAGATTCAAACCAAATTAATTGATTTTTAATTCTTTCGATAATATCTAAATCATGGTCATTGTGAATATCTCTCAAATTATAATTAGGATTTCGAGGATCAGTAGTTTCCTGAAATTGATTAACACCTAAATTAAAAAGAGCTTGCCCAAACCTTAAACTTGGATTTTTTTCTAAATATTCTTCTAATAAATCAAGTATGATTCTATGTTCTTTTTTCATTTAAAATTAATTTTCTTTATTTTCTAAATTCTCAAAAAAATGTATTGGGTCAGCAATAAATTTCATTGCATTTGAACTTTTCAAACTCTCCATAATATATTGCATTTCAGGTTTAAAAATTTCTCCTTTTAAATCAATCAAAACAAATTGATTTTTTTTACAGAGATTTAAAATTGCGTGAAGAATACTAGTAATATTGGATGCTTTTCGTAAGTCAATACGAAACTGAAATTCTTCAATTTTGGTTGTATCATCACTCAAACAAATGCAGGCATCATTATCTTCATCGTTATTTCCGTTTCCTTTCCAATTCAAATAAGTTTCATTGCCCCAGTTTGCTTTTGGAATAATTTGATCAAGTTCAGAAATAATCGAAGGAATGTCACCTTCAAAATTTTTCCAAAAAGAATTTGTCTCGGGTAAAAATTCTGTTTTATTATTTTTAAAAACGCATTGATAATTATTATCGATGGATTTTTCAGGAACTACGATTAAAAGGTATTGCCAAATTGCCATTTTACGATAAGATTAATAATTGATAATTACTCTCGAGCTAGCTAATATAGAAATTATGAAAATAGTATCTTACAAAAACTGCTTTGTTTTTTACCTAAATTTATTGGTCTCAGATTCGGGTTTAAAACCCTGCAATTTATTGCAGTACTTTAGTAATGCGAAAAAATATAATCTTTTGACTTTTTTGTATTGATAAAAAGTTTTCAAGGTTGAGAGACTTTCAGTCTCTCGTCAACAAAACCTCTGCACTTTCAGTGCAGAGTGGTTTAGTTTCGTTTAAGAATTTTAAATATCTTTGAATTATGAGTACAGCAATAAAACCAAAACATATCGGCAGAAATATAAGCCGTATCAGAGAGCTTAAAGATATGAAACAGGAAGCACTGGCACAGGCTATAGGAACAAATCAGCAGGCAATTTCGGCTATTGAAAACAGCGAAACTGTCGACGAAAAAAAACTAATGTAAATAGCAAAAGCTCTTGGAGTTTCTGTTGAAGCCATTAAAAACTTTTCGGAAGAAGCGGTTTTTAATATTATTGGAAATACTTTTCAAGATCACAGTTCAATTACTTCAGGTGATTACAATTGCAATTGTACTTTTAATCCTTTAGATAAAGTTGTAGAACTTTACGAACGTTTGGTGCAAGCTGAAAAAGATAAAGTTGAGTATTTGGAGAAATTATTGAATGGGAAATAATCGTTTTGAAGATATATTATATAAAAAAAGAGATCTTAATTAAGATCTCTTTTTTTATGTTCAATTGCTCGCGCCAGCGAGGGCTTGTATTTTATTGACATCTTATTTTATTCCAAATTCTTGTTAGAAATCGTTCTTTGTTATTTTTAATAATGATTGAACTGTCGTTGGTTTTTTCTTGTTCTAAGTCGATTTTATTTAGAGACAATAGTTTTAATTCACTGTCAGTATAAACTATTAAATTCTCTTTTTCTTGGTCAAGGTATAAAGATCTTATTTCGCTTATTAAATCTATTTTAACTTGTCGAAGTATTTTTTGTTCGTGTTTATCGATAAAGAGTATCATCTTTCCTTTACCTATAAGAATAATATTTTCATTTGTAAAAGTTAGATAACTCAAAGCGTGCTGTGATGTATATTGCGAAATATCTATTTTCCAAATTTTATTAATTTGTCCTTCTTTAAATGAATAATATTCTAAATCATTAGGAAATGATACAACAAATTCATTGTCATTAAAAGCAAATCCACTAGAAGTATTTTCCCATTCTTTAAAAAATGTATGGATAAAACTAATACTTAAATCATTTTTGAGATTGTATAAATTAAAAAAGGTTTCTTGGTCATAACTCATGAAGGAAATTAAATCTTCATTTTGATTTATTTTTGGCGAAAGAGTCCCATCCTCTGCTTTAGTTCTACTTATTATTTTGAAATCCTTTGATAGTAAAACTATTTCCCAATTTTGTGAACTTCCAATATATAAACCTTTTAAAGGCAGGTATGTAATTTGATCTAAAACTAGATCATTTGGTAATTTTATAGAATTAATAATACTAAAGGTTTCTTGTTCAAGAATGAGTAATTGATTATCGCCTGTTGGAACAATAATATGATTATTTTCATCAAAAGTAAAGTTTCTTATTGTTGGTGTGCCAATATTTACAATTTGATCAGTTATTAATTGATCATCGTGTTTTAAATATCTTATAAGGTTAGAATCTTTAGTTAGTGCAATAAACCAATCTGATTTAAGTGAACTTTGTTTTATAAAAAAGATTCTTTGATACACATAATCTTCTTTTAAAATGTTTTCTACTTTATTAGAAATTAATTCAGAATAATGTTCTTTAAGATGATTAATAATATTTTCTCTTTTTCCTTGTTTCGCCAAATAGTAAGGTGTTCTCTGACTATCATCTTTTTTCCATTCACATCCGCTGCTATATGCAAAATCAAATACAGTTGGTAAATCAAGCCAAGCTAGTTTATGTAGTAAATTACTATTATGATTGTCAGAACCATTTAAGTCAATTTTATGATTTATATAGATACTTATAGACTCAATTGACTTACATTTTAAATATTGAGGTTCATCTTTATCAATTTTTGCTCCTTTAGTTAATAATAAATCAACTATTTCAACTTTATCCTCATTTGTTGCAAGAAAAAGTTCTTTGTCATTCATTGTTGCGCCATTATCAAGAAGATACTTTGCAATTTCGTAATTATCTGCCCAACATAATGGAGTAGTATAATTACCACTTCTTTCAGCATTGACATCTGCACCTTTTTGAATAAGATATTTAACCATTTCAAGATTGCCACTTTGGGAAGCAATATGTAGAGGAGTGTCGTCCATCCAGCCTTTTAAATGAATTTCATGTAGATTTTTTTTCAAAGATTCTTTCGCTTCTTCGTTCTTATGTTCTTCTATAAGAGTGAATATTTTAGGTGTTTGAGTGTAATCGGATTGATATATATTCATTTTTTTTACAATTAAATATTAAATACAGTTTCCTAAATTTTAATTTATGTTCCAAGAACGGAAATATATTAAAATTAAAAGCCACAAAACTACATCAAAATAAATCTGTGTAATCTGTGGCTTTAAATTTTTATAAGAAGATAAATTGTTACCCTAAAAACTTTTTCAATTCCTCATAACTAGAAATCTTCACACTAACTTTTTCCTCATTTATAACACTTTCAATTTGTTCCGGAATAGGAAGTGTAATTCCCAAAGCAGGTTCAACAACATCAAGGAATTTAATAGGATGAGCCGTTTCTAAGAAAACCCCAATAGCATTCTCGTGTTTTTGTAATTCTTTTTTCAAACCTAAATAACCCACAGCGCCGTGCGGTTCTGCGATGTAACCGTCAACTTTATAAATGTTTTTTAGAGCTTCCAGAGTTTCTTCATCCGTATAACTATAAGAAGAAAAGTCTTTTTCAAAAGCTTTTAAATCGTTGTTGTATAATTCCTGAATCCTGATAAAGTTACTTGGGTTTCCAACGTCCATTGCGTTTGAGATTGTTGCTTTAGAAGGTTTTGGATCGTATTTTCCGTTTTCTAAAAATCTTGGCACCGTATCATTTACGTTTGTAGACGCTACAAAATGCTCAATTGGCAAACCTAATTTTTTTGCCATAATTCCGGCGCAGATGTTCCCGAAGTTTCCACTTGGACAAGAGAAAACCAATGGTTTGTTTTGGCTTTTCAACGCTTTATAAGCAAAGAAGAAATAGAACATTTGCGGCAGCCAACGCGCAATATTAATAGAATTCGCCGATGTCAGGTTTTTATGCGCTAAAGTTTCATCTAAAAACGCTTTTTTTACCATATCCTGGCAATCATCAAAAACACCATCAACCTCAAGTGCTTTGATGTTTTGTCCTAAAGTCGTTAATTGTTTTTCCTGAATGTCGCTCACTTTTCCGGACGGATATAAAATCACAACATCGACACCATCAACGCCAAGAAATCCGCTTGCAACAGCTCCGCCTGTATCTCCCGAAGTTGCTACTAAAACGGTATTTTTACTGTCTTTTTTATCTTTATTAAAATATGCCAGACAACGTGACATAAATCGCGCGCCAACGTCTTTAAAAGCCATAGTTGGTCCGTGAAATAACTCTAACGAATAAATGCCTTTTTCAACTTCTACAACCGGAAAATCAAAAGATAAAGTATCTTTTATAATTTCTCTTAAATTGTCTTCAGGAATTTCATCGCCCACAAATTGCTGAATCACATCAAAAGCAATATCGTTATGGCTTAGATTTTCGATTACATTAAAAAATGCAGGATTTAAAGGCGTAATAGTTTGAGGAAAATATAATCCTTTATCACTCGCTAATCCTTGTATCACAGCTTCTTTAAAAGAAACTTCCGGTGCATTATGGTTTAAACTATAGTATTTCATTGGTTGTTTTTATTTAACCGCAAAGAGCGCAAAGATTTGGTTTCTTTTGATAACGCAGGGATCGCAACGCTTTGTGGTGATGTTTTTTGTTTTTTAATAATTTATTATTCGTTTTTTTTTTTTTTTTCTTTCGAGGAA
>Ga0247803_1000881_pt1 | contig 15867 bp, 17 predicted proteins | sample UWRJL014104B1_FD_180928 | JGI IMG/M metagenome (GOLD analysis project Ga0247803, IMG submission 180928) | Plant litter microbial communities from Arlington Agricultural Research Station in Wisconsin, United States - UWRJ-L014-104B-1 | ecosystem: Environmental > Terrestrial > Plant litter >...
CCGCCTCTCGCGCGCCGCCTCCGAGACCGCCGTCGACCGCGCCAGGGCCAATCCCGCCCTGCACGCCGCCGCTGTCGAACGCAGCGCCCTGCCGCCCGACCTGCTGAACGAGATGTATTTCGTCGTCGAGGCCCGGCTGCGCCAGCACATCCTCGAACAGAACGCCTCCATGGACCCGGTCCTGCTGGAGAACGCCCTGGCCGCCAACCGCAACCGCCTGGGCGCCCGCGATGGCGCCCTGCCGGCCGACTACGCCGAGAGCGAGGCCTATGTTCAGGAGATGAAGGCGGCCAACCAGCTGTCGCCCCAGGTCCTGGCCCGGTTCCTGCGCTCGGGCTCGATGACGCCCTTCCTGATCTCTCTGGCGCAGCTGGCCGACATCGACTTCAACACCGCGCGCCAGATCGTGGAGCGCCGCGAGCTGGACGCCCTGGCCGTGGTCTGCAAGGGCGCCGACCTGGACCGGGCCCTGTTCCTGACCTTCGCCGTCATCATCATGGGCAAGGACGGGGACGCCATGGGCAAGGCGCACGACTACGCGTCCCTCTACAGCGACCTGACCCGCGAACAGGCTCTTCGCACCCTGCGCTTCTGGCGGATGCGACGCGGCGTTCAAGCGGCCTGAACCGAGAGCCTGTCACGAAAACGCCCGCCCCCTCGCAGGGGCGGGCGTCTTCATCTCAGGATCTGACCCGTTCTACTTCTTGGCGCGAACGACACGGGCCGGTTTGCGGCCGCCCTGGCCCAGCCCCATCTGCTTGGCCAGTTCCGAACGCGCCTTGGCGTAGTTCGGGGCGACCATGGGATAGTCCTTGGGCAGGTTCCACTTGGCGCGGTATTCTTCGGGGCTCATGTCATACTTGGTGCGCAGGTGGCGCTTCAGCGACTTGAACTTGCGGCCGTCTTCCAGGCAGATCAGGAAGTCGGGGCTGATCGACTTGCGCACCGGCACAGCCGGTTCCTTGGGCTCGGGCTCGACTTCGGCGACACCGCCGGTGACCTGCGACAGGGCGGCGTGAATATTGGCGATCAGGCCCGGCAACTCGCTGGCCGAGACGCTATTGTTGCCGACATAGGCCGACACGATGTCCGCCGTCATTTCCAGAAGTTCGGAGCGATCGTCCAGGGTGGTGGTTTCCACAGTTGGTTTCCGTTGTGACTTGCGACATTCAGATGTCTTCTAATTCGCCCAATAATCAGGTTCGAACTGGAAAGCAACTTGGGGCCAATACGCTGGCGACCCGTCGCAATAGTGTCGTCGTGTGCACGAGGCCTCAGCGACCGAAGTTTTCCGCCAGCGCCATCATGGCCGCACGCTCGGGCGCTGAATATTCGCCGTCCAGATCGCCGTCTCCATCACGGATGGCCTGGAGCAGAGCCGGCGTCAGTGCAGACGACAAAGACCAGTTCCAGTAACGCAGCACTGTCTGGGCCCGATCGACGGCCAGCATTTCATAGGTGACGCAGACGCGCTCCCAGTCCGGATCCTGACGACCATCCGAGGTCGACTCCGGCCGCCGCATGGAACGCCACAGGTTCTGAAGATCCAGTCGCGACAGGCCGGTCGCCTTGCACAGGATGGCCAGGGGCTCGCCGCCGATATCGCCCATGATCTTGGCGCCGGTCAGGGGCTTGATCCCCGCCAGATAGGCGATTTCGGACGCCACCTCGCGCTTCAGCCCGCCCTCGGCGGCGTCGGATATGGCGTGTTCCAGGCTGGTGTAGGGCGACTTGGCGATGGCGGCGCGGTTGCGCTGGCGCCGCTCGATGAACTGCAGGGCCTTTCTGGAGACCGGATCGGCCCAGCCCTCCTCCGCCGCCATGGCGAAGACGTCCTCGACCACCTCCTGCATGACCTCGCGCGAGACGGCGAAGCGTTGCAGGATGGCCTTGCGGTCCTCTGGCCCGCACCACCAGAACATCACATAGGCGCCCGAGGGCCGCAGTTCGGTGCGACGCAGCAGCAGGCCGCACAGGGCGGCGTGGCTACGGCTCAGGCTCACCACCTGCTCCACACCGTTCTGGGACAGGCGCGCCGTGACGTTCCTCAGCAGGGCCTCGACCACGGCGTCCTCGCCAAAGCCGATCAGGGTTTCGGTGACGACCTCGGAAAGCCCACGCCGGTTGGCCAGCAGGAACCGGTGCTCAGGCGTCGTGTCGCGGGCGCAGGCGATCAGATCGGCGTCGTTCAGCGACGAGCACTGATCCAGCAGCAGACCCGCGATCTCGGGCTCGTCGCGCAACAGCATCCGCGCCAGGCTGTTGGGCAGTTCGGCCAGGGGCGCCAGGCGCGACGCCACCCGCTTGCGATCCGCCGGCGCCGCCAGCCGCAGCATCTCGACCAGCAGATCGCCGACCACCGCCCGCTCGAAGGCGTTCACGCGGCTGGCGGGCAAAGACACCACATCGGCCAGGCGCTTCAGCAGCGCATGCCGCGCGCGCCACGTCGGCTGCGGCGCCGGGGACGACGCGCCTTGGCTATCCTGAACTTGATCGGGCGCAGCCTCGGTCATCCTCGGGAATCTAGAGGCTGCGCAGTTAACCGCTCATGTATGAAGCCGAATGTCGAACGGCGGCTCAGTCCTTGATTTCCGCCGTACAGGGTCGGTCGTCAGGCCCCGCCGCGCCGTCACAGCGTCGCTCGGCCATGTTCACCTCGCCCTCGGTCAGCCGGTTAAGACCATCCGGTCCGCGCACCAGGGTGAAGTCGTCGTACAGGCCGCCCGTCGCGGTGTAGGCCCGGAAGCGGATGCTGTCGGCCTCGACATCGACCAGTTGATACAGTTCGGTGTTCTCGGCCGAGCGCACCGGCTGACTGTCGGCGCGGTTGTTTAGGCCGTACATCTTGGACCCGACCACTGAAACGACATAGACCGGCCCCTGGACCTCGCCCGCCGCGCTGGCCCGTCGCGCCTCGTCACGTCCGCGCTCGTTCGACACGCGGCCATAGCAGTGGTCATGGCCCTGCAGCACCAGATCGACCCGGCGGTTCTCAAGGATGGGCTTCCAGGCCGCCTTCAGCTTGGCGGTGTCGTTGGGGCGAGCGCAGGTATAGATGGGCTGGTGGAAGACCGCGACGCTCCACCGTCCGGGATTTGACGCCAGGGCCGCATCCATCCACGCCGCCTGGGTGTCCAGCGCCCCCAGGTCGATCGCCGCCGTTCCGTCCAGCACGATGAACCGCACGCCCTGATAGTCGAAGAAATAGCTGGTTTCGCGCGCGCCCTCGGCGCCGTTGTCCGGCAGGGCGAATTGCAACGGCCAGTGCGGTCCCAGTTCGCGGGACTCCTCGCCGTCCGGAAGTTCACGGTCGATGTATTCGTGGTTCCCCGTCGCCGGAGCCTGCGGGATCATTGCGAAGTGATGACCGCCGGCCTCGGTCCATTCCCCCCATTCGTCGTCGTGGATCTTGGTCTCGCGCTGGGCGATCAGGTCGCCGGCATGCAACGTCAGCGCCACCGGCCCCGCGTGCTGGAAGGCCGAGCGGATGACCCGCGAGCCGATGCTCAGGATGTCGTTCTGGGTGTCGCCCAGATAGATGAAGCGGAACGGCTGGAACGCGGCGGCGGCGGTCGTGAACGGCAGCCATTCGCTCCATCCGTCCGCGCCCTTGACCCGATAGACATAGCGGGAGGCCGGGTTCAGGCCGGTGAACCGGGCCTGATGATATAGGGCGTCGCCGTTCTCGTTGGCGATGGCGCGGGTCTCGCCCGCCACCGTCTGGGCGCCGAAGTCCAGTAGAGGCCCGTCGATGTCCAGAGCGATCTGGGCCTCGGCCGTCGTCTGGCGCGTGTCGGTCCGCCAGGCCACGGCCATCTCGCGCGCAGCGTCGGCGCCCGGCGACAGCACGATCCGCTGCGGCCAGCCCTTGGCCTCATAGCGTCCGTTGGCCCAGTGGGCGGGCGGCGGCAGGGGATCGGGATCGGGCGCCGCCTCCACCTGAGCAAAGGCCGCGCCCGCCGACATCAGCATGACGGCCATGGCCGTGCTGGCAATAAGTCTGTTCATCCCGCCCCTCGTAGAAACCCAATCGAGAGGTCGTAACGTCCCGTACCTGACAGCCTAGGGCCAAGGCATGTCAGGCGGATGTCAGTTTCGGACTACAGCCCGTCGAACAGGGCCGTCGACAGATAGCGTTCGGCGAAGCTGGGGATGATGACCACGATGGTCTTGCCCGCGTTTTCGTCCAGGGCGGCCAGGCGGAAGGCGGCGGTCAGGGCGGCGCCCGAACTGATGCCCACGGGGATGCCCTCGACCCGGGCGACCTTCCTGGCCATGTCGAAACTGTCCTCGTTCGACACCTGTTCGACGCCGTCGATGATGTCGCGGTCGATGATCGAGGGAATGAAGCCGGCGCCGATGCCCTGAATCTTGTGCGGGCCAGGCGCGCCGCCAGACAGGACCGGCGAGGCCGTCGGCTCGACTGCGATCATGCGGACCGACGGCTTCTTGGCCTTCAGAGCCTGGCCGACGCCGGTGATGGTGCCGCCGGTGCCGACGCCGGAGACCACGATATCGACCGAGCCTTCCGTGTCGTTCCAGATCTCCTCGGCAGTCGTCGCCTTGTGGATGGCGGGGTTGGCTAGGTTGTCGAACTGGGACGGGCTGACGGCGTTGGGCGTAGTCTCCAGCAGCTCCTGAGCGCGGGCGATGGCGCCCTTCATGCCCTTCTCGGCCGGGGTCAGCTCCAGCTGGGCGCCCAGCAGGGCCAGCATCTTGCGACGCTCGATCGACATGGATTCCGGCATGACCAGGATCAGCTTGTAGCCCTTGGCCGCCGCCACGAAGGCCAGGGCGATGCCGGTGTTGCCGCTGGTCGGCTCGACCAGGACGGTGTCGGCGTTGATCTTGCCGGCCGCTTCCAGCGCCTCGACCATGGCCACGCCGATCCGGTCCTTGACCGAGGCGATGGGGTTGAAGAACTCCAGCTTGGCCAGCACGCGAGCTTTTGGCGCGTACTCGGCCGACAGACGCGGCAGGCCGACGATGGGCGTGTCGCCGATGGTGTCGATGATGGAGGGATAGACCTTGCCCCGGCCCTTGGTGGCGCGGTTGGCGGCGTCGTATGTGGCGGTCATCGTGGCTCTCCTGTCGGGTCGTCTGACAGATAAGCCTTATCGCCGGATCGCAAGGGCCGTCGTGCGATGATTTCTCGTGGCGCGGTGCAGCGGCGATGAATCCTCAGGCGGGCGCATAGGTCAGCCGGACCACGCTCTCGCCGAAACGGTCGCTGGCGATCAGGCGCAGCGGCGGGCGAGGCCCGGCGAAGAAGGGCGTGCCTTTTCCCAGGACCACGGGATGCAGATAGAGCTGATATTCGTCGATCAGCCCCAGTTCGGTCAGGCTGACCGCCAGGTTCGGCCCGGCGACCTCGATATAGCCATCCAGTTCGGTCTTCAGCCTGCGGATTTCGCCTTCCAGATCGCGACCGACCAGATGGGCGTTCGGCCCGACGGTGTTCAGCGACCGCGACACGACCCACTTGGTCTGGGCCCGCCAGGCCGCTGCGAAGGCGTGCTCTTCCTCACCCCAGTCGGGTTGATCATCATCCCAGTAGGCCATGATCTCATAGATCCGGCGGCCGTAGAGACTGGCCGACGCGCCCGCCACGCGTTCGATGAAATGCCCGAACAACGCCGGTTCGGGCGCAAAGGCGTCGTGATCAACATAGCCGTCCAGCGACTGGTTCAGACCGTAAACAAGCTTCGCCATCACGCCGTCTCCGCTACGGGGGTTTTCTCAGGACTGGCTGTCGACGAACACCGCCAACTGGTCGGCGAACGCCCTTTGATAGGCCGGCCGCGCCTCGGCCCGGGCGATATAGGCGGCCAGGTGCGGGTATTCGTCCAGCAGGCCGGAACTGCCCAGCCGGCGCAGCACATGAACCATCATGATGTCGGCCGCGCTGAACCCGCCGTCCAGCCAGTCGGCGTCGCCGATGTGGCTGGAAAGCTGTCCCAGCCGGACCCGGATCCGGTCCAGCAGCATAGGCAGCCGCGCCGCGTATCCGGGCTGGTCCCGCTCGAACAGGAAGAAGGACGACCATTCGACGATGGGCGGCTCGACCGTGCTGACCGCCGCGAACATCCAGGTGATCGCCCGCGCGCGCGCGTCCGCATCGGACGGCAACAGGCCCGCGTGTGTCTGGGCGATATGCAGGATGATGGAGCCCGTCTCGAACAGGGCCAACGCCCCGTCCTCATAGGTCGGAATCTGGCCGAAGGGGTTCAGGGCCAGATGCGCCGGGGCCTTCATGGCCTCGAACGACACCCGCCGAACATCATAGGCCAGCCCGACCTCTTCCAGGGCCCAGCGCACCCGCATGTCGCGCGCCAGCCCTCGGCCCCGGTCCGGAGACGCTTCGAAAACCGTGATCGTGGGTCGCATCGAACTGACCTCCGGTTCAGCCGTCGTAGGCGGCTTGAAGCTTGGCGATGTCCAGCTTGCCCATCGTCATCATGGCCTTGGCGACGCGTCCGGCGCGGACCCGATCCGGGTCCTTCATCGCCTTTGGCAGCATCCGGGGCGCGATCTGCCACGACAGGCCATAGCGATCCTTCAGCCAGCCACAGGGCTCATAGGACCCGCCCTCGCCCAGCGCGTTCCAAACCCGGTCGATCTCGTCCTGAGTGTCGCATTCGACGGTGAACGACACCGCGTGGTTGAAGGGATCGAGCGGCCCCGCCGACATGGCGGTAAAGGCCATCCCCATCAGAGTGAACTCGACCAGGACGACCGATCCGGACGGGCCTGACGGCGATTCCGCCGCCAGGGTCCAGACGTCGTCGATGCGCGAATCCGGCAGCACCGAACAGTAGAAGCGCGCGGCCTCCTCGGCCTTGTCGATGTACCAGAGGGAGGGGAACAGCTTCATCGCCGCCCGCCTCTCACGCGTCCAGGATCGGCGTGAACCCGCCGTAGATCATGCGCGGCCCGTCGAACGGCATTTCGCCCAGGGCCTCCATGCGGGGATCACTCATCATCTTCTGCTGGCCGGCGTCGCGCGTCGCCTTGTCCGGCCATTCGACCCAGGAGAAGATCACGGTCTCGCCGTCCTTGGCCTGGACCGCGCGGCGGAAGTCGGTGACCTTGCCATCGGGCACGTCGTCACCCCAGCATTCGACGATGCGGACGGCGCCGAACTCCTTGAACAGAACGGCGGCCTTCTCGGCGAAGGCGCGATAGGCCTCCCTGTTGCCTGATGGGGCGCAGGCTACGAATCCATCGATATAGCTCATGACGTTTCTCCTTCTTCGGGTTTGACGTTTGGCGTTCGGGGAGGAAGCGAATTCAGGCCGGAACGGCTTCTGGCGCGTAGTGTTCGGAGGCTGCGGCCATGTCCATGAACATGACCTCCCAGATATGGCCGTCCGGGTCGGCGACGCTGCGGCTGTACATGAAGCCATAGTCCTGCTGCGGATTGGGGTCGGCCTGACCGCCCGCCGCCGCCGAGGTATCGACCTGGGCGTCCACCGCATCGCGGCTGTCGGCCGAGATGCACAGCATCATCTGCGCCGTCTTGTGCGCGTCGGCGATGGGTCGCGTGGTGAAGTGCGAGAACTTGGCGTGGGTCAGCAGCATGACGTGGATGGTATCCGAGAACACCATGCAGGCGGCGGTCTCGTCCGAGAACTGCGGGTTCTTCACCGCCCCTGCGGCCTCGTAGAAGGCGATGGACGCCTCAAGGTCGACGACGGGCAGATTCACGAAAATAAGCTTGGCCATGTCAGGCTCTCCTTGGCGTTTCCGATTGAATTTCTGGCGCCATGAGTTACATATGTCAACAATGAAGTTAGGAAAGATAACTAAGCAGTCCGATGCCGGTCCGAGGCGCCGCTATGACGACGCCTGCGGCACGGCCCACGCCCTGGAACTGGTCGGCGAGCGCTGGGCCCTGCTGATCGTGCGCGAGCTGATGCTGGGGCCCAAGCGGTTCAGTGACCTGCGCGCCGACCTGCCGGGCCTTAGCGCCAACGTCTTGACACAGCGGCTGGAGGGGCTTGAGGCGACCGGCATCCTGACGCGCCGCCGCCTGCCGCCGCCGGCTCCGGCCCAGGTCTATGAGCTGACGCCCTGGGGCCTGGAGGCCGAGACCTTCGTCAAGTCGATGGGCCGCTGGGCCGCCCGCTCGCCCGGCCACGACCCGACCATGCAGATCAGCGCGACGTCGACCATTCTGTCCTTCCGCACCATGTTCAACCCAGAGCGGGCCAAGGGCTTTGACGCCACCATTGGCCTGCGGATGGACGATCAGGCCTTCTTCGCGCTGTTCAAGGACGGGACCATGATCGCCGAGAGGACGCCCGGCGGGGGCGACATCGACGGCGCCGACGTGATCCTGACCGGCTCGCCCCGCGCCGTCGCCGGCTTCGTCCATGGCGGCCAGCCGCTGGACGCCATGGTCGCCGCCGGCGCGCTTCTGTTTGAAGGCGACCGCGCCGTCGCCGAACGGTTCGCAACCCTGTTTCCCCTGCCGGACAAGGTGACGCTTCCTGCCTAGGCCAGGGTTGGTTTCAGAACCGCCCGCGCAGGATCGAAACCCACCACCTCCCGGATCGTGATCATGCTCTGAAAGGCCCTGACGCGGGCCTCGACGCTCAACTCTCGCTGACAGAAGACCTCGTACTCGGCCATCGACCGCACCGAGACATTGAGCAGGAAGTCGGTCGCGCCGGTCACGTCCCAGCAACCCTGAACCTCGACGCTGGCCTGCATCGCCGCTTTGAACGCGTCGGTGTGGCGGCGTTCCTGGGTGTCCATCTCCACAAGGACATGCAGGACGATACGGGGCTCGATACGGCCAGGATCGACGATGGCGACATCGGCGACGATAACGCCTTCCGCCCGAAGGCGACGCAGCCGCCTGAGCACCGCCGACTCCGACAATCCCACCGCCTCGGCCGTAACCCGCGCCGGTTCAAGATTGCAGCGTCTGACCCGTTCCAGCAGCTTGTGATCGAAGGCGTCTAGGGTGGCGAATTTCGTCATTACTTGCCATTCCGTGACGATTTCAGTCACGGACAAGCCTGAAATCGGCGAGAAGCGCAACCACGGAATCGTTATGTTCGCGCCATGTCGATGATCGCCCTTCGCCGCTCTCTGGCCTCACCCTCGGTTGCGCCCCTGCTGCCCTATCTGGGACTGCTGGCGGGCATGGTGTCGCTGGCCATCGGCACCTCCTACGCCAAGCTCCTGTTCCCGGTCATCGGCGCCGAAGGCACATCCGCGCTCAGGGTTGGGCTTTCCGCCCTGGTCCTCGTCGCGATCTGGCGGCCCTGGCGGTTTCGCCTGACCCGCGCCGATGCGGGCCGGGTGATGCTGTATGGCGTGGTCCTGGGGCTGATGAACCTCAGCTTCTACATGTCACTTCGGACCATTCCCCTGGGCCTGGCCATCGCCATCGAGTTTTCGGGCCCTCTGGTTCTGGCCCTGATACATGCACGCAGACTGATCCATTTCGTCTGGATCGGTTGCGCCGTCGCAGGCCTGGGCATGTTGCTGCCGATCTGGAGCGGCGCTCACAGCCTGGACCCGGTCGGCGTCGCCTTCGCCGCCGCAGCCGGCTTCTTCTGGGCCCTGTACATCGTCTTCGGCAAACGCCTGTCGCACATGCACGCGGGCCAGTCGGTCGCTCTGGGGATGAGCACAGCCGCCCTCGTCATCCTGCCCTTCGGCGTGGCCGGCGCCGGGCTGAACCTGCTGTCGCCGTCCGTCCTGATGATCGGCCTGTGCGTCGCCGTGGCTTCCAGCGCCCTGCCCTACTCGCTGGAGATGATCGCCCTGCGGCACATCCCCAAACGCACCTTCGGCGTTTTACTGTCGGCCGAACCCGCCATCGGCGCGATCGCTGGGCTGATCCTGCTCCACGAAATGCTCAGCAGCCTGCAATGGCTGGCCATCGGCTGCATCGTCATCGCCTCGGTCGGCGCCATCCTGACCACCGAGCGCCAGACCCCGATGGACGCCCCGGTTCCCGCCGCAAACTAGTCCCCGGCGCGGCCCGCCTTCATCCCGCGTTAACCACGATGGCGCATTCGTTAACGCCTGTTCTCAGGGTGTCAGCTTGCACAATCTCGTCGCCACCGTCGAAGCCATCGACCCGCTGGTCGTGACCGGCAAGGTCGCGGGCGTCAGCGGACTGCTGATCGAGGCGCGGGGCGGCCTGTCCCGCCTGGCCGTCGGGGCGCGGGCCGAGATCGGGCGGCGCGGCACCACGCCCCTGCCCGCAGAGGTCGTCGGCTTTCGCGACTCCAAGGCCCTGCTGATGCCTTTCGGTCCGGTCGAGGGCGTGGCCCCCGGCGCCGACATCCGCATCATCGGCCAGCAGGCCAGCGTGCGACCGACCACCGCCTGGCTGGGCCGGATCATCGACGCGTTCGGCAATCCCATCGACGGCAAGGGACCCCTGCCCCAGGGGCCGGCCCACTATCCCCTGCGCGCCTCGCCCCCGCCGGCCCATTCGCGCGGCCGGGTGGGCGAGCGGCTGGACCTGGGCGTCCGCGCCATGGACGTCTTCGCCACCACCTGCCGGGGCCAGCGCCTGGGCATCTTCGCCGGATCCGGCGTCGGCAAGTCGGTGCTGCTGTCCATGCTGGCGCGCCAGGCGACCTGCGACGCCGTCGTGGTCGGCCTGATCGGCGAACGGGGCCGCGAGGTCCGCGAGTTCATCGAGGAGACCCTGGGCGAAGAGGGGCTGAAACGCGCCATCGTGGTGGTCGCCACCTCCGACGAACCCGCCCTGAAACGTCGCCAGTCCGCCTATATGACCATGGCCATCGCCGAGTTCCTGCGCGATCAGGATCTGGAGGTGCTGTGCCTGATGGACAGCGTCACCCGCTTCGCCATGGCCCAGCGCGAGATCGGCCTGGCGGCGGGCGAACCGCCCACGACCAAGGGCTATACCCCCACCGTCTTCACCGAACTGCCCAAGCTGCTGGAGCGCGCCGGGCCGGGGCCTGAACGCCCGGACGGCACCACGGCAGGTCCGATCACCGCCCTGTTCACCGTGCTGGTGGACGGGGGCGATCATGACGAGCCCATCGCCGACGCCGTGCGCGGCATTCTGGACGGCCACATCGTCATGGACCGCAAGATCGCCGAGCGCGGTCGTTTCCCCGCCATCGACGTGCTGAAGTCCGTCAGCCGCACCATGCCCGCCTGCCAGACCCCGCCCGAGCGCGAGCTGAACAAGCGCGCCCGCCAGTGCCTGTCGGCCTATGCGAACATGGAAGAGCTGATCAAGATCGGCGCCTATCGCACCGGCGCCGACCCCATCGTGGACCGCGCCATCGCACTGAACCCCGCGCTGGAAGATTTCCTGGGACAGGACAAGGAGGATCACACGCGTCTTTCCGATTCCTTTACCCGGCTAGAGGCAATCCTGAACCAGGGCATGGTTCAGTGACCATCTGTATGCCTCGGAGTAACGCCGCATGACCGCCTGGGCCCATTCACTGATCCGCATCTCGAACTACGAGGTCGAGACGCTGCAGAAACGCCTGGCCGAGATCACCGGCCGCAAGGCCTCAGCCGAAATGCGGATCGCCGTGCTGGACGCCGAGGTCGAGATCGAACGCGAACGCGCCCGCGCCGACACCCAGGCCTCCATGCTGCTGGGCGCCTACATGGCCGGCTGGAAGGCCAGGAAGGGCGCGGCCGAAGGCGATCTGGTCGCCCTGGACGCCGAGGAAGAGGGCGCCCGCGACGCCCTGACCGGCGCCTTTGAAGAGCTGAAGAAGTTCGAGCATGTCGCCGAAACCACCCGCCTGGACGCCATCATCGCCGCCGGCAAACGCGAAACCGCCGCCTTCGACGAGATGGGCCTGAGGCGTCGTGCCGGCTGAGTTCAGCCGCCGGGCGGTCCTCGCCGCCCCCATCGCTCTGTCTCCGGCCCTGGCCGCTTGCGACCGTTTCGCCGCCGCGCAGACTCCACGCATCCAGATCCCGCCGCTGAAGTCGCTCGCGCCCTTCGCCTTCGGCACGGCGGCCCAGGTCGCCAATATCGACGACACGGCCTGGCGCGAGCTGGCCTTGGGCCAGGCCTCCCAGCTCACGCCCGAGTGGGAGATGAAGATGGAGTACATCCTGGCCGACGGCCTGGATCGCCCCCGCTTCGACCGTCCCGACCGCATCGCCGACTGGGCGCGCGACAATGGCATGGCCCTGCATGGCCACACCCTGATGTGGTATTCGCAAGGGTCCGAGGCGTTTCGCGGCCTGGATAGCGCCGCCTTCGACCGCGCCTTCGACGGCTATATCGCCACGGTCGCCGGGCGCTATCGCGGCAAGGTCCGCAGCTGGGACGTGGTCAACGAACCGATCCTGGACGACGGATCGGCCATGCGCGACTGCCACTGGTCCGAACGCTACGGCCAGGACGGATACATCCTGCGCGCCTTCGAAAAGGCGCAGGCCGCCGACCCCGACGCGGTCCTGTTCCTCAACGAATACAATCTGGAGGGCATTCCGCGTAAGGCTGCGACCTTCCTGCGGCTGGTCGAACGGCTGCTGAAGGCGGGTTGTCCGCTGCAGGGCATCGGCACCCAGTCCCACCTGTGGATCGACATCGACGACGGCGCCATCGCCCGCTCCATCGGCGAGCTGGCCCAGTTCGGCCTGCCCATCCATGTGTCGGAACTGGATGTCACCCTGCGCACCGACAAGGGGCCGCTGGACTTCCGCTCCCAGTCCGAGCGTCTGGCGTTGCAGACCGCCCGCGTCACCGAACTGGCCGACGCCTTCATGGCCCTGCCCGCCGCCCAGCGCTTCGCCTTCACGACCTGGGGCCTGCGCGACACCGACAGCTGGTACCGCAAAGACGCCAAGGACGACGGCAAGGACAAGCCCCTGCCCTTCGACGAGAACGGTTTGCCCAATCCGATGGCGGGGGCGCTGGCGGCGGCGTTCGGACGGGGTTAGGGAAGGTCCAGTTATTGGCGAAGCGCCATGTCGGCTTCCGACCCAACGCGGACATTGGCGGTTCCCGGACCGGGACGGGGGCGCGACACTCGCCTGATGATTATTCGCCCGGAAAGCCCCCACGACATCTCTTCTATCAGGACGCTGATTGACGCCGCCTTTATCGGGGTTGAGCATAGCAGCCAGACCGAAGGCGCTATCGTTGACGCCTTGCGGGCCGCCGACGGACTTACAGTGTCTCTCGTTGCCGAACAGGAGGGTTTAATTATCGGCCATGTCGGCTTCTCGCCGGTGCTGATCGATGGCGAGGACAGCGGATGGTTTGGTCTTGGGCCGGTCTCGGTGTCGCCGAGCCTTCAACGGCGCGGCGTCGGCTCGGCGTTGATCAGGGAGGGGCTAGACAGGCTGGCGAGCCATGGCGCGCAAGGATGCGTCGTCCTCGGCGATCCCGACTATTACGGTCGTTTCGGTTTCCGCAGCAACCACGCCCTTCGCTATGGCGACGTTCCGCCTGGCTATTTTCAGTCGTTGGTTCTGTGCGGGGAACCCGCCTCTGGCGAAGTGACCTACCACGCCGGGTTCGAAGCCACCTGAAGGTCGGGGTCTGCTCCCCCCCTCCGCGGAAGTCTAGAAGGTCCGCTCACCGGCGGGGACGGCAACGTCCGCTTTTCGGCCTGGTCGTGATGTCGCAAATCGACCCATAGCGGACGTTGTTGGTGCCGTGATTATGAGTATGTTGGGCTAACGGCAGGAGAGGGCCATCCAACCCGCGTTACCATCGCAGGCCACATGGATGCGGCTGAAGCGGAGGAATTCTCAGACGAACTGAGCCGTCAACGGGCTCAGGTCGTGGCTGCGGAGCTTGTTCGGTGGGGGATCGATCCCGCAGTGATCGAGATGCATGGCATGGGCGCGTCGCAACCGGCCCGGCAGAATGCTGGCTCCCTATCTGAGCCGCTGAATCGCCGTATAACGGTAGGCATCAACTTTTGAGGGCCGCAGCCCAAAATGTCCGCTTTCTACCCGCGAGCGACCGTCCGCTCTCGACCCGAAGCGGACCTGGGCTGCCCTATAGACAGCCGCTGTCTTGGGCATCCGCGCTCAGTTCAGTGAGTCTGCCAGCCGCGTCAGCTCGCCACTGGACAGAATAGACCGTGTTGCAGTCGTGGAAAACGGCAGCGTACGCCGTCGCACGACCATATATGACGGCATTCCCAACTTCGGCAGGGACCCTGCGTGTGCGCATATGCTGGGCCTGCAAATAGGCTTGCAGCCCCAGTTCTGGACCCCCGACCGCGTACCGCTCGCCAAGGCGGCGCGCTAGCTCTCTGCTTTGAGCCTCTCGAGAACGTCCAAGCCCGCCCAACAAATCGCTGCTCATCGCAGCGCTCTGACAACCCATTAGGGACAGGGCGAAAAGTCCAATCAGCGAACGGCGGGTCATTTGATTAAGACACATTTGGATCGCATCCAGGGAGGAAAACTTGATGTTAGCTTCGTCGCTCGCCGTCTCCTACCGTCACGTGGCGTATCCGTTATCCGCCCGATGCCAATGACCGCTTTCGACCCATAGCGGTCTTTCGGAATGTCGGTATTCTGCACGCATGGATGGTTCAGCCTTTAACGCCATATGGCTCGGTTGGGCGTTCGCCTGTGCGCTCTGTGCGCGTCTGGGGTTCACCCATCTGTTCAGACCTAGGCTGGGTCATGCGGCGCAGTTTGCCGCTTACGGGATGTGGTTAGTTCTGCTGTCGGTCGGCTTGGCGGTCGTGAGCGTCAGCGACATGCAGATGTATGGCTTCGATGCCAACGACCCACGCCAAGTGGTGGGTTATGTCACCCTATTCTATTCGCCCCTCGGGTTGCCGACTGCGTTTGGAGCGCCTGCGGTCCTCGCCCTCGACCTCCTAATGGCGGCGGTGAGATTGATAAGGAAATGTCGGGCGGTCGGAGTCAGCTAACCTCCCCTAGCTGTAGTCTGGAATGTCCGCTCCAAGCGGGGACCGCGAGCATCCGCTTTCGGGCAGGGTGTCAGCTTCGCAAATCGACCCAAAGCAGACCTATTGGCGGCGGAGCCAGCGATAAAAAAATCCGCGCACCAATGCCGGTAGCGCGAAGCCAAGTCCGCCGATTGTTGCGCCGATCAACACGATCAGGCTTGCAACGCCAACGTCGCGCATCGCCGTTGCAGCTTCAAAATACCTCAACACGGCGAATCCCATAGGGATCGGCATAACGACGAGAATAAGCGTGAAGCCCCGCTTGAAGGCAGGCCACCACTCTTCAGGAAGGGCTATCAAATCCGCCATTCAGGCTTCCGTCGTTTCGCGGACTTTAGCCTAGCTGACAGAATGTCTGCTATCCCCCCCCATATCCGACCTTGGCTAAGTCTGCTTTCTGACTTAGCTAGCCCGGCCTTCCTTTCGTCATCCTCCGGCAAGCGACGCAGTCGCGCAGACCGGAGGATGACGAAAGGCGAAGGGATCGCCCCAGACGAAAACGCCCGCCGGATCGCTCCGGCGGGCGTTGGGTCGTTTCTTCCCTGTAGGCGTCTTAGGCGGCGGCGCTCTCGGGCATGGGCGCGGCGTTTTCCGACGGGTCGCGCAGGACATAGCCCCGGCCCCAGACAGTCTCGATGTAGTGTTTGCCGCCCGCAGCCGTCGCCAGCTTCTTGCGCAGCTTGCAGATGAAGACGTCGATGATCTTCAGCTCGGGTTCGTCCATGCCGCCGTACAGGTGGTTCAGGAACATTTCCTTGGTCAGGGTCGTGCCCTTGCGGAGCGAGAGCAGCTCCAGCATCTGGTATTCCTTGCCCGTCAGGTGGACGCGGTGACCGTTCACCTCGACCGTCTTGCCGTCCAGGTTCACGGCGATCTCGCCGGTGTGGATGATGGCCTGGGCGTGACCCTTGGAGCGACGGACCACGGCGTGGGTGCGCGCGATCAGTTC
>Ga0247803_1000882_pt1 | contig 15827 bp, 11 predicted proteins | sample UWRJL014104B1_FD_180928 | JGI IMG/M metagenome (GOLD analysis project Ga0247803, IMG submission 180928) | Plant litter microbial communities from Arlington Agricultural Research Station in Wisconsin, United States - UWRJ-L014-104B-1 | ecosystem: Environmental > Terrestrial > Plant litter >...
ACATGCCGTTGCCAAATGAGAACGTCGCAAGCATGGCAGCAGCCGTCGCCAGGACAAAATAGATCCTGGGTTGTTTGGCTAAAAGATAGACCGTCAGCAATCCGAGAAAACAAACAGGCATGTATACGGTACTAGCTCCGGCCCAAACATTGGCCTCATACATTACCGGACTAAAAAGAGTTAAAACAACCGGTATGAGGTAGTACATCGAAACCCCGGTTTTTTTCAGCAGTTTCCAGAAAAGGATAGTAAAGCCGATTAATGTAAGGTTGCCGATCAGTATGATGGTTACAAAATTAACCTGACCATGAATCCAGTATGATATGAGGGCAGTCAATCTGGAATAGACAATTCTATGCTCAATCCATTGTTCCGCAAGTAACTTGAAACGTTCGCCTGCACTGCCGGCATCCTGAAATTGCTGGGTGAAAAGCATCAGGCAATACAAATCATCGCCATTTGGAATATTGACTGAGTTTTTTAGAACAATGCTTAGGAAAAAAATAATGATTGCAGAACATATTAAAAAGGGCAGTATCTGTCTGATTTTCATTTAAATAAAGTTAACATGCATCAGGTTGGGCCGGCTTTACAAAGTAAATGACGCCTTTTCCAGTAATCTGTGAGGTATCTTCCTGCGGGAAGATTGTATTTAATATTATAAAATGTTTTTCGCAATCAGTTTATTGACTTGCCATTTATGCGCACGAAGTTACAAGGTCTGTTTTACTCAGGAAGAAAATCAGATGTTTTTTCGGAAGATTCTTTTAAATATTTTACCGAAGCTTCCATAAATGTTCTCAAAAGTACCAGGTCTGTTTCTGCCCACTTGTTAATGTAGAGGCAGGAAGAGTCTGTTTTTTGTTGGCTTAGTTGCTGCATAAAGTCATCATACCCGTCGCATCCCGGCATGATGTAAAGCGCAAGATTTTTTTTACGCGGAGCAAATCCGATGAGAAACCAGTCAAGTTCGCGGCCATTTTTGTATTTGTAATGATACTGACCAAAGCCAATAATACCTGTTCCCCACAATTTTGGCGGTTCACCTGTAACTTCTGTCATCAACTTTATCAGTGCCTGGCAATCTTTTCTTTTTTGTTCGGGCTGCACCGATTCCAGCCATTGGATTACATCGGTAGCCATTTTTTTTGTTTTTAACTCCTTCATATATAAGTTTTTCTGACTGAGGAAGTAAAATCGTCTGCTTTGAAACCGGATTCCATTTTAATAAGCCTGTTTAATTGCAGACCATCGCTGCAAGTTAAACAGGCTAAGATTAACCAGAAAGATATTTTTCGGACCAGATTGATTGTTTAGATCAGTCTACCTGGTGCTAAGGCGTTGTTTTGAAAAAGTTGTACGTGCCCAGGATATAGTATGGAAGGCTTGTCTGGTGATCGCCACCTGGAATAGGAATGAGTTGCTCTACGGTTGAACCCTGCGCTTTCATCGCTTTATCGGCATTGTCAGAATTGAGGTAGAATACCTGGGGATCGGCCGTGCCATGATACATTTGTAATGGTTTGAGCGGTTTCCAGTCATAAACGTTATTGTCTGCCACTGCGTTGAGAAATGCTTTATCGGAGCCATCAATAATTCCCTGCTTAAACTGTGGCGTGAGAATCTCGTCAAAACTAAAATTCAAATTGGCAAGAAGCCCGTTTTGTTTGATGTCACTAAGATACGGTTCCACAAAATAATCACTTAATGGACGGTTTAAACCGTAAAGTCGGTCATAAGTGAGCAGCACCCAAAGGTAAGTCCGGTTGTAATTTCCAATTTTATGGGTCGTTGTAGTCAGGAGCGTTTTCATAAAGCTGGTTTTGTCATAAGCTCCTGCGCCGGCAGAGACTGCCCTGAGGTTAAACTCATTGGAAAAACTATCCTGTATTTTTTTGTAAAGAGACATGGTCGCAAAGCCGCCTTCCGAATAGCCTGTGAGGTATAAACGTGTGTCCCAAAGGATACTTTTATCTTCTTCGATAAATTCTTTTGCTGCACGTATCATGTCCAGGCTTGCCTGTGCAAGTCCTTCTCTGTGTTCATAGGTGTGAAGGAAAGGATTGTTCATGGAGCCAGAAACGCCATATCCAATATAATCCGGGCAGGTAATGATGAAACCATTGGATGCAAAAATAGAAGCAAATGAAAAGGCTTCGCTGCTTGGGGCGTAATTGGAAGGTGCATCCGCGTCGCTCAGAATGGTGCCATGTTGCTGGCTGATCAATGGGATGGAAGTGCTGGTTTTTGGTACGATTATAGCTCCCGAGGCCTGAATTTCCTGGCCGGCGGGGTTTTTTGTTTTGTAAACCAGCTTGTAAACTTTGATGTCGTATAGCACCAGTGCCTGTGAAGGAATGGTGGTTGGCAGTTTCAGTGCATCGTAGCGAAGGGCAAGTTGTTCTTTTGTGGCTTCTCCTATAACAGAACTGCTGACCAGGTATTTACGTGTTGCCGGGGGGTGATCCACCCAGTTACAACTCTGTATAAATGCAGCAATTAAAAAAGCAATGATTAAAGATTGGAACGGATAGAACCGTCTGGGAAGGATGGGGGATAATGATTTCATGAAATGTAAAACGTTTAGATAAGATTTGAGATAGGGAAAAATTATACGACGTTGCATCTACAAATGAAAGTTATATAAAATCACAGAAAAAAACATTAGTTACATGTTCTTCTGACTCAAATTTTTCTGATTTACAAGGTTTTACACTGACAGTCCGACCATTCCTGATACCGTGCGAAAGAAGGATAAAACTACCTGGCTGTCGGGAATAAACGTAATAAGTAAGATGCTTGTAGAAAGAATTCTATTTCTTTGATTTGAAGGGAGGCCTGATGTAAAGTTCAAGTGAAGCAGCCAATCCGGAAGTACGTACCGGAACTATTCCAGAAGGTAGGCTATTGGTAATGTTTGTACGATAGCCGCCAAATACTTCCACACCAATCAGTTTGTTAAGTTGCCTGTTGTATTGCACACCCGTGTCGAGATCGATTAACCGGAACAGGGTAGGGTGATTGTCGCGACCGTAGGTATAATATCTTTTGGTACTGGCCTCACTTTTTAAATAGATAATATCCCTTGGAGACATATTAAGCCTCCAGGCCACTTTTTTGGGAAGCGCAATCTCTATTCCTGATTTGCCGTTGGGGTTATTGTAATTGAAAACAAAAACCGGCAGCACGGTCAAATTATTGCTTTGGCTGACCATCACACCCAATCCGATTTCCTTTCTGTCCGACTTTTTCTTCATATAGACAGAAGTGAAGGAATAATTCAGGGGAACCTGGTTTGCGGATTCACCCGTAAGATTTCCACTCTTGTTGATATTAGAAGCAACAACCAGATAGGAATTGCTTGTCAGTTTAAAGAAAGATTTCAGGTCGACACCCATGGACCGAAGCCGCCAATTGGATAGTTGGTTGATTGGGTTTTCTCCATAACTCTTGAATTCAAGCTGTTCTGTCCGGTAGTGAGGGCCGACTACAATTGCAAAGTTCGGCTTGTTCATTACAGGAATCCAGGCGCGGATGTAACAATCTTCCTGCGTGTATTTCAGCGATGGACCGCTTTGAGACCGGTAAATTTTGCCAGGAGAAATGGTATGTTTAATCGTAATCCATTTTGAAGGGGCCATTCCTGCCAGTCCGGGTTTTAAATCCTGGGCACAGCACGGTTTCATAAAAAGTGCAGAACAGCAAAGAAAAGACAACAGGAATCGATAATCCATGAATGCAGTATAGTATTTTTTGAATCTCAGGCGTATTGGCAAACCGGAAGCAACATGGTTGTGAAATTATTCCGGAAATATTATTTACAAATGTCAATGCAATAAAGCGAACCAAAATAATCTGATAAACAACAGCTTGCCAGCCGGAAACCAGATTGTCGATGATAATGTATACCGATTTGGTATCGCAACATCTTCAGGGTTTTAATAAGTTCCGGCATTGCACGATGCTGTTATGGTTATTTAAATCCACTCCGATATTTTTATACAATATTACTTAATTCTGCCTCCTTTACAAGTTGCAAATATTATTTTTTGAAAATAATATTTTGGGAATATTTGGTTCTGCCAAATTGTAGTACCTGTATAATGCAGATTTTGTTGCAAATACGCATTTAGTGGCTTATTGTTTCCTTCTTCTGAAAACTGTAAATCAAATAAATAAGCGCCGGCAAGATAAATACGCTGCCAATCAGAAGAGCCATTCCCAGGGAATACATCGTTTTTTCCTGGCCGCTGTGTTCTAAAAGAGAAAGGTAGCCGCCGTTTTTTAGAATAATAATATTGGGGAAATGCCGGTAAGTAGTGGTCAGCAATATCATCGTGACCTGAAATCCAGCAAGCGGCCGTAGCAGACCTATTTTCCCCTGGTACAGAAGATACCACATCAATACAAGTGATAACGTGGCAGAAAGAATGGCGATCCGGCCGATCCAGTTTCCAAATACCCAGTCAATTAAGGGGATGTTTTCAATGTAGGATGCCACAAAAACCAGGATGCCGCAAAGCACAGCTGCTATATTGAAAAATTGTGCTTTGTGGGCAAACCGAAGACGATCCGGGTCATTATCCGTTTCTCCGATGAGATATACCGATGCCAGGAAACCGCAAATGGCCACGGTGAATAAACCGACAGCAATGGCAAACCAGTGCAGCCAGCTAAAAATATAGGCCTCTAAAAAGGTAGTGGCTTTTGGATCAATGTGGCCGGATACTGCGCTGCCGGCAATGATTCCGAGAAAAAACGGGGTTATAAAACTCGAATATTCGAAAATAGGGTTGTACAGATTTTGCATGTCATCCTCTATCGCATCGTAATGACGAAAAGTGAAAGCCGTTCCGCGCGCAATGATACCTAACAGCATTACCGTCAGTGGTATATGCAAGTTGATGGACATGGTTGTATAAATGGTGGGAAAGCCAACAAAGAGAATTACAATGGCAATGATCAGCCACATGTGATTGGCCTCCCAAATTGGCCCGATTGCGGAATAAAGTGTCTTCCGCGTGATGCTGCGGTTCTTTTTCGATGTAAATAATTCAATAATACCAGCGCCAAAATCTGCTCCGCCCAAAAGCAGATACAGCAGAATCGAAGCCCAGAGAAATATGATGACAACGTAAAGCATTTTTTTATTAAGACCGGGTCGCCGGTGCGATTAAGAATTAAAAATATCGGTTAATGTGGCTGGTTTTCTTTTAAATCGTACAAAGTTCCGACCATTTTTATTTGTCGGTAAAGCATGAAAATTACGATCATGGCAAGAGAAACATATACCGCAGAAAAAATGTAAAACGAGTAAACAATGCCCGGCATCGGCGTCACTGCATCGGCTGTTCGCATAACACCATTGATGATCCAGGGTTGGCGGCCAACCTCTGTTACAGTCCAGCCAGCCTCTACGGCAATAAATCCGAGTGGGGTGGCTGCGGCAAAAAGTTTAAGAAGCCATGAACTTTTCAGCCAATTTTTTTTCTTCCAGAGTGCGGTGAAGTACAACACGGAAATGAGCATCATCGCCATGCCCATCCCAACCATGACCTGAAATGCATAGTGTGTAATGGCGACCGGAGGATGGTTTTCAGCAGGTATGCGGTCTAATCCTTTAACTTCGGAACGGAAATCTCCATGAGCAAGAAAGCTGAGAAAACCAGGAAGTTTAACTGCATAATTAACGCGTTTGTTTTCCACATCCGGAATTCCTCCGACAATCAGGGAGGCGGATTTTTCTGTGACAAAGTGGGCTTCCATGGCAGCAAGTTTGGCCGGCTGTCTTTTTGCTACATCCTTGGCAGAAATGTCGCCGCTCAAAGGCTGCAAAAGGGCCGCAATGCAACCGAACACGGCGGCAATGGTAAAAGATTTGGTGTGAAAAAGTACGTTTTCCCCTTTCAGGATCATGAAGGCGTGTACCCCCGCAACGGCAAACCCGGTAGCGACAAAAGCGGCGACAGTCATGTGCAATGCCTGAGAAAACCAGGCATCGTTGAACATTGCTTTTATAGGGTCAATGTTTACATACTGGCCGTCAATGAAGTCGAACCCGGCAGGACTGTTCATCCAGGCATTAGCCGCAACTACCAGGATGCCAGATGCTAAGCCGCTTACGCCGACAATGACGCCGGTAAACCAATGAAACCACTTGTTGAATTTGTCCCAGCCATATAAATAAAATCCGAGTGCAATTGCTTCAATAAAGAACGCGGTTCCTTCAAGAGAAAACGGCATTCCAAAAATCGGGCCTGCATGTTTCATGAATTCAGGCCATAAAAGACCGAGTTCGAAGGAAAGTACAGTCCCGGAAACAGCACCTGTTGCAAAGAAAATAGCAACCCCTTTACTCCACGCTTTTGTCACATTTTTGTAAACGGTAATGCCCGTTTTTAACCAGTAAAAATGTGATACTGCCATAAAAAACGGCATGACCATTCCAATGCATGAAAATATAATGTGGAAACCCAGCGACAGGGCCATTTGTGATCGGGCTGCTATGAAGTCATCCATTGTTTTGGGAGGTTTAAAGCCGAAATTTTCATTTATGAGCCAGGTAAATAATTGTGACAGCAGGCCTCAAAACTAGTTAAGACTTTTGAAAAGAAATATTTTTATGGTTAAAAGGATGGTAAATTTTTGGCATTTGGTCAACCCGAAAAAGAATGGCTTAATATTTATATATTCGTAGGATAATCCTGAATCAAGCCATTAATCCTTACCCTAAGAAATGCATCTGACCGATGAATACTTAATTAAAGCAAAAATTAAAACGCAACTAACTCAACAAATGAACATAGCCATAGTAGACGACCACTTGCTGTTTGCGCAACTGTTGAAGAATAACTTATTGCGATCTTTTAAGGGCAGCGTTATAAAAACTTACTCCGAACCAGCTGTATTTTTAAGTACAGACTTTGGTGAATGGCTTCCGGAAATTGTCATCTGCGACCTGATTATGCCAGGGATGGATGGTATGGAAGTGGTTCGTAAAGTACGTAGCTTATTTGGAGGGAAATGTAAACTGATCATCATGTCCGGTGTGACAGAAATAGTGACCGTCCGGGCTGCACTGGTAAAAGGAGCAAACGGCTATGTCGCAAAAGACGCAGATCTGGAGGAGCTGTTGATTGCGATCAACGTCGTTAAAGATGGAGGCCAGTATATAAGTGCCAAGCTGAAGGAAAATATTCTGGGGTACATGATTACCGGCGAGCCGGATGTTTTTAGCCTGTCTCCCAAGGAAAAGGAGGTTTTGCAGAAGTTCTGCTCCGGAATGATACCAAAGGAAATAGCGGAGGATATGAATTTAAGCATTCATACCATTAACCAGTATAATAAAAATATCATGAAGAAATTCAAGGTGAACCGGACTACCGATATGATATTACTGGCTATTCAGAAAGGCTTGTGTACGACACCTCCGGTAGCTTCCGGCTTCTAAGTGCTTTTGAACTGTTAAATTGTAGCCGCTCTCAACCAGCCAGTCAAAGTTTACAGACAGGTGAATTAAATCCGAACGTAACAATTTCCATCCATTACATCCAGTATGCAGGCTACAAGTTCGGTTACTTTGCCCTGCTTGGAGACATATCCCTGAACACCTGCATTTAAATAGTTAGACACCATAAAGGGATCGGATTCTTCATCGTAAACAATGATGCTTGAAGAGTTGTACCATTTTTTCGCATTGTTGACGAACGTCAGACTGTTCACCGTTTCACTTTGTCCCACGGCCAGAATAATTAAATCGGGATTTAACCCGGGGTAGGATTTTCGGAATGCACTGATACTCGCTGATTCCAGTAATATAGATTCGTAATAAAGGTTTTTGAGTACAAAATCAAGGCCGATACGTAAAATCGGGTGTCTGTCTATTATCGCAATTCTGACAGCAGTTTTCATAGCGATCACTTTTTGTTCTTGGCAACAAATCTGGCGCAGTTATTCTAAATCAATCCTCCCGATAATATCGGGAGGCTGACTGACCAACGTTATGCATTTCAACTTAGGAGTATAAAAAATAATAAGATCCAAACTGTATCCGGCAATTTGATCGCATCCCGAAACATTAGCCCGGACTTACATGCAATTTTCCAAATTGCTTTAATCATTCTTGTAACAATTTAATCGACAGATACGCTTTAAAGTGTATCGCAGTTAAAAGTGCATATTGACATTGAAAACAGTAATCAATGTTGATGAAGTGTGAATTTGATATCACACCAAAAAAATACTTAATTGCTGAATGACCCTCGTCTCGTAATGTGAAAATTCTTATTTGCGCTGATTACTCAAACAAAAAATAAACTGGGTTTTAGTGGGTTATGTAACTTGTTCGAAAAAATTTTATCGCAATGGATTGGAGAGAATTATGAAATTCATATCAAGAAATTTAAACCAATGATATGTGCTTTATTATCAGCTTCCGGTCGCTGACCTTAAATAATAACAATAGAAATTTATAATTTATTTATGCGATTAACAAATATTTTTATGATAAAAAATGAATAAAAAAAACATTCATCGTTTGTATAATCGTAACAATTTGAATATTAGCTTATTAAGTAATTTTATTAATAAAAATTTCTGTTTTTAAGATTAATATTCTGGAATTTTAATACCTTTTTTTGGGGATAAAAAATTAGCATATTTTAGTAAATAAGTTCTACAAAATTGCTTGATAATCAGCGATATTTGCTGTAATAATATTATAATAATTATATTTTGAAATGAAATTGATTTCCTCCCTTTGTATAGGGTGTTTTTTGTAAACTGGGTGCAATTGAATAACAAATCCAATGAAACCCTCGATGTTATACGTACCTGAATATTTCTGGTTATCAAGCGGAATAATTACATTCCTGAGTCCGATTTTTCAGACCTGGCGCGATCCGGTTTAAAATGGCGTCAACCAAAATTTAAGTTTGAGATTTATCGGTACTTTGTGAAAAAACAAAAAAACGAGCCCTGAAAATTTTAGTTTTCAGGGCTCGTTTTAATATGCATGAAAAAGAAATTATTTAGACCAGCTGTCTACTTCTTTTTCAACTTCTTCTCGTGTCTTTCCTAACTTTTTTTGAAGTTTTCCAAGAAGTTGATCTTCTTCCCCTTCTTCATACAATAAATCATCGTCGGTTAAATCAGCATATTGCTGCTTGAATTTACCTTTCAACTCATTCCAGTTTCCTTTTACTTGTTGTGTGAACGCACTCATGACTATCGGTATTTAAGTTAAACAAATGGCTGATTGTTAAAGCCTTTTGTGATATTTATTTCATAAATCATTCCACAACTTCCGGAATTCATGCTATTCATTTGAAAACTAAAAATCTGGTAAATGGAATATCCTGTTTTTCAGTCAATAAGAAAGATATTTTCGGATTTTTTTCAGGTTTAGTTGGAGCATTCGAAGGTTGTGCGGTGTTTTTTGTTTCTGATTTGTGAGAATAAATTTGCCAGAACTGTCCAAATTAATTCCTGTATTAACTCTTTTTGCAGTTGATTTTTCCGGTCAGCTTTTCAATAATTTATCCATACGCACAATTCCCTGAACCATCGAACGGACGGTATGGTAATTCACCTTCCAGGAATGGCTCATGTGTGTCCAGATTGGATCTCCCCTGCGCGTCAACAAAGGCAGCCACTCACCAACTTCTGAATGTATCATGTGGTCAAAAACAAAGCGATGTGTTGCATCGTAAGCTTTCAGATACTTTTCATCGCCATAAATCCGGTAGGCATCCAGCAAACCAATAATGACTTCTGCCTGCTGCCAGAATTCTTTTTCCCGGTCATACACCTGTCCTTCATGAGATCCTTCTACGTACACACCACCGTATTCCCAGTCAATTCCATAGTCCACGGCGTGACTAAAAGATTTCAAAAGCTGGTTTTCATATTTTGAATAAGGAATTCCTGCAATATCCAGTGCGTGCATAAGAAGCCAGGCGAATTCCACATTATGGCCATAGCTCGTATTGTCTTCCGCAGCACTTTTAAAGCCATCCTCCGAAAAGCGGTCCCAACCCCAGATGATGTCGAATTTTATTTGCGGAGCAACAGTCCAGTCTGCCCAGAATTGCGGAATCCCGGTTCCGTAAACAGGATGCATAATTTTTTGTACCAGCAGCTCAATTACTTCTGTCAGTTTGCGGCGATGAACCTGTTTTCCGCTCGCCTCAAAAAGTGTTGTAAAAGCTTCCATCAGATGCATGTGCGCATCGAGCGTTTTGCGGTCGCCACCAGCCGGACCGTTGCCTTTCAGGTCCCAGTTTCGGTGGAACATCTCAAAATAACCGCCGTAATTTGTATCCGCCCCGTGTTTCTGAATAAGATCGAAAACCTTTTCTGCATATTCCAGGCCCCGCGGATCGCCTGTTGCCAAAGTGTATTCCGACAAGCTGTAAATCGCAAAACTGTGTCCGTAAACTATTTTTTCATCAATTTTTACATTGCCCTTCCGATCCATCATCCAGTAAAAACCGCCATACTCCTGATCCCACATTTTATCAATCAAAAAGTCAACACCGTGCCGGGCGACTTCCGCGTACCGTCCCTCCCCATAGCCTGCACGGTGCGCTGAGGCAAATGTGTAAATATTTCGGGTTTGGGCAATCAGGGATTTTTCATCTTCACCTGAGTCATTCCCTTCCTGGTCGAAATGGGTGATGTAGCCGCCACTTTCCTGATCAACACAACGGGCTTCCCAAAATGGCAATAATTCGGTGGTTAAATGGTTAAAGGCTTCTTCACGGTACTTTTTAATCTGATCTGAATTCATGAAAAATGATTAAGTTTTGTACTGATTAACTGGATTTAGAAATATTCAATTTTTAAATATCAAATTGCGAAGGCGAATTCATATGGCCTATATTACGTCAGTATGCTGTTAACTGGCTATTTGGTTAAAGGTTTTTTATGATTATAAATACTTTTATCTGGAATATTATACTTTTTGCCAAAGATAGAAGAGAATCCGGCAGCGTCCCAAAACTATAAAAGCGTCGGCGACCCGGCGCAATAAACGCGAGCTGAAAAGAAACACAGACCGCAGTGGATTACGCAATAGACGCAACGATTAATCCAATAGAAACAATTTAAAATTTGACAGACTGGGCTGGTTTTCTCGCATCCATTGCTTGTCCCATTGCATCCATTCCGGTTAGAATTGTATATTCGCAAAACATTTAATGCGTTTTCCCATGAGCAATCCTGAAATTGTTGAGATCCTTGAACTGACCGCCAAATTAATGGAGCTGCATGGCGCTGACCCTTTCAAAATAAAAGGATATTCCATTGCAGCATTTTATCTTGATAAATACAAAGATGGAGAGCTCCAATATATGTCGCAGGAGGAACTGACGAAACTCCAGGGAATAGGGAAAAGTACAGCCGGGAAAATTATTGAAATTGTAAAAACAGGAACGTTTCCCGAACTCGAAGAATTGCTTCGAAACACCCCTTTGGGCGTGATGGACATGTTCAGTATTAAAGGAATAGGTCCAAAGAAAATAGCCGTGCTCTGGAGAGAACTCGGCATTGACAATCTCCATGAACTGGAACTGGCATGTCTGAATGGCTCCGTTGCCAAACTGAAAGGATTGGGTGGAAGTTTACAGCAAAAAATACTGGATTCGCTGGCTTTTCTTAAAGATCAGGCGGGCAAATTGAGAATGGACAAAGCGGAAGCAGTGGCAAAACTCATTACAGATGCTGTCAAACTGACTTTTCCGGAAGTAGAAATTGCGGGTGACATTCGCCGGAAGGCAGAAATAGTTGAAACTATAAAGATTTTGGTAAAGACAGATTCACCTGCCTTACTGCAATCTGCTTTACGTGAAATCGAGTTTCTGGTTCAGGATGAAAAAAAATCTTCTCCGTTTGTATGGAGAGGAAAAGTGCAGGATTTTGCCATCGACGTCGAAATTGTTGCTGTGAAACAAGAGCGCATGGTCAATGAGCTTTTTCTGGAAACGGCTGCCGAAGACCATTTGGGATATCCCACCAGCGCAGGAAGTACGGTCTGGAAACATGCCTATTTCGGTGCTGTTGATTCCGAAGAAAATTTATACCAAAATGCAGGCTTGCCCTACATTGTTCCCGAAATGCGGGAAGGTGCGGGCGAGTTCCAGTGGGCAGAAACACACACAACGGATCAATTGATAACCTGGGACGATCTGAAAGGAATTTTGCATAACCACAGTACTTATTCCGACGGGCAGAATACATTGGAACAAATGGCTTTATTCTGCCAGGAGCTTGGTTTTGAGTACCTTGGAATCGCGGATCATTCACAGACGGCCACTTATGCACAGGGACTGAAAGTAGAAGAGGTGATCAGGCAGCATGAGGAAATCGCGAAACTGAACGCAAGGTTTGCAGCGCAAAGTCCTGAGAAACCATTTAAAATCCTGAAAGGAATTGAATCGGATATATTGGGTGACGGATCGCTGGATTATCCTGCTGAAATACTCGCAAGTTTTGATTACATCGTGGCATCCGTTCACAGCAACCTGACCATGTCTCTGGAAAAGGCGACCACGCGGTTGTTAAAAGCCATTGAAAATCCGTTCACAACCATTCTGGGGCATCCGACCGGCAGGCTGCTGTTGTCCCGTGAAGGTTATCCGATTGACCATAAAGTAATTATTGATGCCTGTGCTGAACATCAGGTAGTTGTGGAAATTAACGCCTCTCCCTGGCGGCTGGATCTCGACTGGCGCTGGATTTCTTATTGCATTGAAAAAGGTGTTTTGCTCAGTATCAATCCGGATGCACATTCCAGAGAAGGTTACTTCGATATGCATTACGGAGTTGCCGTAGCGCGTAAAGGCGGACTGACCAAAGACATGACATTCAACGCATTATCGCTAACCGATATGGAAAGTTATCTAAAAAAGAGATTGAGCAGATGAGGTGAAAATCCCAAATTTTAGTCTCTCGGAAAGCCCGGAATTCTTAAAGTTCGCTTTGAGAACTCCGGGCTTTTTATTTTCACTTTAATTTCTGGACAGCCAAAGCACACCCTACCTTTAAATAAGTTCTATGTCGTTACCTCAAAAATGATATTTAAATTTGTTCCGTTGCTCCTGGATCTTCATTAAAGCCCACTCCTTTTAAGAACCCCCTGTTGCTTGAATTTTGCAGATAACGGCTTTCTGCTTCGTTTTTTGGAAAGAATATTGCTAGTCCGAATTTACATACAACCGGGTTTTGTATGGTTACGGTGATGATTTTTAACCAATTGAACATTGGGAAATATGCCAACTACTCTTTGCATCGATGTTTGTTCCGCCAAAGGTGAAAGAACTGAAGAAATTACATTTTTTTCGTCAGAGGAATGGGATGCGGATAGCGAAAAGCAATTGTTTGCAAAGATACAGAAAGTACTTTCCATCGCCAGAAGCCAGGTGTCCGCTTTTGACCTGGTTATTAAAATCAAAACCAAAAATCCTGACCTTTTTCTTTTTTCGCTAAGCAGGCTCGCCGTCAAAAAAGAACAGATCAGGCCCAATAATTTGAGTATCAGGGAAATTGAAGTGCTGGGCTTAATTATGCAGGGCCTGACTAACAATGAGATAGCCGACAAACTTTTTATCAGTTACGAAACCGTCAAATCCCACAGGAAAAATATTTTGGAAAAAACAGGCGCCAAAAATACAGCTGCCCTGATCCACCACTATCATCAGACATTCTTTGAGAAGGAATAAAATCCCCCTTTGTAGGGATTGTCGGAGACTCCCGGACGGTGCAATTTTACATTGTGATTTTCATCATTCTTTAAAATTATTTGATCATGGATAAAAATTTGAACGGCATGCTGAGCCAATACGAAACTCCGTTTGCAGATACATTATTTAAAGAAGAAGAATATCAGGCAGAGGCTGATACGAACTTTTCTAATAGCTATGTTTTTGAAATCGACAGTCCGTTTTCCCGAACCTACGAAACATCGGATACCAGCGTTTCGAGTCCTGTCGGTGAAGAATATGTCAATCTGCTGGCGGAATTAAATGATCAGGAATTCACCGAGACCCTTTATGACTTAGCCAACGAAATCGAGGACACGTGGCGAAGCAAGGTTTCCAATGAACTGGCGATGGGGAGCAATTTCGTCCCGTTTGCGACCCGGCAGGCCAACGAATATCTGGATCCATTGATCCGGGAAACGCAAAATATGATTGCCAGGGTTGCCGATCATTATTCAGGAAATAATCTCTCAGATCATTCGCATGCAGAATTTGAAAGCTTTTTTAACACACTGGAATTTAATCACCCGCAATTTTCTCCCGCTCAGGAGCAGCTGTTTGGTAAAATATTCAATAAGGTAAAATCGGTGGTAAAAACCGGTGTTGATCTCGCCAAAAAAGGCATAGCCGCTGTCGGGAAAATTTTGCCAATCAATATTGTCCTCAAAAAACTGGAAGGACTGATCAAGCCGCTTTGCGAAAAAGTCGTGAAATTCGCGATTGGCAAACTTCCCAAAAATTTACAGCCATACGCGCAAACCCTTGCCAAAAAGTTTCTGAATATCGACGTAAGTTCAGAAACCAGTGAAGATGCTTCCCAAACTGAACTGGATGCCATTCAGACTGAACTGGATAATAACATTGCCCAGCTGATGTTTTCGTCGGGAGAAATGGAAGCGGCTGATACGGTGGTAAATTATGAAACTTCATTTGAAAATATAGAGCGTGTAAATAACTACGAAACCGGTGGTTATCTTGAAGGTCAGCCATATCAGGCAGCCAGAGAACAGTTTATCAATGAATTGAAAAATTTGCAGGATGGCGAAAGTCCTGCTCCGGCCATTGAACGCTTTTTGCCTGCCGCGATCATGGCATTGCAACCGATCGTAAAAATGGCGATCGGCATTATCGGAAGGCAGAAAGTCATTAATTTTCTGGCAGGATTACTGGCAAAACTGGTTTCCAGGTATGTGCCGGCTCATGTAGCGAAGCCGCTGGCTTCCAGCATTATTGATGTCGGTATGCGTACCATTGGATTTGAAGTAAATGACACTGGTAAATCAGACCTTGCGTATGAGGCAATCGCGAACACGATAGAAGGAACGGTGCAAAATATGACCGGCCTGGACGAAGCTTCACTGGCTGATAACGAAGATCTGACGATGCAGTTACTGGAGGCATTTGAGCAGGCTGCGGCGGACAATTTTCCGTCTCAATACATCCGCGAGGAATTAAGGCCAACCAAACAAAAAGCGCTTTGGGTGAGCATGCCACGGAGTATGCCGACGAAATTGTACAAAAAATTTACCCACGTATATGACATCACGATCGATCCGAAAATGGCCGCCGGAGTCAATACATTCAGAAGTTTACCGCTTGGTAATTTTCTGAAAGATAAATACGGACTTGATACTTCAAAGCCGATCAAGGCCAAAGTGCATTTGTATGAGGTCAATACCGGAGGAAAACTGAGTGCAATAAGCAGATATGAAAAGCTGCCGGGGCTGAACGAAAAACAACCCAAAGCCTGGGTTCAGCTGCTTCCGCTTACAAAACAAGCCGCATCTGTCCTGATAAAGGAGCCGGAATTGGGCAGAGACGTCGAAGAGAAAAAACTGGCCACACGGTTCCGTACCACGCCGGGCCAACGTTTTTATTACCTGGAAATAGACGGAGCACGATTGATCATTCCACCTGTAAAAAGAACGGATCACAGGAATGGCGAAGTAGGGCGACCGGCGTCTGCAACCGAAAGCCGGTCGGCAGATGTGCAGGCGGTGATAAATTTTGTAAAATCAGAGATAAAACTCAGCTACTATTTCAGTGAAGAAGATGCAAAGGGTGTTGCTG
>Ga0247803_1000883_pt1 | contig 15808 bp, 16 predicted proteins | sample UWRJL014104B1_FD_180928 | JGI IMG/M metagenome (GOLD analysis project Ga0247803, IMG submission 180928) | Plant litter microbial communities from Arlington Agricultural Research Station in Wisconsin, United States - UWRJ-L014-104B-1 | ecosystem: Environmental > Terrestrial > Plant litter >...
CGGCTGGTCGCCCAACTGGCCAGGGACCTCGGCGGCGAACCCGCCGAGCTGCAGGTCATCCGCCCCAGCCTCGAAGACATCTATCTGGGCCTGGTGCGCGGTCACGCGGCCGGCAGCACCAGCGACACCGAAAGCACGGAGGTGCTCGCATGAGCGCGACGCTGACCCCGCAACCGACCCCGCAGCCGCTCCCCCGGCCGGCCGCGCACCGCACCGCGCGGCACGGCATGTTCAGCCTGGGCCTGGCCCGGGTGGGCTTCGAGATCAAGCTGTACTTCCGTTCCACCGACACGGTCTTCTTCACGTTCCTGTTCCCGTTCATCATGCTGGGCATCTTCACGGCCGCGTTCAGCGCCTCCGGCAACATCGGCACCAACCCCGACGGCTCCGGCGGCATCAGCGTGGGCGCGTACTACCTGCCCGGCATGCTGGCCGCGGGCATGCTGCTCTCCGGGCTGCAGAACCTCGCCATCGACATCGCCGGCGAGAAGGGCGACGGCACCCTCAAACGGCTCGGCGGCACCCCGCTGTCGCCACTGAGTTACTTCATCGGCAAGATCGGCCAGGTGCTCGTCACGGGCATCCTGCAAGCCGTGCTGCTGCTGCTCGTGGCCAGGTTCGTCTTCGACATCGCCCTGCCCACCGAGCCGGAGAAGTGGCTCACCTTCGCCTGGGTGTTCCTGCTCGGCGTGATCACCTGCGCGTTTCTGGGCATCGCCCTCTCGGCCCTGCCCCGGTCGGGCCGCAGCGCTTCGGCCGTCGTGATCCCGATCGTGCTGGTGCTGCAGTTCATCTCCGGCGTCTACCTGCAGTTCAACCAGCTACCCGAGTGGATGCAGAACGTCGCGGGCCTGTTCCCGCTCAAGTGGATGGCGCAGGGCATGCGCGCGGTGTTCCTGCCCGACAACTTCGCCGCTCAGGAGCAGAACGGCGCCTGGGAGCTGGGCCTGGTGGCGCTGGCGCTGCTGATCTGGCTGGTGGTGGGGCTGGTCGGCAGTCGGCTCACCTTCCGCTGGATCCGCAAGGACGCCTGATGCGCCGGGGGCATGGGATGCTTAGCGCATGAATGCGCGGCGGTGGTGGGACCTGATCGTGGCCGGGTCCCTCATCGTTCTGGTGCTCATCACGATGGACGGCTCCGGCCCTGGCTCCGGCCCGGCCACACGCGCGGGCGGGGTGCTCTCGCTCGCGACCATCGGCATCGCCTACCTGGGCTGGGGCCGGCGGATGCTCCGCTCGCCGGACGCGTCGGAAAGCGCCGGCAACTCGGGATTCGACCACGAGACGTTCCCCGTGTCCGCCCGGCTGTTCCAGATTACCCTGATCGTCGCCTGCGGCGCCGCCGCGGCGTTCGACCCCAGCCTGGCCACCGCGCAGACGCTGGCCTTTCCGATCCTCTGGGCCCTGGCGTCGTCGTTCTCCGGCGCCGTCGTCCTGAGCGCCCTGCTATCGATCTCGGCCGGGCTCGGCCTGTGGGTCGGCATGGGCCGCACCGCTGACACGGCCGTCCAAGCCACGGCCATCGAGGCGATCTCCTTCGTCTTCGCGCTCGCGATGGGCACCTGGATCACCCGCATCGCCGACGCCGGGGCCGCCCAGCGCCGACTGGTGGAGAAGCTCACCGCGGCCCAGGCAGAACTCGCGGTGCTGCACCGCGATGCCGGCAGCGCGGCCGAGAGGGAACGCCTGGCCCGGGAGATCCACGACACCATCGCACAGAGCCTCACCAGCCTGGTCATGCTCACCCAGCGCGGCCGCTCCGAGCTGGCCGCCCTGCCCGGCGACACCTCCGCCGTGGCCGACAGCCTGGACCTGATCGAGTCGACCGGGCGTGACGCCCTCACCGAGGCCCGCGCTCTCGTGGCGTCGATGTCGCCGGTGCGCGCCGCCGACGGCGACCTCGCCCACACCGTGACCCGGCTGGCGGAACGATTCGAACGGGAGACCGGGATCCAGGTGAGACTCGACCTCGACGGCCTGGGCACAACCGGCTCGTTGGATCGCGCCCTCGAGGTCGTGCTGCTGCGCTGCGGGCAGGAGGGCCTCGCCAATGTGCGCAAGCACTCCCGTGCCGGCGCTGCCTGCATCACCGTCGCCCGCACGGCCGACGAGGTCACCCTCACGGTCACCGACAACGGCCAGGGCCTGGGCGCCTACCGGCCGGAGTCCGAAAACGGCTTCGGCCTGGCGGGCATGCGCGACAGGGTCGGTTTGGTCGGCGGCCGGCTCGAGGTGTCCGACGCAACGGACGGCACCGGCACGGTGCTGCGGGTGACCCTGCCGGTGCCGGTGCTACCTCTGCCGGCCCAAGAGCTGCCGGCCGTGCCACCGCTTGCGCCGGTCGTCAGCGTCGGCGGGCGCGGATGATCCGGGTGCTGGTCGCCGACGACCATCCGATCGTGCGCGGCGGCATTGTGGGCCTGCTCGGCGCCGCCGCCGACATCGAGGTGGTCGGAGAGGCCGCCGACGGCGCCGCCGCGGTGCGGTTGGCCGACGAGCTGCGCCCGGACCTGGTGCTGATGGACCTGCGGATGCCGCACCTGGACGGCGCAGCGGCGACGGCGCAGATCCTGGCGCACAACCCGGCCACCCGGGTGCTGATCCTCACCACCTACGAGTCGGACGACCAGATCCTCGGCGCCATCGCTGCCGGCGCCAGCGGCTACCTGCTCAAGGCCGCACCCCAGGCCGAGATCATCGAGGGCGTGCGCTCGGTGGCCGGCGGGCAGACCGTGCTGGCGCCGGTGATCGCCGCCAAGCTGGTGCAACGCGTGCGCGCGGATGCGACGCCGTCGCCCCGGCTGTCGGCCCGCGAACTGCAGGTGCTGCGCCTGGTCGCCGCCGGCGAGAGCAACCCGCAGATCGCCAGGTCGCTCTTCATCGGCGAGGCCACCGTGAAGACCCACCTGCTGCACGTCTTCGACAAGCTCGGCGTGAGCGACCGCACCCGCGCGGTCACCCTGGCGATGGAGCTGCGGCTGCTCTGACCGCTTCCGCCGGCATCCGCCCGCACCATCCCAGCGCCGACTTGCGGCAACTCGCGGAGACTGTGCCTCGCGCGAATTGCCAGTTGGGGCCCATTGGGGGCGTCCTGGAGGGCCTCAACTGGCAACCCGCCGACGTCGACTGGTGTGAGTTGCCGGTTCGCGCCCATTCGGGGCGCCCGTGGCGGCCTCAAGTGGCCAGTCGGTGGCGGGCGTCGAGAACGCGCGGTCGGCGCGGGGCAACTCGCGGGCAGCCCTAGAGCAGCGAGAAGCCCACGAAGACGGGTTCGGGATGCAGGATGACACCGAAGTCGGCCTGCACCCGCTGCTGCACAAAACGGGCCAGCTGGCCGATCTCGTCGGCGGTGGCACCGCCGGTGTTGGTGATGGCGAGGGTGTGCTTGGTCGAGATCGCCGCGGCGGAGCCGGGCAACCTGAAGCCGCGGTGGATGCCGGAGTGCTCGATCAGCCACGCCGCGCTGAGCTTGACGGTGCGGAGGACCTCAGCGCCCGGCATCGGCCCCACCCCGGCGTACTCGTCCAGCGGAATCACCCGGTCGGGCAGGTCGATCTCGGCCTGCTTCCAGCGCGGGGCGTCGGCGGGCAGCGTGCGGGCGAAGCTCTCGGTCACGATCGGGTTGGTGAAGAACGAACCGGCGCTGAACGTGTCGGGGTCGGCGTCGTTGAGCACCATGCCCTTGCTCGCCCTCAGCCCGAGCACGCTCTGGCGCAGGTCGGCCAGCGGCACCCGGTCGCCCAGCTGCACGCCGAGGGCCTGGGCCAGCTGCGGGTAGCTCACCGGCCGGCTCAGGGCGCTGCCGAGCACGGCGGCCTGCGGCGACATGTCGCGCAGGTCGAGTTCGATGGCGAGCACCACGCCCCGGCGGCCCTGCTTGAGCACCGAGGTGCGGTAGCCCAGGCCGAGCTCAGCGGCGCTGAGGTGCTCCACCTCGCCGGACTCGTAGTCGAGGAAGTCGATGGCGGCCAGGCTGCTGGCCAGTTCCTGGCCGTAGGCGCCGATGTTCTGCACCGGGGCGGCGCCGCTGGTGCCGGGGATGCCGGAGAGCGCTTCGATGCCGGCCCAGCCGTTGGCCACGGTGAGGGCGACAAGCTCGTCCCACGGTTCGCCGGCCTGCACGCGGATGCGCACGGCCCGCCCGTCGACATCCGCATCGGTGCCCGGCACGGTCACGGCCTCGCGCACGGGCTCGGTCGCCACCTCGGTCGGCGCGACCACTTCGGCCGCCTGGGCCGCCGGGGTGAGCACCTCCACCCCGCGGGTGCACACCCGGATGACGGTTCCGTCGAAGCCGGCGTCGGCCGCAACGGTGTTCGAGCCGCCGCCCAGCAGCATCCACGGTTCGTCGGAGGCCCAGGCGTCGAGGGCGGCCTGGATCAGACCGGCCTCGTCGGCGGGCGCGACGAGGTGCGCCGGGGCGCCGCCCACCCGCAGGGTCGTCAGCTCGGACAGGGTCACGGGCGCCGGAACAGGCGCGGGCACGGGCTCGGTCATGGCAGCCCTAGATCAGGGAGACGCGCGCCTGCGCCTTGCCGAGAACGGTGACGGAGTTGAAGGTCACGGTGAGGTCGATCCGGGCCACGCCGGCGTCGGCGTCCAGCGTTCCGACCTTGGCGACCACGGTCACGACGGCGCCGAGGTCGGGGTCGACCGGCACCGGCCGGGTGAACCGCACCTGGTAGTCGAGCACCCTGGCCGGGTCACCGGCCCAGTCCACGACCGGCTGGATGGCCAGGCCCATGGTGAGCATGCCGTGCGCGAGCACGCCGGGCAGCCCCACCGCGTGGGCCACGTCGTCGCGGTAGTGGATGGGGTTGAAGTCGCCGGAGGCGCCCGCGTAGCGAACGAGGGAGTCGCGGGTCAGCGGGAAGCTGCTCTCCGCGACGATGTCACCCACGGTGAGGGTGTCCAGGGCGGGCGTGACGGGTGCGCTGATGGTCATTCGTCTCCCCTGACGACGAGGGTGGAGGTGGCGGTGACCACGTGGGCGCCGGTGGCGTCGACGACGGTCGACTCCGCGGTGACCATCGAGTGGCCGCCGAGGCTCTTCACGCTGGCGACGCGGAGGGTCGCGGTGAGTTCGTCGCCGGCCACGATCGGGCGGCTGTAGCTGAAACGCTGGTCGCCGTGCACCACCCGGGTGAAGTCGATGCCGGCGTCGGGCTCGGCCAGGAGCTGGGCGAGGGTCGCCTCCTGCACCACGACGGCGAAGGTGGGCGGCGCGACGATGTCGCTGTGCCCGGCGGCGCGGGCGGCGTCAGGGTCGAAGTTGATCGGGTTGGTCGCGAAGACGGCGCGCGAGAATTCGCGCACCTTCTCCCGGCCGACGAGATACGGCGGCACGGCGGGAAAGACCCGGCCCTGGATTGCTGGATTCACGGACACGTACCGAGTGTACTTGCGCCACGCAAGCGGGCGTTGGCTCGCCGGGCGCCGGCGCGGGCCGCACGGGCGTGCAGAATTGTCCAAAAGGTGAGGTTAAGGCAGAGTTAGTCCGGTGGATTACGTACAGGTCGCACTGACCGCCCCTGAGGTTGCCCCTTTGCTCACCGGCCTGCGCCAGGAGTACGACGCCCGGTACGGGCAGGGCGCCGGCGAGTCGGTCCTGGATGTCGAGGCCCGCGAGTTCGAGTCGCCGACCGGCGCTTTTGTGGTGCTCCTCGACGAGGGCACCACGGTCGCGGGTGGCGGCATCCGTCGCATCGACGACACCGTCGTGGAGATCAAGCGGATGTGGACGAACCCCGACTACCGCCGTCAGGGCTACGCCAGCCGGATGCTGCGCGAGCTCGCCGGCCTCGCCAGCCAGCTCGGCTATCAGACGGTGCGGCTGGAAACCGGCTACGCCCAGCCCGAGGCGTTGGCGCTGTACCGGCAGCTCGGATTCGCCCAGATCGACAGCTACGGCCCGTACGAGAACGCCACGGCCTTCGAGCTCGCCCTAGACGCGGTCACGACGAAGCCCCGCCACTGAAGCAAGCCCGTACAGGTCCGCGAACTGTGAGAAAAGCACCAGGATCCGCGGGTTTTCGGTGCTTATCTCACGGTTCGCGAACCTGCTCTGATTAGACGGACGGGATAACCAAGCCGCCCCAGGTCTCCTCCATGTAGGCCTGCGTCTCGTCGGAGAGCAGCAGCTCCTTGAGCTTGACGATGCGCGGGTCGTTCTCGAGCTCGGGCGTGGTGGCGAGCACGTTGGCGTACGGGCTGTCCTTGCCCTCGATCAGGATGGCCTGGTCGGCGGTGAGGCCGGCCGGCAGCGCGAACGAGATGGTGACAAAGGCGACGTCGACGTCCTGCACGGCCTGCGGCAGGGTGGCGTTCTCGATCTCCTGGAACTCGTACTTGTTGGGGTTGTCGGTGATGTCGGCGATCGAGGTGGGCTCGTCCGTCGTTTCGATCAGGCCCTCTGAGGCGAGGATCTTCAGCGCACGGCCCTCGTTGGTCGGGTCGTTCGGGATGGCGATGGTGGCGCCGTCCTTGAGGTCGTCGAGGGACTTCACGGTGTTGCTGTAGAACGCGGCGCTGGGCAGGTAGATCTCGCCGACGCTGACCAGGCTGCCGCTGGCCTGCGTGTTGTAGGTCTCGAGGAACGTGGCGTTCTGGAACAGGTTCGCGTCGATCGAGCCGTCGGACAGCGCCACGTTGGGCGTGTTGTAGTCGGTGAACTCCTGGAACTTGATCTCCAGGCCCGCGTCGGCGGCGAGGTTGTCCTGCACGAACTTGAGAATGTCACCGGCCGGGGTGGCCAGCGCGCCCACGGTGATCGTGCCGAGGTCGTCACCTGCGGCTCCGGTCGTGGCGGCGGGCTCGTCGGCCGTTCCCGCGCAGGCGGTGAGGGCGAACAGGGCGGAGAGGGCAACGGCGGCACCAGCAAGGCGCGTGCGGCGGGAGGTGAACTGCATGGGAGGGCTCTTCTCGTGGTGGTGGGGTGGTGGTGGCCGCGCCGTCATGCTGACTTCGGTGCGGCCGGGTGGGGGTTCGGGGTGGGTCAGGCGCCGGTGATGACGCTCTCGCGCAGGGCCGGCAGGGCCTTCTCGGCGCGAGCGGGCCGGGACTTGTGGGCGAAGCGCCTGGCCAGTATCGTCGCCAGGGCCTGCAGCACCATCACGATCACGAAGATCACGATGATCACGGCGACCATGTGGATGGTGCTGTAGCGCTGGTAGCCGTAACGCACGGCCACGTCGCCCAGGCCGCCGCCGGCGACGGTGCCGACCATGGCCGAGAAGTTGATGATCGACGTCACCGTGGTCGACAGGCCCAGGATCATCGGCGACAGCGCCTCGGGCACGAGCACCTTCGACACGATCTGCCAGCGGGTGGCCCCGAGCGACTCCGCCGCCTCGATCAGGCCGGTGTCGACCTCCTTGATCGCGATCTCCACCATCCGGGCGAAGAACGGGATCGCCACGACGGCCAGCGGCACGATCGCGGCGGTGGGGCCGATGAAGGTTCCCACCACGAGCCTGGTGAACGGGATCAGGGCCACCATCAGGATGATGAACGGCACGCTGCGGCCGAGGTTGACGATGAACTCGAGCACCCGGTTGACCACCCGGCCGAGGCGGCGGGAGCCGAACGGGCTCTCGAACAGGCCGCCGGCTTCGGTGCCGACGAGCACGATGCCCAGCGGCAGGCCAACGATGATGGTGATGAGCAACGAAACGCCCACCATATAGAGGGTCTGGCCGGTGCCGACGAGCAGCACCTGGAACAGGCCAGACCAGAAGTCGGGTGCGGATGGATCGATCACGGTTACTCCCCCACGATTTCGACGAGCATGCCCTGGCTGCGCAGATCGCTGATCGGAGCGGCATTGCCCGCCGCGCTTCCCGGCAGCGCCAGGCGGGTGCGGCCGGCCTGGTTGCCGCCGATGGTTTCGATGGCCGCGCCGAGGATCGACACGTCCAGGCCGTAGGTGCGGGCCAGTTGCGCGATCACCGGCCGGTCGGCCGAGCCGCCGCTGAAGGTGATGTCGATGACGGTGTCGCCCGGCAGCGACGGCACGGCGCCGAGCGGGAAGAGTTCGTGCGCAAGGCGGGACCCGGCGGTGGAGATCAACGAGACGATGCGGCCCTGCTCGATGATCCGGCCGCCTTCGATCAGCGCGGCGGAGTCGCAGATGCGCTTGACCACATCCATCTCGTGCGTGATCAGCAGCACCGTCAGGCCCAGGTCGGTGTTGATCTTCTTGACCAGGTCGAGGATCGACCGGGTGGTTTCGGGGTCGAGCGCGCTGGTGGCTTCGTCCGAGAGCAGAACCTTGGGGCTGCCGGCCAGCGCCCGGGCGATGCCCACGCGCTGCTTCTGGCCGCCGGAGAGCTCGGCGGGGTAGGCGCCGGCCTTGTCGGCCAGGCCGACGAGGTCGAGGATCTCGAGGGCCCGGCGGCGGCGGGCGTCGCCGTCCACGCCGATGATCTCCAGGCCCAGTTCCACGTTTCCGCGCACCGTGCGGCCCTGCAACAGGTTGAAGTGCTGGAAGACCATGCCGATCTTGCGGCGGGCTCGACGCAGATCGGCCGGTGACAGCGCGGTGAGCTCGTCGCCGTCGACGGTCACGGTGCCGGTATCCGGCCGTTCGAGCAGGTTGACGGCGCGGATGAGGGTGCTCTTGCCGGCGCCGCTCTGACCGATGACACCGTAGATCTCCCCCTCGGCCACCTCGAGCGAGACGTCCTGCAGGGCAGCGGTGACGGTGCCGCCGGAGCGGAATGTCTTGGAGACGTGCTGTACGGAGATCACGGTGGTCCTGAGGTTCGGGCGGAGCTGTCGGGCGGCGGTGTCGCGGCCTTCTACCGCAGTCCTTCCGAGTGTGTCAATCGCAACGCCGTCGGCCAAATCACTGTGACGAAATGTGTCACCGGACCCCCGGAAGCCACACCGACCCCCTGCGAGGGATAACGTTGACTCGTTATGCATAACAAATTGACCCCACACCCCGATCTTCCGATCGACCTGCCCACGGCCGAACGCCTCGCCAAGGCCGTCGAGCACTACGGTGAGTCCACCGTTGTCGACCACTCCGTCGCCCTGATGCGCGGCAAGAACGCCGGCAAGGACTTCCTCCTTTATGTAGGCGGCCGGCACGCGCTCGGCATCCTCGAGGGAGCACCCGCGCTGTACTGGCCCGAGCTGTGGGGCGCCCGCGCCCTGCTGCACGTCTGGAACGACTCCGCGGCGCCCTACGTCGTCGTTGGCCTGAACAACGAGGCCTGGCGCATCCGCGAGATGTGCGCGAAGGTCGTCATGCTCCGCAAGCTGGATGTTGCGCCCAAGCTCGTGAAGGCCACCACCGACGAGGTGCCCCGCGTGCGGGTCGCCGCCCTCAACGCCCTCGCCCAGCAGGGTCGCGAGCAGGACATCCCCACCATCGTGGTGCGCCTGCGCGACCCCGACAAGGACGTGCGCCGCGCTGCCCAGCAGGCCCGCGACGCCATCACGACCCGGCTCAACCTCTCCAAGGAGTAACCCACGAACGCCATCTCCACTCCGCACCAGGACACGCCGCACCGAAGCGCCCAGCCGTACCGCCGCTATGTGGCGATCGGCGACAGCTTCACCGAGGGTGTCGGTGACGACCTGCCCGACGGCCAGGTGCGTGGCTGGGCCGACCTCGTGGCGCTCGGGCTGGCTGCGGCCGCCCCCGAGCCGGTCTCGTACGCGAACCTCGCCATCCGCGGCAAGCTGCTCGGCCCGATCGTGAACGATCAGCTGGAACCGGCGCTGGCGCACAAACCCGACCTGCTCACCGTCTGCGGCGGCGGCAACGACATGATGCGCCCCCGGGTGGAGATCTCCTACGTCGTCGACCTGCTCGACCGGGTCGTCGACCGTGCGGTGGCCGACGGCATCCACGTGGTGGTGCTCAGCGGCGGCAATCCGTCCAGGCACCTGCCGTTGGGTTCGCTGATGCAGAAGCGCGGCGACCGGCTCGCCGAGGCCGCCAGGGAAACCTTCGGCAAGCCCGGCGTCACCCTGGTGGACAACTGGATCGACACCGAACTGATGAACAGCCGGTTCTGGTCGGCCGACAAGCTGCACCTGAACGCCTGCGGGCACACCCGGGTGGCCATCAACGTGCTCAACGCCCTCGAGGTGCCGATTCCGGCCGGCTGGGGCGAAGGCCAGGCGGGCGAGGCGCCGCCTCGGGAACGCATCCAGGACACCGCCGCCTACTACGCCGCCTACGTGTTGCCATGGATCGGCCGCCGGCTCACCGGCCGGTCGTCCGGCGATGGCCGGCCGCCCAAGCGCCCCGAACTCACCGTCGTCGAGACGCCGTAGACCGCAAAGAACGGGCCGCGTGTTTTGCCACGCGGCCCGTTCGGTGATGTCGGGGACGGGTCAGACCTTGCGGCCCGAGATCATCCGGAGCAGGAAGACGATGACGGCGATCACTGCGAGGACCACACCGACCCACAGCAGGAATTGGAGCGACTCGACGAGCCCGCCCGTGATGAGCAGGACGACGGCCACGACGGCGATGATTATGACAAGCAGATTCATCTCTTCAGACCTTTCCTAGAGCCGAGGGTTGTCCTCGTGTTCGAGATAGTAGACCCGCCATGGCCCTGATCGCACGCTATTTTTGAGAATTTGTCAGCGTGTCGCCGCGACCTGTCCGGCGAGGTAGCCGCCGAACCCACCGGGCACCCTGCCGTCCAGCCGGCCGGAGGTGAGCACCGGGATGAGAGCGGTGCGGCACTCGCGTGCGCCGAGGCTCCGAAGCACCGCCACCAACAGCACATCCTCGTCGGAGTCGACGTCGCTGAACCCGTTCGCCTGCAGGTAGCGGTCGGCACGCACGCCCAGGTTGGCGCCGTGCACGTGCGGATGCCCGTCGACCAGGGTGTGCGAGTCGTGCCAGCGGGCACGCTCCGGCACCGGCAGCTCCTCGTCGGGCAGTACCGTGCCGAGCACCAGCTCGGTGCCGGCCTCGGCCAGGGCCAGCTGCACCGCCAGCCAGCGCCGGGGAACCGCGGAGTCGGCATCCGTCGTGGCCACCCAGGTGCGGGCATCCGTGTCGGCGCTCAGCAGGTGCGCCACGCCCTCCCGGCGGGCGGAACCGACCGACCCTGCCGCGCTCTCCAACGCACGGAACTGCGGCCACCGAGCCACGACATCGGCCGAGCCGTCGGTGCAGCGATCGAGCACCACGACGACCGAGATGCTCGGGGCGTCGGTACCGAACTCGTCCTGCACGGTCTGCACGGCATCGGCCAGGGCGGCCAGGCACCGCGGCAGCCGGCTCTCCTCGTTGCGGGCCGGCACCACCACGATGAGCCGGTCGATGCGGGTGGTCACGAGACCAGCCCTTCCCGCTGCGCCACGGAGGGGGCCGGGCCGGGTTCGTAGACCTCGAGAACGAAGTCCCGTTCGAGGTGCTGCACCGTGCGTTCCAGTCCGGGCAGGGCGGCGAGCGCCGCGTGCACGTCATCACCGCCGAGCGGGTATTCGCCCACCGGGTGCCGCCAATGGCAGGCCACCAGCGTGCCGTTGGGCCGCAGGCTCTGCCGGCAGCGCTCGAGCAGCACGGCGAGGTCTGCCGGCGAACAGTAATATCCGATCTCCGACAGCACCACCAGGTCGAAGGTGCCCTCCGGCCAGTCCGCGGGCAACGCCCGCCGCTCCACCACCACACCGGGCAGGCCGGCGAGGCGCTCGCGGGCCACGGCGAGCGCCTGCTCGTTGATGTCGGTGGCGAGCAGGGTGTCCGACCGGTCGGCGAGGTCCCGGCTGAGCACACCGATCGAACAACCCAGCTCGAGGGTGGCGGTGTACCGCGGCAGGGGCAGCGCCGCCAGGGTGAGTGCACGCTTGCGGGCCTCGTACCACCGGGTTTCGAAGCCCCAGGGATCCCTCGAGCCGGCGTAGAAGTCGTCGAAGAACCCGGCGGACAGGCTCTCCGGCGCCGCGGCATCCGTCGTGCTGCCGGTGGTGCTGCCCGTCGTGGCTGCGGCGTCGTGCTGGGCCGACCCCGTCGCCGGTTCGCCGGCGTCGCCCACGAAGAGCTCCCTGGCGCGTTCGAAGTGAGCGGCGAAGCCCGGTTGCACGATCGCCTCGTCACCGGGCCGGTCCGACAGCGGCTGCACCTGGCTGGTGTGTGCCGCCATCGCGGTGTTCTTGCGTTCCCGCGCCGCCGCGTCCAGGTCGAGGCTCCACAGGGCGGTGCGGCCGTGCCCCGTTGGCCAGACCGGATCCTCCGGCGTTGACCAGTGCCATGCCCAGATCGGGTACTCCAACAGCCGGGCGCCGGTGCGGGCAGCGACAACCGCCGCCACCTCGCCGGCGGCCGTGTGGTCGGGATGCCCGTCCAGCCGCCAGGGGGCGACAACCCAGGTCGCACCGGCGGTCCCGGCATCCGGCAGCCCCGCCGCGACCTCATCGGACAGCGCTTCGTCCAGGCTGTTCCGGTGCTGGGACAGGTCACCGTCTGGCAGGTCGAGCAGGCGCACCACCGCCGTCGGCGCCAGCGCCCGCACCGCGTTCACCATTTCCACCCGGCGCACAGCGACCAGGTCCGCCGGCGTGAGGGTGGGCGAGCGCGGATGCGACGCCTCACCGTTCGTGGCCAGGATCACCGTGATCCCCAGCCCGAGTTGACCGGCGACCGCGATCAGCCCGCCGGCGCCGAGCGACTCGTCGTCGGGGTGCGCGGCAACCACGATCAGGCGACCGCAGTCCGCCACCGCGAGCGGCCGGATGCGGCCCGACCAGACGGCGTCGTCCCAGAGCCGTTCACTCGTGCCGCCGGTGTCGTGCGTGAAGGTCACCACGAGAGCGCCTCCCCCGCGAGCAACCGGCCGCCGAGCGCGGCATCGTCCCGTTCCGCGTGGTGCTGACGGACATAGAGACTGAGGTCGGCCACCCGGCGGGAGTGCCGGGCGTCGAGGGCGAGCGGCGCCGGCCCGAGCGCGTGCCCGACCCGGCCGAGCACCTCCTCCACGGTGCGCGCGACGAGCCCGCGCACCCGGGCGGCAAGCAGCCCGCCGGCCTCACCGACGGCCTCGCCCCGGTCGATCGCCTCGGCGGCGTCGAACAGGGCCGCGCCCGCACCCACCAGCGCCAGGTCCACCGCGCCCAGGTGGGCCAGCAGGATCTGGTCGGGTTCCCTCTGCGCCGCCCCGCGCTGTTCGGCCACACCACGCAGCTGCCGGGCCACACCCACGGCGCCGCCCCACCAGCACGCCGCCACCTGGATGCCGCCCCAGCTGAAACCCGGCCGAGTGAGGTACCAGCCGTCGTCGCCGACGGGCACCGCGGCGACTTCGGCGAAGTCGACCGGACCGCTGGTCACCTGGCTGAGTCCGGTCGCGAACCACGCGTCCTCCTGCACCGTGACGCCGGGGTCGGCCAGGTCCACGGCGAAGAGTCGCCGCCGAGCCGGCTGCGCACCCTCCGGCGTGGTGTGCGCCGTGACGAGCGCGTGGCTGAGCGACCCGGCGAGCGAGCACCAGGGCTTCCGGCCGGTCAGCTGCCACCCTCCCGGGGTGCGGACGGCATCAACCCGCTGGCCGGGGCCCTCCGCCGCGAAGACGCCCCAGCTGGCCGAGCCTGTACTGGCCGAGCCTGCGGTGGTCAGCCCCGGGGCGGCGTGCGTCGGCGGCAGGCCTTCCGGTGACTGCTGCAGAATCGCGAGGGCATCCGTGTGCGCCTCGAGCACCCGGGCGGCCGTGAGATCGGCCGCGGCCACCGTGGCGAGGGCGTCGAACAGGGCAACGGTGTGGCCAGAGCCGGGCTGCGGCAGGCCAGCGGCCTCGGTCACGGCGAACCGGATGGCCCGCTCGGCGTCGCCGTCCACCGCCCAGGCCGCGTCGGCGAGGTGGGCCAGCCGCTCGAGGTCCTCCGGCCGGCGGGATCCGCGGCTCCCGCTCACTCCCCCGACGAGGACCGCCGCGGGGCCTGGCTGCGTCGTCATAGCTCTCCCCCAAGATCCGGCGCGGCGGCTGGCCGGGGTCCCCGATGCCGCGTTGCGCCCTGTGTGAGAACATCCTGCCAAAGATCGCACCGCGCGACGGAAGAAATCGGCCCCCGACTCCTTACGAAACCGGGACAACGGGGATACCATCCCCCCATACGGGGGTGTTCCCCGAAGTGTGGCCCTGAGGCACCGTTGACAGGGCCTGACCGAGGTCACACCAGAAGCACCTCCGCATGGGGCGGGCCGTCATCGGGGTGGCCTGCCCCTTCCTCGTGCTCCAATGCGCGCCGGGGCCATGTCGCGCCGGGCGGGCTACCCGGCCGCCACCGCCAGCCGTTAGACCGGCACCGCCTCGGTTCCCCGCGACGGCGCCGCCAACCGCTCGACCTCACTCAACACCAGGCGACCATCTGCCACGCTCACCCGGTGCACGGCCCCGGTGATGACGATCCCCGTCTCGGTCTGCTTGTCGGCACACGAGCCACCGACCCACAGGTCCACCCGGCCCGGCTCGACGATGCGTTCGCGCCGAAGTCCCGTGAAGGCCAGCCGGGCCGTCGGCACCTCGAAGCGCACCACGGCCTCCTCACCGGGCTCGAGGGTCACGCGGTGGTATCCGAGCAGCTGCGCAACCGGCCGGGTGATGCTCCCGTGCACATCCCGTGCGTAGAGCTGCACCAGATCGGTGCCCGCCCGCTCGCCGGCATTGCGGATACGCACGCTCGCCGAGAACGTGCCACCGGCCGTGACCTCGGCGTCGGCCACCAGTCCGGTGCGGTCGAAGGTGGTGTAGCTCAGCCCGTGCCCGAACGGCAGCACCGGGGTGCTGTCGACGCTGGTCACATCCGACGGACCGCCCAGGATCGGGTGCAGGTACGAGTAGGGCTGCGCACCGGCCGACCGCGGCAGCGACACGGGCAGGTGTCCGGTGGGGGTGACAGCGCCGGAGAGCACCGAGGCGATCGCGACGCCGCCCTCCTCGCCGGGGAAGAACGCCTGCAGAACCGCCGCGGGTGCGTCGGGGCCCTCGATGGCCCACGCCACGGCGTACGGGCGACCCGTCATCAGCACCATCACCACGGGGGTGCCGGAGGCCACGACGGCCTCTACGAGTTCACGCTGCAGGCCGGGCAGTTCCAGGCTTTCCACATCGTTGCCCTCGCCGACGGTGCCGCGGCCGAACAGGCCGGCCCGGTCGCCCACAACGACCACGGCCACATCGGCTGCGCGAGCCGTCTCGACGGCGGCCGCTATCGCCGAGCCGTCTGACCCCTCCACCTCGCAGCCCGGGGCGAACACGATCTGAGCCGACGGGAACTCCGCCGACAGCGCCTCCAGCACCGTGGGCATCTCCAGCTCGGCCGGCACCGCCGGGTGGTGGGCCAGGACGTGGTTCACGAAGGAGTAGCAGCCCATCAGGGCCTCGGTCGAGTCGGCGTTCGGGCCGACCACAGCGATGGTGGCCGGGCCCCGATCGTCGGCGCCCCGGAGCGGCAGCACCCCGTTGTTCGTCAGCAGGATCAGCGATTCCTCGGCCAGCACCCGCGCCACCCGCCGGTGCTCGGGCGAGTCGAGATCGATTTCGGTGGGCGCCATGGTGAAGGTCTCATCCAGCAGGCCCAGGTCTTCCTTCTGCGACAACACCCGCAGCACGGCCCGGTCGATCAGCGCCACATCCGTCAGCCCCGCCCGCACCCGCTCGGCGAGGGGTGCCAGGAACGCGTCGCCGGTGGGCAACTCCACATCGATCCCGGCGGCCAGGGCCAGTTCCGCCGCCTCGCCGCGGTCCGCGGCGACGGCGTGCATCAGCTGCAGGAACGCCACCGAGAAGTAGTCCGAGACGACAACACCGTCGAAGCCCCACCGGTCGCGCAGGATCTT
>Ga0247803_1000884_pt1 | contig 15806 bp, 16 predicted proteins | sample UWRJL014104B1_FD_180928 | JGI IMG/M metagenome (GOLD analysis project Ga0247803, IMG submission 180928) | Plant litter microbial communities from Arlington Agricultural Research Station in Wisconsin, United States - UWRJ-L014-104B-1 | ecosystem: Environmental > Terrestrial > Plant litter >...
TCATTTTTTTTGTCTCGCATTTGAGAATATTAATCCTCAGCTGCAATTACATTAAGAGTAACCTTGTGTTTCACTTCTTTGTGAAGGTCAATTAATGCAGAATATGTACCAATCGATTTTACATCGTCAACTGTAATTTTCTTACGGTCGATATCAAAACCTTTTGATTTAAGAATATCCGAAACCTGTGTGTTGGTTACACGTCCGAAAATACGGCCGCTTTCTCCAACAACAGTACGAATATCAATGATCATATCACCAATTGCAGAAGCAATATCTTCTGCATCTTTTTTCAATTTCTCAGCTTTGTGAGAAGCCTGACGTACGTTTTCAGCAACAATTTTACGGTTAGAGGCATTAGCCAATAACGCAAATCCCTGTGGAATAAGGTAGTTACGACCGAAACCTGCCTTCACAGACACGATATCGTTCTTATATCCTACACCAGCTATATCAGTTATTAGTATGATTTCCATTGTTCGAAGCTCTTTCTGATTTATTTCAATTGATCAGCAACGAAAGGCAATAATGCCAAATGACGTGCTCTTTTAATTGCCTGTGATACTTTACGCTGGTATTTCAGGCTTGTTCCTGTTAGGCGACGTGGCAAGATTTTCCCCTGCTCATTTACAAGCTTCAACAAAAAGTCTGGATTCTTGTAATCAATATATTTAATGCCTGATTTTTTGAATCGGCAATATTTTTTGCGGTTAATGTTTTTTTCAACCGGTTCGTTTACGAGTGACATAGCTTATGCGTTTTCGGTTTTTGATTCAGTTGATTCTTCTCTTTTTCTACCTATCAACCCTTTACGTTTCTTCTCGTTGTAAGCGATAGAATGTTTATCAAGAACGATAGTCATAAAACGCAAAATGCGTTCGTCACGACGGAATTCAGTTTCCAAAACATCCACTACATTCACACCGGCTTCTGGTGTAGTGTATTCAAAGATGTGATAAAAGCCTGAATTTTTCTTTTGGATGGGATAGGCCAGCTTTCGCAATCCCCAATCTTCCTCATGTACCATTACACCACCATTAGAAGTGATGATAGCACTGAATTTTTCAACGGCGTCCTTTGCCTGGGCCTCAGACAAAATGGGAGTTAAGATGAACACCGTTTCGTATTGCTTAGACATACGGTAATTGGTTAATTAATAAAATTTGTAAATATAAAAACCCTCATCCCCATGCGAGCATAGAAATGAGGGTGCAAAAATAGGACTTCTTATCTTTAATTCCAAGTCCTGACAATACTTTAACTCAATTACACGATCAAAACCGGTAAAAATGTTCAATATCCGATGCTCAGTTCTCAGCGTTCGATGGGAAAAACACACCTTGCTGAATCAAATGCCGAGAATTGATCTTTGAAAGTTGAGCATTGTTGATTAAAATCGGTTCAAAAAATCTGTGTTAAAAAAGTCTTATTTAACAGTAAAGTCACCCTGACCGATTTTAAAGCCTTCACTATACACTTCAATCGCGTATTTCCCGTCTTTCATGGCAATTCCGCCTCTGCCATAAAAAATGTCAACCGATTGTCCGGTATTGGTAAAATTGACAGTTTGTTTAGAACTGTAAATCATCTCTTTTCCATTCATCATGAACGAACCGGAACCTGTAGCCATGTCGGAAAGCACCGCGCCCTCCGGATCCAGGATACGAAGGTAAATTTCCTTTTCATTTTGTTTGGCAACCGCGTTGTCTCCCAATTTGAAATTCACCCGTAATTTATCAATTCGCTTGGCCTTGTATTTCCCTCCTTCTCTCTCTTTACCTTTGGAAGATACGGCATTGATCGTGAGATTTTCAGCACGCAAAGCAGAAGCGATACTTACTTTTTCACTCAGTTCCCGGTTCAATGACGAGTAGGTACTTACCGAATCACTGAGCTGTTTACGTTCCGATTCCAGGCCTGAAAGTTGCTGGCTCAATTCTTCATTCTTAGAGGTAGCAACTCCTAAATCCTGTTTCAACTGGGCAATTTCCGTATCTTTTTGATTCAGAATGGCTTCGTAGGATTTTATTTTCTTGTTATAATTGGCAGAAGCAAAGTTGTTTACATCTTTCAGTTCCTTCTTGTCTCTTTCAAGCTGTGCTTTTAATGAAACCAAGGAATCCACACTTCCGCCCAGTTGCTGAATTTCCGCAATTTTTAAATCCAGTTCCGCTGAAATGGAATCAAGCTTTGTTTTGGTAAAAAGTACTTCTTCTGTTTTTGCAGTAATGATGTTATCCTTTTCTTGATTTTCCTGTTTTTCATGGTAAATAAAATAGACAAGTACCAGATTAAGCAATAATAAAACGGCCAATGCAGCCCATAGCAGGGTTTTCCGATCTTGCTTTTGTTCTTGATTATAGTCCATATGGAAAGGTTATTTTTTTAATTAGTTGGTAAAAGAACTATGTTTTTTTCAATTTTGAAATAAGTTTCTTCCGATTCACGGCATCAAGGAGCTAAATATTAATTTTAATATCCTAATTATCAAATTTTTACATTCCGATAATGACTTCAATAGCCCAAAATATTCAGAGAATCGAACAGGAGATAAATGGCAGCACCAGGTTAATTGCAGTTACAAAAACCAAGCCATTGTCAGTTTTACAAGAAACATATGACAGTGGGTTTCGTCGTTTTGGAGAAAACAAAGTACAGGAAATGAGCGAAAAGTACGATTCTTTGCCAAAAGATATTGAATGGCACATGATCGGGCATCTGCAATCCAATAAGGTCAAGTACATGGCACCGTTTGTTTCACTGATTCATTCGGTTGACAGCTTTAAATTATTAAAGGAAATAAACAAAGAAGCCAAAAAGAATAACCGCGTCATTGAATGTCTTCTCCAAATCTTTATCGCACAGGAAGAAACCAAATTCGGTCTGTCGGACGAAGAAGCTGTTGAAATACTGGAATCTCCGGAATTGGCTTTGCTGACGAACATCAAAATTGTCGGTTTAATGGGCATGGCATCCAATACAGAAGATGACGATCAAATAAGACAGGAATTCCGTCATTTAAAAAGCCTGTTCGAATCTTTCAAAAAATATGAGAATGAACGTGTGTCCATGCGGGAAATTTCTATGGGCATGAGTGGCGACTATGCAATTGCTGCCGAAGAAGGAAGCACGTTTGTCCGGGTTGGAAGCGCTATTTTTGGAAGCCGATAATTATCACTTCAATGCCTGTCTGATCATGTCCTTCTTCAATCTTGAAATCGGAATTTGTGCGCCGTCATCCATCAACAAATAACCACTATCCTCTTTGATCCAGCTCCTTACGAATGCTTTGTTGACCAGATGTGAATTGTGACAGCGGATGAATCCGTAGTTGGTCAGCAGCTCATCGTATTCAAACATAGGGCGGGAAGTGATAATTTTTTCCGAACTGTCCAGATAAAAGATCGTATAGTTATTTTCTGCTTCGCATCGTATGATTTGGGCAGTTTTGACGAACCTCGTTTCCTTTGAAGATGATAATGCAATCCGGTGATCTGCACGCTGCTGATTGTGTTCAAGCATTTTCATCAGATTTTCCAGCTGTAAGTTCTGGCGTTTGACAATAAATTTTTCGCTTGCACGATCTACTGCTAGTTTAAGTTCCTCAACATCAATCGGTTTGAGTAAATAATCAATCGCTGAAAACTTGATCGCCTGAATGCCGTACTTGTCATAAGCCGTTACAAAAATCAGCTCAAAGGAATAGGAAGGCAAAGATTTCAGCAGGTCAAAGCCACTTTCGCCCGGCATCTGGATGTCGAGAAAAATCAGATCTGGTTGATGTTCGGCGATTCGTTCTCTTGCTTCGGCTGCATTTTTGGCACTGACTAAAAATGTAATTTTCGGACAATGTTTTTCAATAAGAAAACGCAGATTCTCAATATTATTTACTTCATCGTCAATGATAATTGTCCGCATTACAACGCATGTTTGAGTGTTAAACGGGCAACGGTTCCGTTACCTGTTCCTGATTCAATTTTCAGGTCAATCTTATTTTTGGATTTGTTCAACAATTTTATTCGTTCCCGCGTGAGCCGGATTCCATTGCCGGCGGAGCCTTCGTTTATATCAAAGCCTTTTCCATTATCCGCTACTGCAATCATCAGATCTTTTGCCTTTCTGGTAAAGGAAATACTAAGCAATCCATTCTCACTAAGTCCGGAAATACCATGTTTGATCGCATTTTCAACAAGAGGCTGGATCAACAGAGAGGGAATTTCCACATTGCTGGTTTCGATGGTTTCATCGACATAAAGCTGATATTGAAAGTCGAATCTGAGTTTTTCCAGTTTCATGTAACTATCGAGCGTACGCAGTTCTTCCGACAGCGCAACCATCTCCTGACCGCTGTTATTCAGCGAATTACGCAGCAGTTTGCTAAAATCAGTCAGATAGGTATTTGCTTTTTCTATTTCATTTTTGTTGATCAAACCCTGAATCGAGCCCATTGCATTAAATATAAAATGCGGATTGAGCTGTGCTTGTATAGACCGGAGTTCGAGGTTTACTTTTTTGGCCTCTTCTCTTGCTTTTTTTAAACGTTTTCCCCAGTTGGCAAAAAGAATCAGTCCAATGATCACAACCAAAATCAAGGGGTAACGATACAAAATCATCATGATCAGATAGGCTGTTTGGGTCAAATAATGAGCTGCTACCTCTCCCGTCTTTTTATTCATAACAAATGTATAGGTCTCCAGATTTCCACTCGGTACATAACCTGCACTAACAGTATGTTCACCGGATGGCAAAAAGTACCAGGATGCTTTTTCGCCCAGGGACTCAACATCAAAAATGGGATACATTTCAAGCTTCGTTTTTGTCCAGAACTTGTCATCAATCTTACAAAAGAGCGTAGTTTCAGTTAATTTCCCGTCGTAATATGCCTTCTTAAACCTAAAAAACAAATTACCATATTTCGTTACGATGCGGTCAGGAACGGCATTGTTGTGACTATAAACCGTCGGTACCATATTTACGCGGTTCACAATTCTTCTGATTTTAGCGGTATCCTCCCAGGACTGATTTCCATATCCATCTGTTATATCAACATAAATCAGTTCCGGCCTGACGTATGAAAATTTAATGTTCAATTTGAATAGAATGGTTTTATTGGCATCTAAAAGCAGAATCTTCCCATTTAAGAAGAGAAAAGGAATCGAAGGCAAAGCAATGGTTTGCTCTCCATTCAGTTTATATAAAATTGGCATCTGATACATTGAAATGAGTGAATCACCGCGTTCATCAGAAGGACTAAGGCTGATGTAGCTGCCTTTTTCCAGCTTGTCAAAGTCCCGTATCACAAAAGTCAGCTTCTCTCCCATTCTGCTCGCTGTGACATTGTATTCATTTTCAGAAACCTTTTCAAACTTTGGTTTCGTGACAGTATCCATCACAGCCGATTTACTGATCACATTTTTTTCATAATCCGTAAAGCTTTGAACGATAACATCCAGCCTGGGTTTTTCACTTTTTTGATTGATCAGAAACGTATTGGCTTTACCGTCCAGAATTAGCACCTGGGCTTTTAATTCACCAAATCCGGTTATGAAAAGAAATAAAAAAATTAGTTTTTCAAAATTGCGCATGTCTGTGTTCTTTAAGTTCCAGACAAATATGGAGTAGCAGGAAACCAGAAAATAGCGCAAATGTGTAAACAGGGAAGGCGGATGTGTAAACTGCATAAAACAAAAAAACGCTATCCAAAGCGGATAGAGTAGCAAAGCAGAAAAGGTGTGATTTCTATTCTTTTAAAATCTTTTTCACTTCACCTTTCACAAATTCAAAAGAGAGCTGCGAACAGGATAAACCGGGCTGACGAACAAAAACAGCGTTTTCCTGCCTTCCATAACCTCCGGAATAAGGATTGTATTCCGAAAATTCACCTAATGCACCCATCAAAATAATCCCGAAAGTGCCGGTAGCGTTTCCCAGATGCGAAGGGCCGCTGTCGAGTCCGATGAAATAATCGGCCCGTTTGATGACTTCCGCCGTTTCCAGGATGGACAGCTGTCCGCATAAATTCCGGAAAGAAGAAGTTTGAATGGTAAGATTACTTTTCAGACCAATTTCAATGATCTGGTACTTGTAATTTTCGGCAATCCATTTTATCAGTTGTTCCCAACGATCAGCCGGCCAGTCTTTTGGAGCATAATTGGATTGGCAATGCACCACAATGTAAGGTGTGGCAATTTGTAGCGAATCGGCTTTTTTAAAATGGTTTTCCTGCAAATACAGTTTTGGCTGATCATCGGCAGGAAAAGCAGTTTTGGCAGGAATAAGGTTTCCGGTCTGAGCAAAAACTTCCAGTAAATTACCGAAATTAAAATAAGTAAAAACATTAATTCCACGACTTTCCGCAACCGGATTGTCCGTAAAAACCTGGCAAGCAGGGCAATGGTTGTTGTTGCGAAATTGCAGATCAAACACCCTATCAAAAACATTTGTCTGTAATAAAACCCTGCGTTGCGTTACACAAAACTCCCGTAATGTTTCGTCAATATTTGGATTGAAATCCACCAGTTCGTGAAAGACCGGCTTGACAAACCAAACAATATAGGCATTCGGATAAAGCGATCGGATGTATCTTGAAATGGGTTCGGCAGCGACGATATCTCCAAAATGCTCCGTTCTGATTACTGCAATAAGTTCCTGGTTATCTTTAAGTTGAATTCTCTTAAAACTATATTTTATCCAATACAGGTAACCCAGCAAGTACGCTTTAAAAATATGTGAATATTTGTGATAGCGGTGTTTCCAGAGCTGAACGAATCTTTCTAAGGTCATTTATTTTAATCATTTCAAAATGGCCGTGTGAGTGCCATCAAGGTGCGCAAGATAATAAAATCCGTTTAAAGAGTTGGTTGCACTTGTATCAGAAACTATCTTTGGAGACACGGAAGACGCTGTTCTCAATTAAGCATTTAAATATTCAGCACTTTTTTGATCATTAAATCCAAACAACATTAGAATGAAATTCATGATTCAGGCCGGGGGTATTTTGGGAGCGTTGGCGGTAGCCTTAGGCGCTTTTGGTGCACATGCTTTAAAGGGAATGCTTGAGGCATCCGGCAGATCCGAAACATTTGAAACCGCCGTTAAATACCAGTTTTATCATGCAATTGCGATGGTTTTGGTTGGTTTACTGATGAAAAGCGGAGGACAGGACGCAGTTCGTTTGTTAGGCTGGTCGGGAAATGCTTTTGCAATTGGCGTCATTATTTTTTCAGGCTCGCTCTATGCCATTTGTTTCACCGGCATCACAAAATTCGGCGCCACCGCTCCGGTTGGCGGTTTGGCATTAATTGCAGGATGGATTCTTCTAATCATGGCAGCAGGAAAAATGAGTTGAAAATTAAAAATGACGAATGAAAACCGGGTCGCCGGTGCAATTAAGAGTTGCAGATTCCATGCAATTCTTAATGAAGACAATGAGCCGATCCTGATTAAACCGACGGTCAATTCTTAATTCAGTCCCCTTATCCTCTCGAAAGCGTAAATGGCCTCTGAGCGTCTATTTTCAGGAAAACGAACAGTAAAATTGAGAAAGACCACAATGATGAACCTCCATAACTAAAAAACGGAAGTGGAATTCCGATCACCGGCATAAGCCCTACGGTCATCCCTACATTTACCAGAAAGTGAAAGAAAATAATCCCTGCCACGCAGTATCCGTACACACGTGCAAATCGGCTTCGCTGTCGTTCTGCAAGGACTACCAGCCTGGAAATCAAACCAATAAATAATATTACAACTATTGCACTGCCTATAAATCCGTGCTCTTCGCCCACGGTACAGAATATAAAATCCGTACTTTGCTCGGGTACAAAATCAAATTTCGTCTGCGTTCCCTGTAAAAACCCTTTTCCGGTAAATCTTCCTGACCCAATAGCAATTTTGGACTGGATTACGTTCCAGCCGATACCACGCGGATCCGAATCGGGATCAAGCAAAACCATGATTCTGCCACGCTGATGCTTTTGCAAGACATTGTTCATAAAAAAATCGACACCAAAAACGACGCCGATCATAACGCCCGCAATCAGAATAGTGGCCCAAAGACCTCCTCTCCGACGTGTCATCACAGGCATGACCCAGATCGCCAGTCCCGCCAAAACCACAATTACCGCTGCAATGTACCATTTGAAAAACAACAGCGAAATAATCAGCAATGCCGCGGCTACCATCCCGATCGCAGGAATAAAACCGGGCATACCTTCACGGTACAGAACGATTGCAAATGAAGCAAATACCAGCATCGACCCGGTTTCATTTGAAAGCAATATCAGAAATGCGGGAAGGGCGATGATGCCAATGATCGGATAATAATCTTTTAACTTCCGCGTCAGGCTGATTGCCGGATCACTCAGATATTTTGAAATAGCCAGGCTTACCGCCAGCTTCGAAAACTCAGCAGGTTGCAATGAAAATGCACCGAATTTGATCCAGGAGCGCGATCCGTTGATATTGGATCCCGCAAAAAGCACCATGACAAGAAGGAAAATAATGATTGCATATATGATGAAGGAGAAAGTCTCGTAGAACTTATAGTCAATCACCAGGATGCAAATAATAAGCAGCGCCGCCGTACCAATCCACATCAACTGTTTACCGGCATTGTTAGACAAATCAAATATGCTTGTATTCACCTCAGGATTGTAAACCGCCGCATAAATATTGACCCAGCCAATCAAAAGACAGGCGATGTAAATGAGTACAACTACCCAATCAACGTTCTTGGTTATGGGCTTAGCTTCTGACATGTATGTGTGTAATTAAAAAAATGAATTTATGAAAACCTCTTTTTCAGTCTGCTATCGCTGTAACAGGTTTTTCTTTTTAGTAGAATCCTTTTTGATACTATCAACCTGTAACGGTTTCTGCTGACCGGTTATAACCACCTTTCCCAACAGATTGGCTTCGAACATCTGTTTCTCCAAAGTTTTATTGGTTGTTTTTCCGGTAAGGTATTTTTCAATGATCAAGTTGGCAATCGGCGCGGCGGCAGATCCTCCCGCTCCTGCATTTTCAACGAACACCGCAATAGCGATCTTAGGATTATCAACTGGGGCAAATGCAATAAAAATGGAACTGTCATCGCCCTTTTTATTCTGCGAAGTACCGGTTTTACCTGCAATCTGAATTCCTTCAACGCGGGATCTGCGCGCTGTTCCTCCCTCTACTGCACCAAGCATCCCTTCTATGACCGGATCAAAGTTATGTTGAGAAACACCGGTTTCATGGCGGGTCGTGTATTTCGGGTCAATCTTTCTGCTGTCTCCCACGCCATGAATGACATGAGGTGTATAAAAATATCCTCTGTTGGCAATGATTGCAGCCACGTTGGCCATTTTTAAAGGCGTGATCACAATTTCACCTTCTCCGATACTGATTGAATAAATGTTCGAAAATTTCCAGCGGTTCTCTCCGTATATTTTATCGTAGTATTTTTTATCCGGCAAATTCCCCTTGCTTTCACTCGGCAGGTCAATACCCAGCCGCTGTCCAATACCAAATTTACTAACACGGTCATGCCATTCCTGAACACCAACCGCTGATGCTTTAAAAGTATTTGATATGTTATTGCTGTAAACAATCCTGCGGAATACATTGTAAAAATAAGGATTACATGAGTGCGTTACCCCCAATGCAACAGTTCCCGTAGCCGGATGATTGTGACAATGCATGGGACAGTTTGCATGTGTAAACCCGCTTCCTGGCGTAATTACGCCTTCCTGGAGACCGATAAGCGCCTGAATTAGTTTAAAAGTAGATCCGGGACGATAACTCGCCATAACAGGTCTGTTAAACAAAGGTTTATAGGGATTTCTGTTCAGAGCCGAATAATTCTTGGAAAAAAAGCGGCTCGCCAGGATGTTCGGATCGTAAGTCGGAGCCGATACCATGGTCAAAATCTGACCCGTTTTTGGATCAATCGCTACAACACTGCCTACTTTATTTACCATCAGACTGTCTGCGTATTGCTGAACGTCCAGATCAATTCCCGAATACAAATTTTCTCCGGCAACGGCCATTGTATCGAGTTCGCCGCCTTTCCATGGTCCTTTGTAAACACCGCTCACATTTTGCATGACGAACTTGGTTCCGCGTTTTCCCCGCAATTCATTTTCATAGATTTTTTCTATCCCATTCTGACCAATGTAGTCACTTTGCCGGTAATAAGGTTCTTCCTGTTTTTCCAACTGCCCTTTTGTGATTTCGCTTACATAACCCAGCGTATTTGCCAGAGTGGGAGCTGTATACGTGCGCAGGGAGCTTTTTGCAAATTGAAAACCTGAATAATCGACCATCACATCCTGAATGGAAGCAAAATCTTCCTTGGATAACTGTCGTAGGAATAGCGAAGGTTTATTCCGGCTGTAAGCGCTGGCAGCGGCCATTAAACTATCAAAATCCCTTCTTTCAATACCCAGAACCTGGCAAAAACGAAGGGTATCTTCCACCCGTGCTTTGGAAGGAGTAACCAGTAAATCATAAACCGGAGTGTTGTATACAATCAATTTTCCCTTGCGATCATAAATCTGTCCGCGAAAGGGGATTTCAATAACACGTTTGATGGAATTACTGGACGATACGATGGAGTAACTGTCGTCCAGTACCTGTAAATAAAAAAGCCGCGATAAGTATATTAAACCTATTATAGCAAAAAATCCAATGATGACAAAGCGACGATTTTCAAGCATTCTGCACTAAATATTCCTGTTCTCTCAATTTTTACACGAAGTTCGCGATATCACCAGACTTATCAAAGCCGGCGCAACCAGTTTTATGATTCGCATTTTAACTATTTTCTCAATAATCAGAAAAGCCAAAAAATACTGAGAATTAGCTAATTATTCACCTTTTGCGACAACCATTAGCACGTCCTCCTTATCCACTATAACGGAACCTTCCGGCATTCCTTTTAACTTACGGACATATTTTTTTGGTGTGAAAATAACGGGACATAAACTGTCATTTTTCCTTTTCGAGTAAAAAGCAGCAAGTTCAGCAGCCCGCTCAATGACCGGTGCAGGAAATTTCTTCCCCGGCTGATTTTTAATGACAACGTGTGAACCCGTCACGTCACGCGCATGCAGCCAAAGATCTTCCTTAAAGGCATATTGTTTGGTCAGCAAATCGTTATTTTTAGCATTTCTGCCAATCAGAATCGTGTAACCAAGGAATTCCACTTTCTTGAAAAGCTCTGCAATTGTCACCGGATTGGCAGCGGAAGAACCGTTTAAGGCGTTCAATTTTATAAACGTCCTTAATTCACGCAGCAATTCTATTTTTTCAATTGCGGCCAGGTATCCGATCATTTTTTCCTTTTCAGCTTCCCGGGCCTGCAAACTATCGTTTAATCTTTCAATTTCAATTTTCTCATTTTTTGACTTGCGATAATAATTCTCCGCATTTTTTTGAGGCGAAAGATCTTTTTTTAGTTTAATCTTAATGGGCTGATCATGATAGAAATCGAACAGTTCAACACTTTCAGACCGGGCAGGAATCTGGTGCAGGTTGGCCATAATAATATTGGCCATTTCATCATTTCTCCCGCCTGCTTCCAGCTCAACTAATTTCTTAAAGGTATTTTCAAGATAATTGTCGGTTTGCTGAATGCGTTTATTCAAAATTCTGATGATCTCCGCTTTCTCTTTTTCAATGCCATTAAGTCTTATAAAAGCATAATAAAAGGCATTCAGGGCTTCAACTGGACTGGTATGCGTTGAAATGATCTCGCCAAGAGGCAAAAGAGAAAGTGTAGGAATGAGTCCAATTTTTGTAACATAGAACTCGGATTTATTCAAATCCTGCAACAGATTTTGAATAATTTTCCATCGCTTTTCCGGCAACGTTTCCTTATCAAGCAGGTTGCGGAGATACGTATTGATCAGTTTTCCAAAAGTTGGGAAAAGCACTTCATGCCTCAGATCATTTTGAACATACGCGTCAAACGACTGATCGATTTTCCGTTCGAGCAAAGCGGGCGTGAGCGCATAATCCGTAGCTAATTTGTTGTTAAACAGCTCGGTAACCTTATGGTTAACATCAAAAGCAATCAGATTTGATCGGTTTCCGAAAAGTTTAAAAACCAATGTCTGGTTACGAAATCTGATCTCAATGGCCCTTTCGTTCAGAAATATCCTGACTCCATTGACTTTTTGTCCATAAAAACTTGTGAATAAATTAACGCTGTTTCTTCGTGCTCTGTCAAATTTCTCAGGAAAACTCAGGCATGAAAAATTTGACCGCAATGTTGCCTTTATAAAAAAAGGATGTTGTAGTTCTCCTTCTGTCTCAGACTCAGCAAAAACCAGGATCAGTTCGTCCTTTTCCTGACTGAATGTTTCAATCAGTATTTTACCCGACAGTTCGTGATGTAACTCAGGGGCAAGCTGCTTTAAAAAATAATAATTTTGATGCAATGGAATTTGAATTAGTCCTAATCTTGATTAAAAAATTACACGGAAAACCACGGAGAAAAATAGAGAGCCACAGAGTTTAATGGTTTTTGCAAAAAGAAAAGGATGCACTTTCTTTTAACTAAACCAGATCCAGCACGAACTTATGCCTCCTTACTTCCTCCAAAAGTCCATTCCGGTCCAACCAGTCAGGGTTGTAATATGTGTTCATATATCTGTCCCCGGAATCGCAGATGAGGGTTACAATAGAACCGGATTCCCCCAGCGCCTTCATTTCTTTGGCTAATTCAATTACTGCAAAGAAATTGGTACCGGTTGAGCCGCCAACCCGCTTATTCAGCAGGGAAGTCAGTGTTAACATGGCAGCGAAACTTCCTGCATCAGGCACCCGGATCATGTGATCCACAATGTTACGAAGAAAAGAAGGCTCTACCCTCGGACGGCCAATCCCTTCCACTCTGGAACCGAATTCGGCACAAATCGCAGAATCGTTATTTTTCCAGTACTCATAAAAAACAGAATTCTCCGGATCAGCCACGCATATTTGCGTATCATGTTGTTCATAACGGACATAACGACCCAAAGTTGCAGAAGTTCCGCCCGTTCCGGCGCCGGTTACGATCCATTTGGGAACCGGATGATTTTCATGCTTCATCTGTCGGAAGATAGATTCGGCAATGTTATTGTTTCCCCGCCAATCCGTTGCGCGTTCAGCAAAAGTGAACTGATCCATGAAATGACCGCCCGTTTCCTGCGCAATGCGATTGGAAACCTCATACACTTCTGCGGGATGGTCCACGTAATGGCATTTTCCGCCATAAAATTCAATGGCCTGAATTTTATCCGCGCTGGTTGTTTTCGGCATTACGGCAATAAATGAAAGACCCAGTAATTTCGCAAAATAAGCTTCCGAAACCGCAGTGGACCCGCTTGACGCTTCCACAATCGTAGTGCCTTCATGTACCCATCCATTACAAATGGCGTATAAAAAAAGTGATCGGGCAAGACGGTGTTTTAAGCTGCCCGACGGATGCGTCGACTCATCTTTGAAATAAAAATCAATGTCCGGAAATGAAGGAAGTTTTAAAAAAATCAGGTGCGTATCGGCGGAACGTTGGTAGTCGGCGTTGATTTTAGAAATCGCGGCATTGGTCCAGGAAGGTTTGGTATTCCGGGTTGATGAGATGTTCATTTGTCCATGTTATCTAACAGAAGCCAAAGATTTGAAGAAATAACCACAGTCAATCTTTTGACAACTTTTTCAAAATATAATCTCCGTACTCTTTGGTTGAAATCAGGAGTCTTTTTCTGGCAGCTAAATTTATAACTCCAGTACCAAACCATCATAGGCCAGCCTTACATTTGCGGGCAACTCCTTTTCGACATCTGCATGTTTGCCAAGTTTATGACTCATATGTGTCAGATAAGCTTGTGAAACTTCCAGTTTTCCGATCAGGGCAAGTGCTTGTGATAAGGTAAAATGAGACAGATGGGATTCCTTTTGCAACGTATCTAAAACCAATACTTTCGAACCTTTTATTTTTTGCTGCTCCTCTTCTGAGATGTAGTTGGCATCCGTAATATAGGTAAAATCTCCTACCCTATATCCGTAAACTGCCAGTTTATGATGCATTACCTCGATTGGAATAAAAGTAACGCCAGCTACATCAAAAGGCTCATTTTCAATGGGATACAATTCGAAATGCGGAACACCCGGATAACGGTGCTCACTGAAAGCATAGGCAAATTCCACTTTAAGCTGGTTTAGTACCGCCTCCCGTCCATACAAGGGAATATCCTTTCCATGTCGGTGGTTGTAAGCACGAATATCATCCAGGCCGGCTGTATGGTCCTTATGTTGATGGGTAAAAATCGCAGCGTCCAGTTCCCGTACATTGGCACGGAGCATTTGCTGACGAAAATCCGGACCAGTATCAATAACGAACGACTTTCCTTCCGTCTGGATCCAGACAGAGGTGCGTAATCTTTTATCGTGGGGGTCTGTTGAACGGCAAACGGCACAATCGCAAGCAATAACGGGTATTCCTTGCGATGTGCCGGTTCCTAAAAAAGTAATCTTCATTCAGTCTATTCTGTCAAATGCGCGACCACCTCTACCAGACGATCAAAATTCAGTGGTTTCATGAGCGCATCGTCAAATCCTGCTGCTTTAAAATCTTCCTCAGAATAATTTTTGGCATTCCCTGTTATCGCAACGATCGGTGTTTTTGCCTTTTTAATATCTGATAATTTACGGATGCTTTTCGCGCATTCCATACCGTCCATTACCGGCATATTGATATCCAGCAAAATTATATCAAAATCTTCTTTTTCAAGAAGTTGCAACACTTGTTCTCCATTTTTCACGGAAGTAATTTCATAATGCTGAAATTCCAGAATCTTCCTTGCCAGATTTTGAATTACTGAACTGTCTTCGGCAATGAGTACTCGTTTTGTGTATGACATATCAATGAATCAGTATTGTGTTTGTTAATTTGTAGGTCAATTTAGAAAGATTTCGGGCAACAACCCAAATTGCTTTGCTGCCAAGTGCCAAAATTATCATAAAAAAGTAAATAAACATCCTATACATTTCCAAACCTACGTTTCAGGTGTAAGTTTGTAATTCTTTTGTCAATTCACCATAACGTTTATGTTTAAAAATAAAGTAATACGATGGAGTACAATTGGAATGGTTGTGGCCATACTTGCTTACTTCTTTATTGAGAATTTTACCGGGTCCGGCAATCAGGATTTCGCCAATCTTAATCCGGAGGAATATGCCGCAAAAATCACGAAGGAACGTGCCGCAAAAGACGAACTTTTCAAATCCGGCTCCGACTCACCGATTTCAGATAAAGCAAGTTTTCATGGGCTTCACTATTTTAAAATAAATCCTGCATACCGGGTAAAAGCAAATATTACACCTTACACAAAGGATGATAAAGAATTGATTATCAGATATACCGACAGCACTTCCGAGAAATATGAACGCTATGGCTATGCACATTTTACCATAAACGGACAGGCGCAAAAGCTTCTTTTATTGAAAAATGAAAGTGTAATTTCGGTTTTATTTAGGGATGAAACCAGTGGAAAAGAAACGTATGGCGGTGGGAGATACATTGATTATCCTGTCTCAGAAATTAAAAATAATACCTTGATTCTGGACTTTAATAATGCATATAATCCTTATTGCGCATACCAGCCGACCTATGCGTGTCCGGTCCCTCCCGCGGAAAACACCCTGGCGATCGCAGTCTGGGCGGGTGAGCAAACGGAAGAAGGAGCGCATTAATTTTATTTTACTTCTTTGAAAACAAAATTTGTTTCCTGCAAGTACCTTTCAGTAGTCTTCTGACTTAAATCACTAATTTTGCATCA
>Ga0247803_1000885_pt1 | contig 15774 bp, 17 predicted proteins | sample UWRJL014104B1_FD_180928 | JGI IMG/M metagenome (GOLD analysis project Ga0247803, IMG submission 180928) | Plant litter microbial communities from Arlington Agricultural Research Station in Wisconsin, United States - UWRJ-L014-104B-1 | ecosystem: Environmental > Terrestrial > Plant litter >...
AGGCGTATCGATGAGTGAAAATTGTTCAGAGGTAAGCATATCTTCCTGGAAGTTTAGGCATCGAGAGTGAGCCGTGGCAGTAGCTGCAGGCAAAAGAGGTGTCACTGACAAGGCTGGAAGAAGGAAGTGCCGGCACGGTTCGAGATGGAACGGCGCTGAAGAGGGCTGCACGCCATCTGCCGTACGACTCGAATTCGGACTTTTACGGCACCCTATTGGCAATGTCGCAAATGACAGACTTGGTCATTCGGCATGAATCTGCAAGTGAGCATCGCCCCCAATACACCATCACCATCAAGGCGTTTCTCAACCTATAAATTCGCGCCGAGGCTTGCTCAGCCACCACCATATGTAATTTTCAGCCGTAAACTGCAGCCTCAGCCTGATGTTCATTTTCATTTCCATAACTGCCCTCTTCCACCTCAGCTTTCAATTGTCTTCTTCTCATCGCATGATACTATCAGGAGCACCGCATGACATACTCGACGGCATCGACTAAAGAACGCCACACGTCAAAGTTAACACCACTTCGTGTTAGAGAGAACGAGCCATACGTTAAGGTCAACACCACTTGTCGTCAGAGAGAACCTTACGCGGAAGACGACACTGTCTGAGGTCAATACTGTCTGAGGCCAACATTATCTAAGGTCATCACTTGGTTTTAGCTATCCCGGAGTCACCTAATGAGCCATCCCACAGACCTCGGGAATGTGGAAGGGATTGTTCGGTGTCGCGTTCACACCAAACGTTTTACTCCAAAAGCCCTCCTGAACTTCCTCGAAGTCCGAGTCGGAAAGGACAACTATCGAGTAGAGATGCGACACAATGTGTACAACATAACAATCAATGCGGATGTTGACAAGGTCGGCAACCTCCCCGCTGCGTTCATCAATGATCTTAGTATAACATAATTGCAGGGAGACATCAAAAACCTCATGGGAGCGTAACTATTTCGCGATTTGACTGAATTCTATTCAGTCTCTTCGTGGCATCCTACATCAGACCGTAAACCTATCTCAGGACTCTCACCTATATTTCATATGACTCCATCGTGGCGTGAGATCCTTGCGAAACGACGCAATCTATCGGGAAGCACTGCCGTTACTGTAACTTGGTTATACATACCACTTTTCTGGTGGCTTTACGGCCTGGTAGAGGGAACGGGGCTGATGAGTGGAGAAAGCATATCACTTCGAGTTGTTTGATAGGAACAGACTGTTTTCTCTGTAATTTTCGAGAATGCTCCTTCCTCTCTTCAGAGATCAACAAGTGACTGTTCAGAAAATAGCATATGCTTGGAGGAGAGACCATTCGTTCACAAGGATGGCGTGAACAGGAAAATAATTCCTGAAATGACAAGACTGTAAGTACGTTGCATTAAGATTACTCCATCGATACATAATTTCGGTCGAGCGGAATTCCTCCACCGTAACACTGCTACAGCAAACCGTGACAGCTCAACTACTACATGACAGCTGTTGAGCTTGGCTATCATCCCCAGCAAGAACCGATACTGGGATGTGGCAGCTCAGTTTACTCTCTCGGACGTTGGGAGTACTTGCGCCCTTCAAATAGACGTAGTCTCTATGTTTAATGAAAATTTCACCGGTAGGTATAGATGCACACCTACTTTTCCCCATAGCACGTGTCTTCCACGTTCTATGCGTGGGTTTGACCCACATTCGTAGTCTCCCTTTCTTTCTCCACTTTCGCACCCCGCCTCTCCTCACCAGGCCCCTCTCCCTCCCTTTCCCTGTCCACAATCCTCAGATCATCCCACAATCCTATCGCTTTAAACTCCTTCCCTCCCTCCTTCCTACTCTTGCTCTCCATCTCCAGGCCCATCGACTCCCCGTTGCTCTCGCGATCGCGTGCCCTCCGCCTCCTCCTCAAGTTCCGGCAGCTTAAAACGCCAAGTCCACAGCCGATAAGGATAAGGATGCCAATGACAGTGATGCCGACGATGATGCCGATTTTGGTGCCTGTGTCGAGACCGGCGAGAGAGATGGCAGTTTGGGCGGGTGTGGGACTTTGTGGGATACGGAGGGTGAGATGATGTGTACTGGTCTTGACTTCAGGGTTGGAAGGGATGGATAGATGTGGAGGGTGTATGGCGATGTGGCGTGGAGAAGTGGCCCACGAGATTGGCGGAACCATGACGGATCCACTTCGAAGGAGGAATTATACTGTTTTGTTCGACGCAGTCCCGTATTGTGTGGCCGAAGAGCGATGTAGCGTCCTCCACCGCGGTCCGTCGTATGTGATCGATGGTAGCAGCGGTAGCGACTCGCTACTTCCGAGAACATGGAAAGACTATCAGAGAGTAAATTGATTGTTTCATATCCCACATACGGGATGTTTTGCAAAGATAAGCGCACCCGGTCGTGCAGAAGGCGGCAATCGTGAACTGCCCGGGATTGCGTGGGAGAGGGAGATTGGGTTATAGAGCGATCGCCAGTGCGGCTATCGGAGCTGCATAATAGATGTTATCTAGCCGCATTCTCTATGGAGTCAATTTGTATTCCTGTCGACTGCGGAAGAGCGCACAATTGCGCAGGGATTGTATTGGCGGAAACGCATATGACGACGGCCTTGGTGGTTCATTGTGCCACGGAACACTGCAAGGATGTGTAGACCAGAGCGGGAGTGGCAGTTATAAGAGGAAGGACGCGAGAAAAGGGCTGCATGGCCATCTATTGCTACAATCCCGATGCACATGTGATAACGGCGATCCGACACGGCCCGACCTAGAACATTGCACGGTTAGCAAGCCACTCCCGCGTTTTATATCTCCGCAGTGTCGATGCGAACTCAGGTTCCGATGATCGCCGGACAGCACGCATGAATGACATACCTATATAGTGGCATTCTTCCCCGCAAAGAATTCATCCAAACGCCCCTCGAGCTCCCGCACCCCTGCACCATTCGCCAACGTCTTTCGGATCCATCCGGGCAACTTAGCCTGAATGCGCTGTGCACCATATCGTCGATCCATCATCAGGATAGCTGCGTAATCGTTCTTGTGTCGGATCGCTCTTCCTACGCACTGGTTGACTGCGCGCATGCAAGCATTTTCGTAAAAGTCGCGCGCTGCGGCTTTGCCGTCCTGCCCGTTGCTGAACGCTTTTGACGATATGTATTGTACCTTTGCCTTCCACTCGGCAGAATGCGGGTTGGGAAATGGTAAGCCGACAACAACTACTCCACGGCCTAGGCTGTCGCTGAAATTGATGCCTTCGGAAAGACTGCCACCTATGACAGCGAATAACAGTGCGCCACGACCGTTACCAGACGCGACGGCACTACTATAAGCACCCAACACCGAGTCTACGGCACTCTCTTTGGTGGCTGGATTATTTCCACCAGACTGTGACTGGCTGCGTTGTTCGAGGAAGATAGGTTTTACGCTCAGGAATGCGTCCCACACCGTGGACGGTTTCGAGGATGACGTGCAACGAAGCCGTTTCCAGGCCGCGACGCATGTGTCTAGATAGGAGTAGCTGGGGATAAAGACGACAACACCATCGGGTGTATGCTGTGCGACCCCTAGAATGGCATGCCCGAGGTCGATCAACTGTGCACGTTAGTACCCGAGTACGTGCATAAAGCGGCACGAAGATTACCATTTGCTCCGAGTTGCGTTTCTCGAAAGTAAAATCGAACTCTTGTCCACTCAAAGTCCGAACCACTGGGACTGCAAGCAGATTGGACGAGGGTATAACGTGTCCGCACGAAAGCGTCATGATTTTTGAAGGGTCGAGATAAGATAGCAGATGCTGCTCGTAGTCACTCATCTACACGCATCAGCAATACGTACTAGTTGCGGAAAGTGTGAGAGGTACCGGGGACATTGTGCCACCTGCCAAAACAACAGCCCTTGCATCCTCCACGATTTCCTTGAAATGAAAGGTGGGATCAAGAAGCATGTATTTGAGAGTAATGCTGTTTGACTCTTCTTGAGCGCAAAAGAAGCGACCCTCAGCAGATGGATTCATTAGCGAGACTAGGAATGATTGAACGTGGGTCAAAACAGGCACTGTGTGCCTTGCGCGCTGTTGCGCATCGCTTTTCATAGCTTCTTTTGCACCGTCTCTCTGGGATTGTTCGTGGTAAGTTGTATAACCGTCAACCTTGCGGGCCAATCGACTCTCCTGCAAGTAACCGCACAGCTTGTACATATTAATTTGGTCAACCCCTTTTCCTGACATTAGTGCTCCCACGTCCACCACGTCGTCCGTAGCTTTAGGGTCGGCAGACTTGGACTGAAGATAGATGATGATCGCGTCCAGTATTCGCAGGATCTGTGCAACGTAGACCCGATTCTTCCCTTTCAGTTTGTTGCGGAATTTGAGCAAGTAGGCGGTGACCTGCGTGCGGGCCTGCTGCACTTGTTCGAGAGTGACAGAAACGGAGTAGATCCCAGCGATCGCGTCCATCAGGTTGTGGGCTTCGTCAATCACGACTATGTGGCCTTTGAGAGATAGGTCTAGTGCATCTCGAGCGGACTTTTGTAGAAGTAGAGGATATGGAAGCGTAACAATCTGCCGAGGTTAGCGATAGCTTAGTATTGTCGTGTTGTACATCTTACTTCAGCGTACTTGGTCGCCGGACGTGAAGCATAATATGGACAAATGCCGAGTTTCTTGCCCAGCGAGCCAAGGTCCTCGATGTCCCGGATCTTTGCCAGTGTATGATCTCGGAACTCGTTTACTAAGGTCTGTTTTTCTTTGTTCGGCATAAACGGACACTTACAGTCTGATGAGACGCCCGGTTGCTGCAGTTCGAGACACCTCTCGTTAATGGCGGTGGGGTTTCCCAGTCTGTTTACTTTGGGGTTGATGCAGAGATTCTTCCGCGAACCCAGGGTCAGGTGCTTAACCTCTTCTACAGGCGGATCTTCAGATGGCGCAGATGGAGCACCTAGCGTGATGGACGGAGGCATTCGGACGCGTCGTAGCTCGCTTGAGAATTGGGTGAGCTGAGAGTGCGTTCTTGAACAGAAGAAAATCTTGGTCTCGTCCGGAGCCTCCGTCTCATCTTCCTCCTTCTTCCAGGAGAGGCCCATCTTCTCCATTAATACCTGGTTCTCCATAGACAGACCGGAATCGTTGAAGCTTTTGGCTTCCCGGCTTGGTGCGCCATCTTCATCGCTTTGGTAGTCGTCGAGGACGAAGCGCGCTTCATCATCCTCTGCATTGACACCGCTAGAGATAGTCTTCTGTCGCTTGGATTTGGGCTCTCCTTTCTGGTAGACTTCCTTGAGGCGCTTCTCTTTTTCTTTGATCTTGGCGATGCGCGCTTCGAACTCTGCTCGACGCTGCAAAGCGGCCTGTTTTTTCTGCTTCCGGGCGTGCTCGAGCAACCAAGCAGGCTCGTCGCCGTATGCCCCATTGACGGCTAAGCCATCCTCAAAGGTGCGCCTCTTATGGTCGCGCAGCCATGTCAGAGAGCCGCAAATGAGGCTGAGGGACTTGCCGGTGCCGGTAGGTGACTCGAAGATACCAACCTTGCCGTCTTCTAGACACTCGTAGACGGCGTCCATGAACTGAGTCTGAATATCATACGGTTCATAAGGATGATGGAAATCGCGCTCCATGATGCCGTCCGTGCAGATGTCGTGTGAGGTGCGGAGCGGAGATTCGCGAAACGCGAAACGCGAAACGCGCTAGAGTGACAGGTACTCACGTGCACTCTAGTCGTATTCGGCAACGGCCCACTGAGAGCATCGATCGCAACGCCATGCGTTGGCTCCTTCGACGCCGACGCTGCTGGAGGCGAGACCGTGTATCTTTACGTAAAACATGTGACGACTCAAGTCCGTTGCCTTTGGGGGTTGAGTGATGGTGATAGCAGGAAAGCACAGCCACACATGCCCCGCATTGGTGGCTTTAATGTGGATGCTGAAACCGACCCTCTGACGACGCGAGCTTCCTCACGCAATTCGACCCCTCCGTACAGTCCATCTATTCTCTCACCCTCTACTGCGACTGTATTTCCGAATTACTCCAATGGCACTCGTTCCTGGTACTTTCTCCCACGATCACGAGGCTGTGACGTTACTGAATTGAGCAGACGCAATCTGGGCGGCGTCCCCCACCACAACCCGCGGGCAGCCCACGCCGCTCTCTTCGGACCCCAAGGGCGAGCGGATAGCCTACGCAGTAAGGCTTGCCATACTGTAATATTGCCGTCGGGCTAATGTAGAAGTCCGGCAAATCTGTATACCTACGCTCCATCGACGACCCCGCCGTCAGCAAGCAGTACACACAGCACACATCCCAGACGACAGTTGCCCGGTTCTCTCCGTCAGGCTTCTATGTCGCAAGCGGGGATGTCTCAGGCTCGGTGCGTGTATGGGACTGTGCCGGCGAGGGCGCGACAAAGGGTGTGTACTCGGGTCCGCTCTTGCAACACGAGTGAGGCTGACGGCTGTAGGCGACTACCATATCATTGCTGGGCGCATCAACGACCTGGCGTGGGATGGCGATTCGCAGCGCATTATCGCCGTGGGCGACGGCAAGGAACGCTTCGGCCATTGCATCACGGCCGACAGCGGCAACAGCGTGGGCGAGATCTCGGGGCACTCATCACAGATCAACAGCGTCGCTATCCGCCAGCAGCGTCCCTTGCGCGCCGCAACGGGATCTGACGACACCAGCCTCGTCTTTTACCACGGCGCACCCTTCAAATTTAACACTAGCCTTAGAGGGCAACATAACCGCTTCATATTCGGCACCGCCTTTGCCCCAGACGGTTCCGTCCTCGCTAGCGTTGGCGCTGACAAGCGCATATGGCTCTACGATGGAAAGACGGGCGAGGCAAAGGGCCAGATTGGAGAAGGCGTTCACACGGGCAGCATCTTCGGCATCTCTTGGTCCAAGGACTCGAAGCATTTTGTGACCGCCAGCGCAGACCAAACTGTGCGAATATGGGACCCGGAAGCCGGCAAGGCGATCCAGACGTGGAGAATGGGCGAGGAGGGCGTTCCCAGCATCCCTGACCAGCAGGTGGGTGTCGTATGGCCCAGCGGCCGCAGCGATGGCCTCATTATCAGCGTCGACCTCGAAGGCAATCTCAACTATCTCGTCAATGGCAGCCCCACCCCTTCACGCGTAGTCCGCGGCCATCAGAAGAACATCACAGCCGCCGGCATCTCCGGATCGACCTTTTTCACCGGCAGCTATGAAGGGCGAGTGCTAGCATGGGATACTACTGCGGGTGTCGCCGCAAAAGTAGAAGGCGACTGCCACTCCAACTACGTGGCTGGCTTTACAGCCTCCGATCCCAAAGGCGAAGATGACGTCTATAGTGTCGGCTGGGATGACACCCTACGATCCGTCTCTGTTGCGAACAAGATCTTCACAGGCAGTGCCAGTGCACTTAAGTTCCAACCCAAGGGTATCGCCACAACATCAGACATGGTACTTGTTCCGTCGTCCGATTCGATAGCCGTCTACTCAAAAGGAAATCTGGCAAATTCCGTGTCAGTCAAATACACCCCCACATGCATAGCTGCACACGGGTCTCACGTTGCTGTGGGAGGTGACGACAAGCTAGTGCACATCTATACTCTCTCAGGCACGGATTTGAAGGACACTGGCACTGAGCTGCGTCGCGCGACAGCACCCATTTCTGCACTTGCTTTCTCGCACTCGGGTAACAAGCTGGCCTTCGGTGCAAACAATGGAAAGATATACGCATTTGAAGCGTCTGGGGATTGGAAAATCATCACAGATAGGTGGTCTGCCCATACGGCACGCATCACGAGTCTTGCGTGGGATGACAGCGAGAACTTCGTTGCGAGTGGCTCGCTCGACACGAACGTTATGGCGTGGAGCGTTGAGGACCCGGGTAAGCGGATCAAAGCAATGAATGCACACAAAGACGGTGTCACGGGTGTCGCGTGGGAGAAGGCTGGCAAGATCCTCTCCGCCGGCGGGGATTCGAGCGTGAAAGTATGGAAGCTGGTAAAGTGAGGGGATCACACTGGGTGGCTGACGTTTGCTGAACGTTCGTTGCGATCGGATGCATGCATGTTGGTACGTCGACCTGACCTAGTTTCATCGTGGCCGAGCTGTGCTGCGGGACCAACGAAAAAGGTGAGGCGGACGGGGCTTGGCCACTCACAGCACTCGAGGAACCGCCGATAACTGCCCACGCGGTACAACCGCTCGTCGCGTAGGCATGTGAATATGACTCCTCACTATCGATCATGCAGTGTCGCGTCCGGTAGCTGCCTTCTTCCGCCCGGTCAAATAATCGCGCAAGAAGGATGTGGCTTAATAAGCGTAGTCCTCCGGCCTGAAGGGCAACTCGCCCTAATCGAGCTCAAGTATACATAGGCTTGCCTCACTCCAGTCTGCGTGTTGCGCCGTCCACTCCATTTTCCATCTTCCTCAAACAAACCTTTCGCCACTCGTCAATCCCACAACCCTTTGCCACTCGTCAATCCCACAACGTCCCTTGCACCCCTGTTATCGTCACTAGCTCTACCCATGGACCCCAACCACAATTTCAGCGGCGGAAATGGCTTTCAAGCTGGTCCACGTCACAATTTCGGCAACGCAAACAATCTCGAGTTGTTCATCCAGCGACAAATCAGTCAACACGAGGCACGTTCACCGGGCTATCGTGAAGCCTACAGCTCGAGTTGCTCAGGCTCGCCTACCCCTCCCGCTACCACGCATCAGCAGACCACGCATCAGCAGACCACGTCTCAGCCTTACCCGGCTGCCTACTACCCGGTAAGCCCAGCCGGGTTGCCGCAATCGACGAGCTCACCGGTTTCGCCACAATATGCGCTGACCGCCGACACGAATTACTCATTCGACTTGAACAACCTCGGCATCCTGTCGGCGCATGGTGTTGGGATAGGAGGATCGAGCAATCATGCTACCGAGTAAGTGCTCTTTATACCTTCACATAAATTGAGATGAGCTAGATAGCCCAATCCACTGGGCACATGGAAAGCAGTCACTACCGAATTGGACGGAAGCCGGACCAGAACAGTGCTCTTCCTGAGTACTTCGAACCAGGAAATTCCCCTAGCCTTGGAGGATGGATGGGTGCCTGAATATTTGCCATGTACCAGATCCGGTCTATAGCACTTCCGTGTTGGAGCTTTCCTCCGTACACCAGGTTTATGGAACCCCATGATGTACGATCCAATATTAAACGTTAGAGATATGGAGCGCGGCCCGTGCTTGCCATCGTTCGTAGCTTCGTGGGAAGTCCTGGCGTGGAGCATCCACCGGAACTTGCCGGCCGTCGGAACGACTTGCACCGGACCTAGGACGATTTCTCGACTGCATGCGAGCACCGCTCGCAGGAAGCCTACTCTGGAAATTCGAGGAAACTGGGCCTAGAGTGGATTAGTTGGATCGTGGGGCTAACACCTGCCACCTTGCGATGAATTCCCGAGCTCAGTCCAGGCCCCCTGTGTACTGCCATGTAAAGGTCTTCGACTATCGAAGTCTCAGCGGCTCTCCAACGGTGCTCTCGAGGTTTGTGTATAACGCGGTCCCTGCTTCTTGTTCCTTTCCAATGTTCCGGACCCACCACTGCCTGGAGGATGTTTCGTTCCCAGGTCACTAAAGAGACTTCACTAAAGAGGCGGATCTTGTTATGATGTCGGGATACCAGTCCGGAGGATTTCCACAGGAAAAGGTATAGTACGTACGAACGAGGACGACCCGATAAACTTTGCATCTAGGTGGGTACGTACGCTTTCTTTCAGCTCTCCAGTGCTGGTGTTCGGCCTGACAGAAGAACGGTATCGGAGGTCCATAGTGAACTTATACCGGTGGCCACATCAATCGAAACCGTTTTCACACGATCCACGGACATTCGATCGAACATCGCGTCGTCGGAAGCCTGGGGGAATTTGCCTTATTGGTGCGAGCCTTGTGCCCAAGTGTTGTAACTCCAGTTTACGAGCCTGTCCGTTCATTTCAACCGTCCACATGGAAAGCCAACCCAAACACTCCGACTTCCCATTCCTTCAGTGAGAGAACGCCCCTATCCGTGAAATTGAGGGTAGAGCCTCCCGATCCACCCTTTTCGAACCACCCTCCAACAACTTTCCACTTTGTGACGATCGATGCTACCATCGTAAAGGCTTCCCTGTTTTGCCTAATATCCGATTGTTCCGCCACTCTGTATTGATTTTGCCCTGACCATTTCGACAATCGCACCGCCGTACTTCTTCTGAACACCATGAAGCCGGACTGCCCTATCGGATATTATTTTTGGTACATGCTCTCCCGAACAACTCTAACTGTTGACCCGATAGTCTCGCCAACTATTCGGCTCCCAACTCGCGTCCTCCGCCCAGCTCGATCGACCAACATATGGTAAATCTTGGCCAACTACCCCTGTAAGTCTGCGCACACACCTTTGAGCCACCCAATTCCTGCTAACCACTGCAGTCCACAATTTCCGCCCCCCCAGATGTCCACCACTGTCAACGTGCCGCACATCTCGCCCCCTCTCCGTCCGACCCCCCAGACCCACCGCCGCGCCCGAGCCCCACCTGTCCGTGCGAACCACCGCGAGGAAACGATCGGATACGTCCTCGTCGACAAGAAAAAGTTCAAATGTTCCAACCCAATGCCCGAATGCAAAGAACGCACCTTTGGCCGACTTGCCGACCTGCGAAGGCACTTCGAACAGAGTCATTCCACGGGTAGAGAGGAATACTACTGCAGGCACAGAGGGTGTGCACGGAGCCATGCCCAAACGGGTGGTAGGGGCCGCAGCTTTGGAACGAGGAAAGACAAGCGAGACGAACACGAGCGAAACGTTCATCAAAAGAGGGACAGCCCAAGCGATCCCGAGTACGGCTTCTCGCCCGAGTAAACCCTTCACTGTCGATCACTCTGGACAACAATTCACTCGCCAATGTTGGGCATCCGAGCACCTGGACCCGACCTTACTATCCTCCGATCGAGCTAATGTAGTGTACTAACCTGGGGTGATACGTTCTGTACGATAGATGAGATATACCTCGACTGCTGGAGATTTCTCGGCCCTATACTGGATAACGACTTTGGTGGCGGCTTTTGGTCCCTTTTCCGCGTATACCTGGACGGCGTTTTGCGGAGTTTCGACACGGCTGTATATTATGCGACTACGACCACAACCGTGTCGGGTTTTTATGAAGGAACGAGATTTATTATCATGGGCGATATGATATGAAGGACGGCATAGGGTTTTCGAAGGCTACGGCGTTGCAGGTTAGGCGGTTGGGATGCAGGTGTTGTTTCATTCGCTCCCTCCATTCGTTTTTCTCTTCATCTTACTCTTCTTTTCCATTCGATGTACATGTTTGTATTGTTTCAGCATTTTGCAGGCTTTATCTGTATTGCCCATCTTATGTTATCTTCATCTCTATTTTTTACGAGGACCTGCGAGGACAATACCTCCGCAGTTGTCTATCATGTTGAGCTCGCACTCTTCTCATCGCGCGCCAGGGCTTTTGTCCTAGCTGACGCAGCCATGTAAATCTTCCCTGTCCTTGCATGCTGCGTTCTTGTATATGTCTTTTGGATCTTGTCAAAGCTTTGACAAGATGCATGCTTCATCTCTATATTGGAACTCGTGTGTTCCATCTTCTTTCTTTTCCAGAACATGCCTCTGGAACTCATTTTGTTATTGCCAACAGACATTTAAATGTTTTCTGCTTTTTCCTTCTTTGGTTAGGACCCACTGTTAGTTGATAGAAAACGACAAGAGGGACCTGCTTAACCGGCCGCCTCTCATGCAACGCGTAGACTCAATCCAAAACATCTCTTAAAGGAAATCAGCACGCGCGTTAGCCCACTTCCTTTTGTTCTCGAGAACAAGCCAATGAACTCATCGCTTCCTCCGAGATGATATCAGGTGCCGAGATCCGACAGAGCCGCATCGGGACCAGATCGTCTTTTCCGCCAAGGCCAAGACAACCGTCAGCGTGCGAATGCTCAATATCATCCTTCAAATTCGCCGCTGGCGCATCTCTGATTGGTACCGCATCGACAAGTGCCCCAGCTTCCTCAGGCGTTCCCCACATGCTCATCCTGGTCTTGAGCCGCAGCCACCCCGCGCATTGGCGCCTCAACACCACAACTCCGCGCCAAGGGGAACTATCACGCTGCCCAGGATATCGAGCCTTCTTAAGACTTGAGTACTCCACCATGACGTCGGCACAGAAAATATTCAAGACGCCGTCTACGGCGACCCGTTTCTTGGACTGCTTGGATTACGGACTCCGACTTGGGAGAACAGCTTGGGGGCTCCAGTGCCAATACTTGGAGTGCCCAAGAGGATGACCGCGAAAGCACGGTGTGCTTAGCATGTTGCCATTGTCACATTCCCCGCGTGACAAGGCGGGGGCAAATAGCGAGCTATATAACAAGACTTGCCATGGCATTTTCTCCGCTGTTCACTCGAATCTCTCTTGTAGATTTTGTTGCGACAATCGGGTCTGCTCGTTGTGTCTAGATTCTTTCCTCGCCTAGGCTAAAGATCCACCCAACATGCCTGACATAAAGCCCGACATCGAGGCTACCGATCCCGAATACACGAGTAGCGGCAAAGTCTCCCGCGACGAAACCCACTTCACTGAAGATGCGGATACCCCACGCGGCGCGTCCACCGGGCGAAAAGCGTCGGTCGCAGCGAAGCTCCGCAACCCGTTGATGGGCTTAACTGAGGCCGAGGTGATTCGCGATGTGGACGCCTGGTGTGTGGAGAAAGGACTTCCGGACGAGCAGGATGTCTTTCGCAAAGGCGCGCTGATTGCACGGGTTGGACAGCGCGATGATGGGTTCGAGTATGTGGATATGTTGAGTGAGCAAGAGAAGGAGTGGTTAAGGCATGAGGTTACACATCGATGGGATCATCCGTTTACGCTGTATTTCTTGGTGGTTCTGTGCGCTGGTGAGTGCTCTTGTAAGCGTCGATATAAGGGCCGGAGACTAACGTGGTTGGATTCTAGGAAGTGCTATTGTGCAGGGTATGGATCAGACGGCCGTCAATGGCGCTCAGGTACTTCAAGCCCCTGGGAGCTCTTCATTCAAGGGACCTAGCTAATCGCACATCTAGATCTTTTACTTTGAAGAATTTGGCATCACCAACAGTTGGATGCAAGGTCTTCTAAACGGCGCGCCATATCTCGCTTCTGCTCTTATCGGCTGCTGGACCAATGCCCCTCTGAACCATTATTTTGGCCGTCGCGGCACCATCTTTATCTCATGCTTTATCTCCTTCGTGACTGGATTCTGGATGGCTGCGGCTGATAGGTAGGGTCCCTCTCAAGTGAGATCCTTGCATATACTAACGCTGGCTAGTTGGTACAATCTTCTCATCGCACGCTTTGCGCTCGGTCTCGCTGTTGGCGCAAAATCTTCTACAACGCCTGTTTACGCGGCCGAGTCTGCCCCGAAGAACATTCGGGGTGCTTTGACAATGATGTGGCAGATGTGGACTGTAAGATTGCCTTCTGTTCCCCTGCGCATGCTCTTCTAACCACCGCCAGGCCTTTGGCATCATGTTAGGGTTCGTCGTGTCAGTGGCGTTTCAAAACACCGACTTTTTGGGAGAGTTCTCGCAGTGGCGCTGGATGTTGGCCAGCACGAGCATTCCGCCGTTCCTGGTCATGATTCAAGTGTATTTCTGCCCCGAGTCGCCGAGATGGTAAGTCGAACTCCCCAGTCGAGCTGCACGGCACATACTAATAGCAAACAGGTACATGGAAAAGGGCAAGTATGACAAGGCCTTCGATTCGCTCTGCCGTCTCCGCAAGCACAAGATCCAGGCCGCACGCGACATGTACTACGCGTACAAGCTATTGGAGGTTGAAAACGCTGAGCGTAAGGGCCGCAACTTGTTCAAGGAGTTCTTCACTGTGCGGCGTAACAGGCGCGCTGCGCAGAGTGCCTTCTTCGTCATGTTCATGCAGCAATTCTGCGGCGTCAATGTCATTGCGTACTACAGTGAGCCACCGTTCCCTTAAGTGCCAGATGGCCGATGCATTGTGAACCGACTAATCACTCCTCAGGTACTACCATCTTCGTAGATGCCGGCTTCTCTCGCTCCAAGGCTCTTCTTGTGTCGCTCGGCACAGGCGCAACCAACTTTATCTTCGCCATTCCCGCTATATACACAATCGACACCTTCGGCAGGCGCAACCTCCTTCTCACCACCTTCCCTCTCATGGGTCTCTGTCTCCTCTGGTGCGGCATGTCCTTCTTGATCCCCAGAGGCCCAATAGAGGAACCACCCCCACCCGGACGCACCGGCTCGATCGCCGCCGCAATTTTTGTCTTCATGGCTGTATACTCTCCAGGCGAAGGACCCGTCCCATTCACCTACTCCGCCGAAGCCTTCCCCCTTCACATCCGCGACATCGGCATGTCCTTCGCCACCGCAACCTGCTGGGGCTTCAACTTCATCCTCTCGCTTACATGGCCGCCGCTTGTTGAAGCATTCAGTCCCGAGGGCGCTTTCGCATGGTACGCAGTATGGAACTTCTTCGGCTTCGTGTATACATACTTCCTGCTGCCGGAGACGAAGGCGTTGACTCTGGAGGAGTTGGATGATGTGTTTAACATAGGTAACCGCACCTTTGCGAGTTACTACAAGGACAAGCTGCCGTGGTACTTGAAAAAGCATGTGCTTAGGCAGGATGTCCCGCCTATGCAGCCGTTGTATGACTTCCATGATGACAAGCTTCCGGAGGGAATGGTGGAGAGGAAGAAGTGAGAGTATTTAGATAGGGGTTAGGCCAAGAGGTTGAAGATTTTTGGATTGTGTATATATAATGTAGTGGAGGAGGTCGCGAATATGTCATTCGATGTGTTGACAATTATGTTCCAGTGTCTCATCCCTCCGAAAACATCTCAATTATGCAAAGCACAACGCCAAATCCTAGGAGTTCATAAGCGCAAAATCCAGTTGTTAACCAACATTGATGCAAAAAGGTGAAGCGTAGTGCATCATGCTTTTACGAGTCCTCTATCGATACAAAACTGCTAGAAAAACTTGAAAAACATCTGGCCAAGCCTTGACAGGTCCTATGCAGAGATGAAAATGACTGCCTATTTGCTCGGTCATAGAACAACCCGCCATGCATTCACACATCTCGGGATCAGCAAAAAGACATGTCTTTTGTGCAGAGGCCAGCAAAAAAGACAAAAACATACAACAGCGGGAATTCGCTAGTGGTCACCCACCTAACTACTAATCCGCCGGTACAATGCTTAAAGACAGCTGAGCGAACGGGAAGCGTTGGATTCATTGTCCTATGGTCGTATGCACTGGGTATTGGCGTTAAGATTTACATATACGCACGCGGCCCTTGCACACTACATGTGGTTCAACAGCTTCAATAAGTTCCGCACTCTTAGCAATCATGGCAAAGTGTATTCTCAGTGGAAATTGCCATGCTGTCTCGTTGTACCAGGTGAGCATGTGGAGAGCTGGCAGCTTGCTGTACGAGCCCCTTCAAAGTATCCTACGAAAGGAGGCTACGCGCGAAGACCTCCCCTTGTTACCGGTAGTCAAGGAGTCAACCGTCACCACACCAGTTACACCACAACGTGGAAAAATAGACCTGTTCACGAGCTACGTCCCGGATCCTCGTGTCCAAGGAAGGGAAGCAGAGTGGCTGGGTTTTCTTAGCGAGCGAGAGTTTGTATCCCAGTATGTATTTTCTTGATGCGTAAGATGCAATTCAAGCTCTTACTGTGATGTCGAACGCCGCAAAGCACATTGGATGGAGCACAAGTTTACCTG
>Ga0247803_1000886_pt1 | contig 15773 bp, 18 predicted proteins | sample UWRJL014104B1_FD_180928 | JGI IMG/M metagenome (GOLD analysis project Ga0247803, IMG submission 180928) | Plant litter microbial communities from Arlington Agricultural Research Station in Wisconsin, United States - UWRJ-L014-104B-1 | ecosystem: Environmental > Terrestrial > Plant litter >...
TTGAACGCAATTTAGTCTTTTTAATAATATTTTTAATATAAGAAAAGACTTGTCTATTTAATCTACGTACACGTTTGGTATTAAACCTTACTCTTAATCAGCGTAATGACCTTACTAAACGTGATAAGGTAACTTGCTCACTTTTAGGTACAAATCTATTTAAATAATTTTCTATATATTTATGCTGTTTAGAAATCAATATTTTACCCTTTTTTCTACGATTTTTACCAGTCATTTCAGGATGAGCTAAAAACAAGTTCATAGTTTTTGTATAAATTTTTATTTTGTTAGAAACAAAGCTATTATCGTATTTAAATCTTTTAGTAAAGACAAAATTAGGTTCATTACTATATAAAGAATTATCTAACGCTACAGCTTTATTGAATAATAAATTTTGTGAACTATCTACAAGATTAGTAAAACCATAAAAACTATTTGAAATATAGAAATTTTTGAATATAAGAGATTTAAAAAACTCTATTTTTGCAAACAATGGGTATTTCTCATTATAACCTACTAGGGTAGTAGAAAATTTATATTTAAAATAATTCAATAAATATTTTAATAAATTTATTTTTTCGTTTCTATTTAAAGTATTTACTTTATTTACAATTAGTATAGACTGAGAAATATTTTTTGTTAAGAATATTTTTCTATTGATGTTAAATAATTCGATTATTCAATAATTATTTTTTAAATGATATTTATATTTTTTTAAGCTTATTTTAAAAAAATATCGTGTTAATCTTCCCGCCCGATATCTTAATGATTTATTATATCTTTTTAATAAATAATTATTACGTCTAAATCTTAATCTTCTACCAAAATGTCGAGAAAAAAAATTATAACTTGCTAAAGCTCTATATAAAAAATATATAACCATTGTGGCTAACACATTTTTATTTTTTTTTCAAGCAAATACAAGATTACTAGCAAATTTAATTAATAAATAATTTAACATTAGCATTAGTTTAAAACTCTCCTTAGTTTTTTCATCATAAATATTAGCTAAACCAGTAAATAATGCTCTGTCATTAAGTTTTCTCGAATAATTGAAACATATACCTCTATTGGTGCTTATAAATATTTTTTTTCAAAAAGACTGAATCATTATTACTTTATCTATAAAACCAAAAAAAGTATTAAATTTTTTTGTAGTTAAAGATATGCTATTTTTTAAAAATATAGTTAAATTTTTTTTTTTAAACACTCTTTGTTTAGTATCTAAAGTAGTTTGAACTAAACTTTGATTAGTTAAAAACTTAAATGAAGAATTTTTATAATATTTTTTTGGATAAATATTAAATTTAAACAAATTATCTTCTATAACACTAAAATAGGAAACAAACATATTAGTATTTTTTACTAATATGTTTTTATTTAATTCTATTTTTTTTAAAGATGCATTTTTTTTTAAACCATTACTGGATAAATAAATATTTTCTTTTAAAATTGAATCATAATAAAAACCTTGTATCTTATTAACACTCTTTAAATATTTATTTTTTTTTTCATTTTTATGATAAATAAAAAATATTAAAGAGTCGGGTACATCATTTTGTTTCAAATTTAATATATTATTAAGTGAAACTAAATTCATAAAGAAATTGGAAATCTTATGTGAGTCTAGCAGGAATTGAACCTACATCTTGACCGTTATGAGCGGTATGTTTTACCTTTAAACCATAGACAGTTAATTAATTTATTATAAACGTCGTTTCTTCTTTTCTCTTAAGCCATTATGTGTATGTTTAATATAATTTTCTAAATAAATTATATTTTTTAATTTGAAATTAGCAAGCTGACGAATTGCACTACTAATAACAGCATTTTTTATAAATCCATGAACTTGTACTATGTAAAGCTTTATCTGAAAATTAGAAAAATAAACATCTTTAATTAATTTTTTTAAAACTTGAGCAGCAACATATGGAGTTCTTTTTTTTGAACCCTTAAATTCTAACATTCCAGCATGTTTACTTATTAAAACATTTCCATTAACATCGGTCAATGTTATAAATATATTATTAAATGTTGGTCTTATTTTTATATAACCAAAATTATAACTTAATTCTTTTTTTATTATCTTCATCCTCTTGTTTTAGCATTAGTATGTGTTCTTTGGCCATTCACTGGCAAATTATAAGAATGTCTAACTCCTTTATATGAACGTATGTTTTTCATTTGTTGTATTTTATCGTATGTTTTTTTTTTTAATTCTGCTCCCGTAATAAACTTATATTGTACATTTATAATAGCCGTAAGCTTATTTAAATCTTCCGAACGAAAATTACTTATTTTAGTAGTTATATCATAACCTAAACTTTTACAAATTTTTTTAGAAGAAGATAACCCTAATCCATAAATATCTCTAAGTGCGTAAATTAATTGTTTATTTTTTTTATTTTTAAATTCAATAAAAACAGACATATTAGCTTTTGCTTTTTTTTTTTAATTTTAAAATTTCATTTTTTAATGTTATACCTTTACCTTTATATACATCCGGATAAGCAAATTCGCGTAAAGCATAACTAACATGTTTTAAATAATCTTCATCAACTGAATATAAAATAATTTTATTTTTCATATTTTTAATAATTACTTCCGGTTTGGGTTTATATTTAATTAAATTACTAAATCCTACGTCTAAACAATATCAATCATCTATTTTAAAAGATTTGAAACCAATCCCATTTAAATGTAACTCAAATGTTCACCCTTCTGTAACACCTAATATTAGTTTTTCAATTCTATCTTTAACAAAATCCATACTATATCCAAAAAAAGTTCCTTTTTCTAATCCAATAGGTTGATTGTGGAAGATATAACTTGCAATTCCTAAAGGGCCAGTAACAGTTATTACAGTATTACAAGTGAGAGGACCAATTTCTAATGATTTTATATCAATTTTATAATTTTTTTTATATATTTTTCTTATCAATTTATTCATAAAAAATTTAATTTAAGTATTTAATTTTAAACCAAAAAGTACTTGCCCCCCTACTTTTGCTTTTCTTTTTATAAATCTAGAAGAAACAATTCCTAAAGACGTCGATATGAAAAAATAATCGAATTTTTTATAAAATTTATCAAGCTCATCATATTCTGAAAAATTTGATAAACTAGGTTTAGACACAAGATCAAGGCCATTCAATAAAGGTTTATTTTTAAAATATTTTAATCGGATTTTTATTTTGGATTCTTGGGGTTCTATAGAAAAATCATAAATTAACTCTTCTTTATATAACTCTCATAATACGTTTACACAAAAAGAGTTTAATTTGCAATAGGCAAATTTATTTTTATTTGAATATCCGTTTTTTAAACCGACAAGCAAATCTTTCATAATATTTGTTTTATTCATAATTTAGGTAAAAATATTAATTTATCAACTAGCTTTTTTAAAACCACTTAATTTTCCTCATCTAAAATTTTCTCTAAAAGATGATTTGGTTAAATTAGTTAATCTAGAAACAGATCTTATTTTTGTTGAAAAAATACATCTATTTTTAAACTTATTACCCAATAAACTATGATATAGTTTATGCATTTTTAGCATAATTTTAAATCGATTTTTTTTAGAATTTTTTTTATTTAAAAGAAAAGATTTTAAAATAAAAGTATTTTTTTGATTTAGTTTTAATCGTTTGCGTAAGGAAAAATCCTTATAATTAGCATGTTTGCTCATAAAAAAACGTATATAGGGTATAGCCAAGAGGTAAGGCAACGGTTTTTGATACCGATATGCGTAGGTTCGATTCCTACTACCCTAAACTAATATATTAAATGTTAATAATATTGTTGATATGAATATAACTCAAGCTAAAGACAATGGAAGAAAAATTTTTCAACCTAATCTCATCAATTGATCATATCTATATCTAGGAAAAGTTACACGTACTCATACAAAAGTAAATAAAAAAAATAAAACTTTTAAAGAGAATCAAATAAAACCAGGTATTAAATATAATATGGGTACATTTATGATAGGTAATCATCCACCAAAAAATAAAGTTGTAATAAAACTACACATAAATAAAATATTTATATTTTCCCCTAAAAAAAACTGAGCAAAAGTCATTGCAGAATATTCTACAAAATAACCAGCAACTAATTCTGCTTCTGCTTCAGGTAAATCAAAAGGAGGTCTATTGGTTTCTGCCAATGCTGAAATATAGAATAAAATAAATAAAGGAAATAAAGGAACTACATATCAAATATATGTTTGAGCTAACACTATTTGTGTTAAATTTAATGAATTAGCACATATTAATACATTAATAATTATTAAACCAATTGAGACTTCGTATGATACCATTTGAGCAGTAGATCTTAAAGTCCCTAAAAAAGCATATCTAGAGTTACTAGATCATCCAGACATTATAATTCCATATACACTCAAAGAAGAAATGGCAAAAATGTATAATATTCCTAAATTAATATCGGCGAATACATTAAAAGTACTAAAAGGCAGTACTGTATAATTTAGAAAACTTAAAAAAAATGCAATAATAGGTGCTAATAAAAATATAATTTTATTAGCTTTACTAGGTATTATTGTTTCTTTTATCAACAATTTTAAACCGTCAGCAAATGGCTGTAAAACACCTAATATACCTACTACATTTGGACCACGTCTTCTCTGAATATTTGCCATTATTTTTCTTTCTAATAATGTGAAAAAGGCTACCGAAATTAAAACTGGTACTATAATTATAAGACTTTTTATTATAATATTTATTATTTGTCACATTGTCATAATTTATTATTTTAAAAAATTTGATTTTTTTTTATTAAAAGCTTCTGTACATTTATTCATAATTTTAGATACTTTTTCAACACTACTTATTTGATAATAGTTAGAAATAAATGATTTAAAAGGCATGAAACTATTTATTTTATTAATTTTTATATTACTTTTATTTTTTATATTTAGAGTAACTTTTTGTTGAAGTTTATATACAGATATTAAATTCATTAAATTTGGAGATAGACTATTTAATTCTTTATGTAAGTTATTTAAGTGTGAAATAGAATCTTTATCAAAATCTATATTTTTTGTTAATACATTTAATAAAATTAAAGTTATTTTTCAGTCATTTCGACAGTTAGTTGGAGGTAATTGAACAAAATGAGTTTTTTGAACAAAACCAAAAGTATTCAAATATAAAGCTGATTTCTCAGTTCACGTAACGCTAGGCAATATCACATCAAAATTTCATCTATTTTTATAATTGTGATGACCTTGAAATATTACGAAATCATTATTTCCTTTATTATATAGATTTTCAGTATTAAGTAAATAAAAAATTTTTTTAGTATTCTTATTAAATTTTATATTATTAAAAAATCCTAATTCTAATGTATTGATTTTACCTGAATATAGCTCTAAAACATTAAAATCAAATTTTATACTATTAATATTAACTTCTCTAATAGCATTTATAATATTAATATGCTTATTTGTTTGAATAATTTCGTTTCCAAAAATTAAAGAAATAGGATTTTTAAATTTATTTTGAATTTTTTCTCCTTTTAAATTAGTTTTTAAAAAGTTAGAAATTAATGTTGAGAAATAATGTTTTCCTTCTATTATTGTGGTTAATATTGACAAATTATTACCTAAATGTATAAAGTTTACATTAGAATCATAACGAGATCCTATATACCCAATTAATACATTATTGTTATTACTTAATTTTTTTACTTTAATGTTTAAAATTGGATTTTCTAACCTTAAATTAGTACCAACTAATAAAAAAACTTTTTTACCCTTAAAATTAAATAAATTTGGATCTAAAGTATAAAATTCTTGAAAATCAGCGTTAATATTTTGACCAGGATTAACTGAAATATTAAATTTATTATGGAGATTTTTATATAATGAAGTTAAGGCTGTAATATGTTGTAAATCAGTAAAATTACCTGTATTTATAATTATATTATTATAAAGTTCTGGTGTTGTATTTTTTTCAATAAAATTAATAGCTTCTTTTCAAGAAGATTGAATAAAAACACCATTTGATTTAATCATAGGATTAATAAACCTATCTCTCTTTAATCCATCATAAGCAAAACGTGCTTTGTCAGATATTCACTCTTCATTTACATATTCGTTGTTTAGAGGCAATACACGTAAAACCTCAGAACCTCTGATATCCACACGTATATTACTTCCTAAAGAATCAAATAAATCAATAGTTTCTATAGTTTTTAGTTCTCAAGATCTAGCTTTAAAAGAATAAGGTTTTGAAGTCAATGCTCCATATAATACAATTGAATTTTTCATATATTAAATTAATTTTTTTTTTATAATATGCCGTGTTTATTGCTGTATAAATATGTATACAAAAATTATTTTTTTTTATCTCAAAGATAATTTTCTAAATAAATAATGCTTGGAATTAATATTAATAAGTAAAAAAAATAAAAAAAAGTAGATATTTGACCAATTGCATAAAAAGGTGGTTCTATACTTTTTCCACCTATTCATCCTAAAATTAAACAATTAGAAAAAAAGAATCAAAACATTACTTTATGAACTGATCTAAAGGCAGAACTTCTTACTTTAGAAGTAGTATAAAAAGGTAATGCTAATAAAACTAAAATAGAAGCTAATAATAATACAACCCCTCCTAATTTATTTGGTACGGATCTTAATATTGCGTAAAAAGGTAGAAAATATCATTCAGGAACTATATGAGTTGGAGTTACCATAGGATTAGCTTTAATATAGTTATCTGTATGACCTAATAAATTTGGATAATAATATAAAAATACAGAAAAAAATAATCAAAATATTACTATACTTAATACATCTTTTACAGTATAATATGGTGTAAATTGAACATAATCTGGTGCATTTATACCAATAGGATTATTTGATTTAACTTCATGTAAAATCAATATATGTCCTATAACTAAAGCTGTTAGAATAAATGGCATTAAATAATGAAAACTAAAAAATCTATTAAGAGTGGGTCCTCCCACAGAAAAACCTCCTCATAATCAATAAACGATATAATCTCCAACAATTGGAACAGCAGAAGCTAAGTTAGTAATAACGGTAGCAGCTCAATAACTCATTTGTCCTCAAGGTAATACATACCCCATAAAAGCTGTTAAAATCATTATTAATAATATTATAACTCCTGTACATCATAATATTTGTCTTGGATACATATAAGAACCATAATATAAACCTCTAAAAATATGAACATATACAACAAGAAAAAACATAGATGCTCCATTAGCGTGAACATAACGTATTAATCAACCATAGTTTACATCACGCATAATGTGTTCAACACTATTAAATGCATGTTCAGGTGATGCAACGTAATGCATTGCTAAAAATATACCTGTAACTAATTGTATAGCTAAACAAAATAGGGCTAATACCCCAAAACTTCAAAAATAACTCAAAGTAATAGGGGGTTTGTAAGATACAGCAGAGTGATAAACAAACTCGACAAGGGAATTTTTTTTTACAAATCGCATAAATATATATATATAATAAGTTTTGTATTGTAACGAACAATGATTGCAAAGCTAGACAAAGACGAATATAATAAAGATTATATTAAATAAACGCTTTTATTAAAATTTACCTGGCCGTAAATTTTAATTAGTTAGTAGTTTTTTTAATTTTTTTTTGTTCTTTTATTAAAGAATAAATTTTTTATTTTTTTAATTTTATTTATGCTAAATAAAATCAATGTAGAACAAGAGTTATACAAGCTTATATTAAAAAAAGATTTTAATAAAAAAAATGATATTGGTGAAGTATTATCAGTTAAAGATGGTGTTGCAACTATTTATGGCTTAAATGATGTAAAAGCAGGTGAAGTTATTGAATTTATTGATAGTAAAGTTAAAGGATTAGCTTTAAACTTAAACGTAGATACTATTCAAACTGTTATTTTTGGTAATGATAGACTTATTAAAGAAGGTGACAGAGTAAGAGCTACTAAAAATTTACTACAATTTCCTGTAGGTGTTAGTTTATTAGGAAGAATTGTAGATCCTTTAGGTAACCCTTTAGATGGAAAAGGACCTATTAATGCAAAAAAATTTGTCTCAATTGAAGTTAAAGCTCCTGGTATCATTACAAGAAAAAGTGTGCATGAACCAATGCAAACAGGTGTTAAATGTGTAGATAGTTTAGTTCCAATTGGAAGAGGTCAACGTGAATTAATTATTGGTGATAGACAAACAGGTAAAACTACTATTGCAGTTGATGCTATTATCAATCAAAAAAAAAATAATTATACTCCTGAAACACATGTTCATTGTATTTATGTTGCTATCGGTCAAAAAAGATCTACAGTGGCACAAATTGCAGAGATTTTTAGACAAAATGGTTCTTTAAAATATACAACTATTGTTGCAGCAACAGCTTCTGATTCTGCTACTTTACAATATTTAGCTCCTTACTCTGGTTGTGCATTAGGTGAATATTATATGACTCGTGGAGCAGCTGCTTTAATAATTTATGATGACTTAAGTAAACACGCTGTTGCTTATAGACAAATGTCATTATTATTAAGAAGATCTCCTGGTCGTGAAGCTTTCCCTGGTGACGTATTTTATTTGCATAGTAGATTATTAGAAAGATCTGCAAAATTAAATGATAACTTTAATTTTTCAGGTTCTTTAACTGCACTTCCTGTTATTGAAACACAAGCAGGTGACGTTTCAGCCTATATTCCTACTAATGTAATTTCTATTACTGATGGTCAAATTTTCTTAGAAACATCATTATTTCATAAAGGTATAAGACCAGCAATTAGTGCAGGTTTATCTGTTAGTCGTGTGGGTTCTGCGGCACAAAATAAAGTAATGAAAAGTATAGCAGGTTCATTAAAATTAGAATTAGCTCAATTTAGAGAAATTGAAGGTTTTGAACAATTTGGTGATAGCTTAGATAAATCTACTCAAGATTTATTAAAAAAAGGTAAATGTTTAACAGAATTATTAAAACAATTTAAATATGCTCCATTATCATTAGATAATGAAATTATTTCTATTTTTGCTGGTGTAAATGGTTATTTAGAAAATCTTACATTAGCAAATATTTTAAAATTTGAACAACAATTACATAAAACTTTAAATACTTCAATATTTAGTGCTCCTTTTAGAAAAGCAATAACTAAAAATGTTTATAAAAGAGAATTTAATTTTTTAATTAAAATGGCATTATTAACTACTAATAATGTAATTAATAAAAATTTTAACTCTTAGTTAAAATTTAAAAAGGGTAGTTTAAAGGTAAAATAATGGTCTTCAAAACCGCTGATATGGGTTCAATTCCCATCCCTTCTGTTTTTATATTAACTTATAATTAATTTATGCAAGTAAAAAATTTTAATGAAATTGAATTAAAACGCATTACAAAAAAATTAGATCTTATTATACCTGCACAAAATGCAAAGTTAGGTCCACCAGTTGGTCCTGTTTTAGGACAAGTAAAAATAAAAGTTAAAGATTTTTGCGCAATGTTTAATGATGCAACAACTAAATTCAAAGTTGGATTACCACTTCCAGTTACAGTATGTGTATTAAAAAATGAAACTTTTAATTTTTTTATAAAAACTCCTTCGGTATCTTTTCTTTTAAAAAATGCTTTAGTATATAATAATTCTAAATCTTTATCTTTATTAGACTTATATAAAATATCATTAATTAAAAAATTAGATTTTGGACATTTATCTAATGAAATGGTTTTTAAAAGTATATTAATACAAGCTAAAATATTAAAAATTAATATAATAGAAAAATAATATGTCATCAAAACAACGAAAATTTTTCATTGTAAACGATTTTTATACGTTTTTTAATAAAAGAAATAAAGATATTTGTTTACTAACTCATATAAGTAATCTTAATGTTATTGAAAGCAATAAAATAAAAATTTATTGTAATACTCATAATATAAAAACTAAATATATTAAAATTAATTTATTAAAAAAATTGACTAAAAATAAAATTTTTTTAAATTTGTTAAGTGGACCTACAAAATTATTTTTTTTTGAAAATATATATTCATTTTTAAATTTTATGAAAATGGTTCCTCTAAATCAAAAGATATATCCTTTATCAGTATTTTTTAACAATAAATTTTTTTCCTATATTAATTTTTGCAAATTATTAAATTCAATAAAATTATCTACGAATATAGCAGATTCTTTATTGTTAAATCAAAAAGAGTTTGTTTTAAAAGTATCAAAAACCAATAACAACTTCATATTACCTATTAATTCCGTTTTAAAAAATATGATAGTAAGTTTGCCGCACTTTATTAATAACAAAAAAATTAATTAAAAAAATGGTAACTATAAATCAATTAACAAAAAAAGGCAGAAAAAAAAGACAACTAAAATATTCAAAAGTTGCTTTATTATATTCTCCACAAAGAAAAGGAGTATGTGTAAAAGTAACAACTACAAGTCCTAAGAAACCCAACTCTGCTGTTAGAAAAATATGTAGAGTACGTTTAAGTGATGGAGCTGTAGTTACAGCTGCTATTCCGGGTCATGGTCATAATTTGCAAAAACATTCTGTCGTTTTGATAAGAGGGGGTAGAGTGCGTGATTTACCAGGTGTTCGTTATAAACTAATTCGTGGTAAATATGATTTAGATTTAAATGAAAATGTTAAACGAACACAAGGTAGATCTAAATGAGGTTTAAAAAAAAGAAGCTAATAACTTATGAGAATGACGCAACAAGAATGTATATTTTTGAATAAATTATTAACTAGTTTAATAAAAAAGGGTAAAAAAGATAGTGCTCTTAAAATTGTTTTACTCGTATTAAAAAATTTAAAAACTAATAATAAAATTAAAGATATCTCTCCATTAAATATTATTTACACTGGTTTAAAAAATGTTAGACCTTTATTACATATTCAAAAAGTAAGAAAATCAAGTAAAGTTTTTTATTTACCTAAAATTATATCAACAGAAAAAAAAATGAAAATTGCTTTGCAATGAATCATTAAAAGTGTAAACAGTAGAAAAGAAAATAATTTAGAAGATCGATTATCAAACGAATTTTTAGATTGTTACAATAGAAAAGGTTTATCTATTGGAAAAAAACGAAGCTTATATGAAACAATAGCATCAAATAGACCTTTTTTAAATTTACTTGTTTATAAATAACAAAAAAATAGAAATAATAAAAAAAAATAATAAAAATTATGTCTGAAAAAAAAAAATTTCAAAGAACCAAACCACATTGTAACGTTGGAACAATAGGCCATGTAGATCATGGAAAAACAACATTAACTGCTGCTATAACCAAAATTTTATCAGATAAAAAATTAGCTGTATATAAAGCTTATGGTGATATTGATAAAATACCTGAAGAACGTGAACGTGGTATTACTATTACTGCTGCACATGTAGAATATGAAACTGAAAAAAGACATTATGCTCATATTGATTGTCCAGGTCATCAACATTATATAAAAAATATGATTACGGGAGCTGCGCAAATGGATGGAGCTATATTAGTTGTTTCTGCTGTGGACGGTCCTCAAGAACAAACAAGAGAACATGTTATTTTAGCTAGAGAAATAGGTATTCCCGCTTTAGTAGTGTTTTTAAACAAAGTAGATATGTTAAAAGAACCTGATTTATTAGAATTAGTAGAATATGAAGTTAGAGAGCTTTTAGATCAATATTCCTTTCCTGGATCAACTACTACAGTAGTGGCAGGAGCAGCAAAAAAAGCTATTGAAGAATCTATTGAAAATTCTACTAAAATTGGAAGAGGATCTATTGAAGCATTAATTGATGCTATTGATAATTCTATTCCACAACCTGCTAGATTAAAAGATAAACCTTTTTTAATGCCTATTGAAGGGGTTTTTAGTATCTCTGGTAGAGGAACTGTTGTAACTGGTCGTATTGAACAAGGGCAACTAAAATTAAACGAAGAAGTCGAAATATTAGGATTAGTTCCAACTGTTAAGACAACTTGTACTGGTATTGAAATGTTTCATAAAGAAATGGAGTTAGCTGAAGCAGGTGAAAATGTAGGAGTATTATTACGTGGAGTAAAAAGAAATGCAGTACTAAGAGGTCAAGTTTTATCTAAACCTGGATCAGTTAACGCAGTTAGTTCTTTTGATGCTAAAATATATGTTTTAACTAAACAAGAAGGAGGTAGACATACACCATTTTATGAAGATTATAGGCCTCAATTTTTTATAAGAACAGCAGATATAACTGGTTCATTTAAACTTAAAAATAATGTAGAAGCAGTTTTACCAGGAGATACTGTTGAAGTTACTGTAACATTAATAGCTCCTGTAGCATTACAAGAAGGTTTAAGATTTACAATGAGAGAAGGACAAATTACCGTAGGAACTGGTATTATTTCTAAATTGCTTTAAGGATTATTAATATATTATGAATTTTAATAAATATAAAACACTTTTAAATCAGTACGATATTAGTTTTGAAAAATATCAATATCGTAAAAATTTAAAACGTTTATTATTAAAAAAACCTAAATCTTTAGGGCGTAGTAACGGTAGTATAGTAATGTGACATAGAGGTGGGGGGGTTAAAAGAACTTATCGAACTCTACTTTCTAATTATGAAAAATCTCAACAATATGGTGTGTTACGTAGTATAGAGTATGATCCTAATAGATCTTCATTTATAGGTTTAGTTCAATATCAATCAGGATCATTTGCATATGTTTTGGTTTCTTCTACAATGAAAATTGGTAATGTTTATTCTTTTTCTTCAAATCCTGTTCATTTTAGAAAAAATGGAGATTTTCTAAAACTTCGTTATGCCCCTATAGGAGTTCCTATTTATAATTTAGAAAAGTTCCCGAAATCTGGACCTATTTTTTCTAAAGCTGCTGGAGTATCTTCTACTTTATTAACTAAAGATGCAAATTATGGTAAAGTAAGATTACCTTCCGGAGAAGAACGTTTATTTGATTTAGATTGTTTAACTACTGTAGGTAGTCCATCTAACATGTATCGACGATTTAATAAAAAATATAAGGCAGGAACTAATCGTTTATTAAATAAAAGACCGGTTGTACGTGGAACTGCAATGAATCCTATAGATCATCCCCATGGTGGTGGAGCAGGGAAAACAGCTCCAGGTCGACCTAGCGTTTCTCCATGAGGAAAATTAACAAAAGGTGTTCCAACAAGAAAAAAAAATATAAAGAATAAATTTATTGTTAAAAGAAGTTAAATTAAAATATGGTTAGAGCAAAATGAAAAGCACCTTTTGTAGATTATCATTTATTAGATGATATTTTAGCTAACAAAACTAGATCAGTTATTAAGACTAATTCAAGAAGTTCGGTAATATTGCAATCTTTTGTTGGTTTAGTTGTAGAAGTATATACAGGGCGTACTTATAATAACGTTTATATTGAAGAAAAAATGGTAGGTCATAAATTAGGAGAATTTTCTTTTACTAGAAAATTAGGTAAAATTCATGATAAAAAAAATAAAAAGACAAAATCAACAAAAAAATAATTTATGGGCCATTTAATTAATCCTATATCAAATAGATTATCAATTAATACATTTTGAAATTCTAATTGAGTATTAACTAATACTTTTAATTATATAAATATTTTTAAGAAGGATTATATTTTATTTCAATTTTTAAATTGATTTACAAAAAAGTCTAAATTTGGTAAATTTAATATAATTATAAGTCATTATAAAATTTATAGAATTTATAAAAATGTATATATAAATTTTTATTATTATAATGCAGGATTGGAAGAAAAAAAATTTCGTTTTCAGGTTTATTATCTATTAAATTTATTAAAACAAAAAAATAATAATATATTAGAGAAAAATATAAGTATTGAAAATAATGTAATAAGAAAAATTATATTTAGAAGAAATAATAAAGGAAGTATAGTTAGCCATAAATTTGTATTCCGACCTAGTGAAAATTCTATTAAAATTTCATCTGAAAAAATTAAATCATTATATACTCATCTTATTAAAATTTTAATATCTTATTTGTATTGACATTTAATAAATAAATCTTTATCTTTTTTTTTTAAAAAATTATCTCTAAATGCGGATGAATATTATTTTAATGTTTATAGTTTAGATTTTCTGAATATTACATCTGACGTTATAGCTACGTACATGTCATTGAAATTACAACAAAAATATTCTTTAAATTGAGTTCTTAGACCAATTTTAAAAGATTTATCGAATAAAATAAAAAAAAGAATTTTTTTAGGATTTAAAATAGTATGTTCAGGTCGATTTACTAGAAAGCAAATAGCTACATATAGTTGAACAAAAAAAGGATCACTACGTTTGAATAATTTTTCAAATTTAGTAAAATATAGTGAATCTAGCGTTAGATTAAAATATGGTTTATGTGGTATTAAAGTGTGATTAAACTATGGTAGTAATGATGAAAATTTGTTTAAACGAAATTTATTATTAATTTATCCGCTTTATACCCCTTTTAAATATGTTTTAAATTATAAAACTAATATTTTAACTTGTTATTTAAATTACTGATTTTATTTGTATACTAAAGTTTCATTTTTAAAATCCAAATTTTTTAGTTTTTACAAAATTTTTATAAAGATTAAAACTAAAATTTTAGTAAAATATTTAATAAATAAAATGTTTGAAAAAAATAGTAATAATAATAAGTTTAATGTGTTATTAGATAAAGATAATTCATTTCATATTAAATTGTCGGATATTAAAACTATTTCTTATAAAAATTTAAATAAACAAAAACGTTCTATATTTTTAAACCAGGTTAATTAACTATGAACAAATTTATACCTAAAAATTATAAGTATAAAAAAATCAGAAAACGTGTAAGAGCTAATAAATTAACAGATTACCGAACAAGTAGTTTAAAAACATTTAAGTTTGGTTTAAAGTTATTAGACAATGGTGTTATATCATCAGTAGTGTTAGAAGCTGCACGAAGATCCATTACTCGAAAATTAAAACGATTAGGTAGCTTAAAAATAAACGGGTTCTCCCATGTACCCGTAACCGCAAAATCTTTAGGTGTACGTATGGGTAAAGGAGTAGGGAGTATCTCAGGGTGAGTTTTTCCAGTTAAAAAAGGAAGAATTTTATTTGAATTAAATGGTGTTTCGTTTGATTTAGCAAAAGCTGCATTTCGTAGTGCTGCTTTCAAGTTGCCAGTTAAAAGCAAATTTGTCTATATTTAAGAAAATTATTTAATTAAAATATGATTTATCCTGAAAGTAAATTAACTGTAGGTGATAATTGTGGTGCTAAGCGTGTAAAATGTATAAAAGTAATAAAATTTTCAAAAAGCTCAGGAGCAAAACCAATGAGTTTAACTGTTGTGAGTGTAAGAAAAGTAAAAAGGAGTAAACGAATCATTAAAGGTGAAGTTTGTAGAGGTGTTTTAATTCGTTTAAAGAAAAATATTCAGCGTGATACAGGGTTATCAGTTAAATTTTCTACTAATTCTTTAATTTTAATTGATACTAAAAATATACCTATAGGTAGTAGATTATTTGGACCAATTTTTAAAGAATTTAGATTTGGAGATTATCCTAAATTATTAAGTTTAGCTAAAACTCTATTATAAAGAATATTATTATTAAAATTGAAAACATATTTAGTAATACAGCTAGTAGCACCTAAAATAGATGGTACTGATGCAATTATAGATGGTGTTAGATATAAAGACGCTTTTACTCAAAAACCTCATCCAATCAATGTAGAGATTTCTGAAGAGAATTTCACTAAAATGGTTCAAG
>Ga0247803_1000887_pt1 | contig 15760 bp, 14 predicted proteins | sample UWRJL014104B1_FD_180928 | JGI IMG/M metagenome (GOLD analysis project Ga0247803, IMG submission 180928) | Plant litter microbial communities from Arlington Agricultural Research Station in Wisconsin, United States - UWRJ-L014-104B-1 | ecosystem: Environmental > Terrestrial > Plant litter >...
CGCCCAACCCAGCATCTCATCTCATCCCACACCGACCCCAAACCCCTGGTTCAGGTTCGGCACTCATTACAGCGGGCGGCAACTCACACACCCCCGCTGGCTCACCGTTCAGCAATACGTAGCGACCACCAACACCGCGTACCCCGTAGTCTACACCCATACACACCTAGCGCACTAATATAAGAATGAGGTAGTCGACGATTGCGGAAGGTGACGCATGTAACGTGGCTTTTCCCGTCATCGCCGTGTCCGTATCTGGGGCAACAACGTAAAGTTGGGGCGCTTTTCCGTGGGGCAGATGTAGTTGTCGTTCCGCGATAAGAAGAAGGGCGACACGGGTGCTGCGAAACGACAAGATGCTATTTTTGTGGTGTGCCGCTGCATGCGCACAGCACGTGTGCCATCATCCATGTGGGCAGCGGCGGAGCGCGTAGGCTCGGTGTAGGATACACTGCCTCTTCGGGCTGTTCTGCATTTACTTTTGACACATGAAACGTCCCTTTCATGAAAGCGGTGCACAGTAGAACTTCCACCAGTGGGACAATGATGACGACAATCGTTCTGAATATGTAGTTATGCATCGCAACTATACTTGCGACGGATCAGTTATCGTGAGATGACAACTCTCCACAGTGGCGAAACTCTGATTCAACGTCTCCCAACCATGACTAGTTCTATTCCATCACGACTTGTCCCCTGATGAGGTCCTTCAATTAGTATGCGAAAGGGTGGCTCGGCCTTTACCCTTTGCCCCCTCATTCTGACCGCTACATTCTCACTCCACGGAGGGGACCGTGCCAGTGACAACTTGCTCTTTCAAACCCCACGCCTGCCAAGGTGCCCCAGGGCCAGACCGCACATCACCCCAGACTCACCTCAGCCACGGCGGATGCGCGTTCCAAGACGGGGAGCTCGATTTTTGCCGGTCAAAACGAAGCGTCCCGGCAGCTTGGGTCCCGGCGTCTTCCCCGAACCTTGCAAGCGGCCTGTGCTGAGGCTACGCGCTGCACTCATGGGTAAGATGAAGCAAGAGGATTTGTTCCTTCCTTTTGCGACAACACCATGTCTGCACGGTGACTGGGCCAGAATTACGAGTGCTGGGCGCACGGCGGCGATGCGAGATTCTAGAACTGTGGAGTCATGGAACGAATGATTTGTATTGCCACCGGAAGAATGTGGATTGGGTGGACTTGATGTGTTGTGTGCTAGTTTGGTGGACATGTATTGGACGTCGCGGTGCAGTTTGTTAGATTGCTGTTCCCGTGCTGCTGAGGTGAGCAATGACTATGGTGTTGACGATTTGCGTGATGGTGTGCTCGCCCTCCGCAGTGGCTGTCAACCCCACACGGCAAAATGGACGGAACCTGGGACGCGGGCCTGTGGGTGGTCCGACTGGATGCGAGATTCAGGGATCGTAGATTGCCTTGCTGATTGGCGCTGACCGAACGTTGCTCAGCCCGAAGACGCACGCCTGCAGTTCCTACGAGGAGTCCCTGGGGGTGACAAGGTTCTCGGCTTCCAAATCGATTCTCTGATAAGCACCGTTGCGGCGTAGGGAAACCGACGGAGATTAGGGCTTGGGGACTTCTAGAAGGCGGCAGTGACGTTCGGTGACCGGTGAACTCGGGTCGCGAAAATTAATCAAACAGAGGCAGTCGTGTCACACTGCTCTACATTCTCTGCAGCGCGTCGTCTGCGATCGATTCTGCAGTGGGTGTCGCACCAGATGCTGCAACGGAGACATTGCCGTCCGTGCCTATATCGTCAATCAGTAGTCCCTCCGCCGCGACCGCGTCATCTTCCACCCAGCCGTAGAGCTCGTCGGAACCAGGTGCTTCGTCCTCGTCGTCGTCTATCTCCGTGAAACGTCGTTTGGGCGGTCTCGCTTGCGAGGAAAGTGGTGGTGCGGCAATATCAACTGCAGCAATGTTCATGTCGCGTAGGCCCGACTAGAAGTGGTCAGCGGGTGATCGTCACGCAGCAGGCTATTATGCAGCGTCGATATTGTAGGCTCTGCGGGTAGTAGATTGACTCACCCTCTCAACAGTAAAGGGAACCACGTTGCCGACCCCGCCTTCATCGGCCAGAATCACCCCATTTGCCTTGAGTATGCCTGCGAACCGGGCTTTCTGCAATCGAGCAGCATCGGCGTTGCTCAATTTCCCTTGCCCCGGCACCCAGTCCCTGAACAGGACCATTCGAGTGGATACGCCGTTGTCCCATTCTGCACCTGTTATTGCAGGAACCAAGAGCGCCCTCGAACCTGCCCGGATCCGAGTTATGGTCTGACATAGTACAAGCAGCGCGATGTCGTGCAGCGCAGCGACCCTAGTGAGTGTCGAGATCAGCTCATTAATTACGGCAAACCTACGGCCTGCAGCCCAACGCGTTTGATCATTCTTGTTCCTCGACGCTCGGTCGTCCGCATTGCGGGGGTACGCATTGTCAAACAAGGTCGAGAGGGAGTCGATAACGACTAGACTGGTGTGAGGCGGGGGAAACGAGGTCGGCGGATGCACGAATAGCGCCAGCAAATGCGCAAGCGTTGGTGCTGTACAGTGATGAAAGTGGCTTTGGAGTTCATCTGGAGAAAGTTGGGGTACATCTAGCGGCGAGACGACATTCGTTACGGGCGTCGCGACTGCGAGCAGCACTTGGTTGAAGCGCTGGGGCACCAAGGGCGCACATGCCGCGTCTGCACGCAATTAGCCCTGATCACGCTGCAAGAGCACCATCGCTGAGCTCCGATCGCCTCATGTACTGACCAACCCAGACCACCCGATGGCCATCACGCAGTGCATTCGCCGCTGCCTGGATGCTGAGCCCGCTTCAGTCACTGGGTTCCGTGTACGCGGCGGATATGGGGGAGGGTCTTTACCCAAAGGCCGTCTTTCCAACGCCTGGCGGGCCGAACAACTCCGTCACCTTGCCTCGCATGTATCCGCCCGAGACGGTTCGGCCTGGCAGCCCGGGGGGGGCGAGCATGTTGTTGAGCTGCGAGAGGCCGGTGGACACGGCGCGCGCACCCTGGCCATGGAGCGTCTGGAGGGCCTGCGACGCCGACACCGTGGGCAGGCGGTCTGGAGCATTGTCAGCTATGCGGTAGCTCATGCATCGAGTCTTGTCTTTACGTACGCGACGACGTGGACGATGAGGGCAGCTTGGGGACATCTTGGCTAGCCATGGTGGGGAGCTGCGCGCTGGCTGAAGTGCAACGCGGGTGTTCTCGGAACGTTCAGAGAAATCCCGTGACCTGGCGTGTGTGCTGTGACCTCAATCCATTGCGCGACGCGTCTTTCTCGGCCATTGCGGTGACCGCGTCGTCATGTAGATCGCATCGTGTGTTTGTCGTCGTGGGAGCTTGAAGCTAAGTAAGCGTGCTATGACGGGCACCCCACCAAGCGCGGACGCGCTCTTGACTCACGACATCGTGACTTTGCAACTCAACATTTCAAACACGGCGACCTAAGAAGCCGCGGCGGAGAGAGTGACTGCGCGGTATTCGGTAGCTTTTGGCCTTTCAAACCACCGTTCTGTGCGATTCTTACCCGGACAGTGCAAGCATGCTACAGATCTAACAATTAAACCTACCTTGACGCCAACAAAGTCCCCAACATGGGTGCTAACGTACTCGACGACCTCGTCATCTCCGTCCGGAAAACTTGGGACGACGTCGGTCTCTACCCCACCCCTCTTACCATCTCCATCACTATCGTCGCCATCCTTCTTCCTCCCATCTTTCTCTTCCTCTTCGCCCTCACACAGCGAGAAACACCACCGGCCCCGCCAGCTGGCTGCAGAAAGATCGGTCTTCAAGGCCTCAGCAACTTATCAGACCAGTACGCGAAGAAGTATGCCACCGGAAGTGACCCGTCTTCCTCCAATCCCTGGACCGTGAAGGCACTTTTCATCTACCCAGTGAAGAGCTGTGCTCCCATCGAGCTCGACAACGCCGATGTGATACGCACAGGCTTACGATATGACCGCCAATTCACTTTTGCCCAACAAGTCACGAGCTTGCCTGATCTGGAGGGCAAAGTTGATAGCGAGTGGGTATTCTCCACGCAACGCACCTTTCCTCGTCTTGCCAAAGTCGAGACGGAATTATGGATACCTGACCCATCATCGCCAAGCTACGACCCTGAAAGTGAGTGGGTCAAGGGCGAGGGTTGTCTCCTTGTCCGTTTCCCGTTCACTCCAGATTCCGATTTCACCTTGCCGGGCTTGAAGATTTACGGGAAGATGCTGGCAGCCAGATTCTCCGGGAGACCGGAGCCCATGATGGAATTCCGGGTGCCTTTTAACCCGCCGAAGCAACGAATGGAGGAGATGCGGTACAGCAAAGAGAAGATAAAGATATGGAAGGACAACCCGACAGCCTTGAACGTAGGCACTGAGGTTCCGTATGAAAAGATGGCCCAATTGAAGTACACGCTTGGCGTCACGAATCCCTTCACCCTGTTCCGCATCGACACGGAGAGATATCGGGAAGTCCGCATGTGCGCGCCTAAGAAAGAAGACGTGGGCTTCCAAACCATCATCGGAATGCAGGATTCGGTATGTATTGTACCTCAGACGCTTCCCACTCTCGTCCATATTGACAAGAAGCGAGTTGCAAAATAACGAGCTAACAAACTCTATAGTATCCCCTCCACATCCTGAACCTCGCCTCAGTCCATGACATATCTTCCAAACTCCCAGCACGCTCACCGCCCTTAAACACTCGCCGCTTCCGCCCCAACATCTTAATAACAGGCCCTCCTCCCTTCAGCGAAGATAACTGGACCAAAGCCCGCATCGGCAGGGCCACCTACCACATTTCCTGCCGCACCACTCGCTGCAAGCTTCCCAACGTCGACCCAGAAACTGGAATAGCGGATCGCAATCAGCCTGGGACGACGATGCTTAAGTACCGTGTTATTGATAAGGGAAGCAAGAGTGCGTGTGTGGGTATGCAGGTTACTCCGCTGGAGGAGGGGAAGGTCAGCGTGGGGGATGAGGTGGAGGTCCTGGATACGGGAGAGCATTTCTTCTTGAAGAAGTGAGGTGTTGACTGGGAGTTAAATGTGTGCTTGGAACTAGATGGTGACTTTAGATAGCAAACAATATGCAAAACGTGTAGCCTAGATAGGGGCTCAACAATTAAGAAGAAACGACATTGCGAAGACCTATGTCATAGTCTGTCGCCTTCGATCAGCACGACTGGACTCCAGTCTACACCCTCTCATCAAACTCCCATTACATACCAATTTACACCACAACATCGTCTTTAGTGGTTTTACTACGTCTCCAGAGCCTTTCTTCTTGCAATAATAGCAGACGATATCCGGAGCCGGAGATGGGTGAGAGTAGCGTACCATGAGATACACGCACTGATTATCCAACGCCTCTAACCCATAAGAAGAGAACCCTTTCTCACTCCTTATGCACATGGTCTTCCCAACTATCAAACGCCCATTGCATGATAGAGAGGTGCTTTACAGACCGACAAGTCACTCTCTAGGAAGCAAGCGACTTGCTCTGCTCTGCCCAAGAGCACGTACCATACTCACTACTGACTCGCCACAACTCTCTGTAAGAAGTCCTTCTAGCGATCTGCAAATCCATCGCATTAGTCAAACGCAATCCTTATACTTACGAATAACGCATGACTCATCCCCTTCCAAGCATCCACAGAGCCATCATCATACGACACTCTCGAGTCTTGCAGACCTTGCACCAATTCATCGTCTACAAAACCCAACGCACCCCTTGTCTATCCATGAAGGGTTGAAGATGCGTGCCAACTTCCCACATCCTGCACTCTCGACATGGATGAAACCGACGCGTACCCTCGCTTTGTATCAAAAACCCCTTCATCATCACCACCCAAAATTCGAGACAAAATCAACAATGCCGTCAACCCTAAATCAGAACACCCTCCTCGCTCTCCTAGCTCCGCCAGCACCCCGAATTGTAAAACACCACCGCAGAAGAATATACACATGTTGGATCCCATCGTCTCATCTGCTCAGCATCACATATGCCACGTTCGTCCTCGCCCTCGCCGCAAACCATATCCTCTTTTTCACAGTGGTCCCAAAGGGTCCCAAATCTAACTCTGAGGTAAGCCCCCGTCCAGATGATGCGATCGGGTATATACTAAGCGGCGTATACCATTCAGCCATACGCAGCCATCTACTAGCGTTGCGATAATGGCGTGGCAGTAGGAACTTGCATCGTTACCATAATTCTATTCCACATTGTAGACTTCTAGCCCCTCCGCACCGTTCAATCTACCCTCTAAATCCTACACCATTCGAATGAATCTCTTACATAGCACACATGTAAGTCTATAAGACTGACGCGTGGACCCTATCATGAACTCAAAAAGAAGTCCAAGCCAGTGAAGCAAGCCAAACTCGACACCCCTCGTGATATACCTCTTTAAAGAGCACAAATGAAACTTCACAGCTATCAGTGATGACGGAGAGAAAGGGCTACTGAATTTCAAATCAAAAGCAAATCCAAGAAATCCACGCAAACACTCAATTGACACACATTGCCATTGCTATGTACGAAATCTCCTAACCTTCATGTGTCACACCCTTGCAACCCTCGGCCTTACATCTCTGCCACCTATGCACACCCCCACCTCATTTTCTTACTTACAGAGACCACCCAATGCAATGCCCTTCGGCCCAAATAAAAAAAGAGCAACTGCCTTCCTCTCCAGAACACTCCGACCGGTACAGATAATTTATCTCAGGCAACACACCTTTGACTTCAGTTCACTTCCATCCACTCAAACCCGCCCAAGGATCCCCGCCCTGTTGCTGCCCCTGCTGACTACTCCTCTGCTGCTGTTGCTGCTGCTGTGCCGCATACCCCCCCGGACCACTCGGATAAGCCTGCCCATACTGCGCATAATCCGGGTGCTGAGCCGGTGGCGGCCCCGGCGGCGGCGGAGGCGGGACATAGCCTTGCGGCAGTCCGGGTTGCGGAGTGGTGCTACTCTGATAGCCACCATACTGCTGTGGTTGCTGATGTTGATGCGGCGGTTGCCCCCAGGCCTGCTGCTGGTTATGCGGGTTCGGCGGTGGAGAGAAGTATTGTTGGTGCGCAGGGGGGGAGACAGGCCCGTAATTTGTAGGGTTGTACGAGGATTGGGAATTGCTGGATTGATGGTGGGAGGGGTGTTGTTGTTGGGCTTGGGTTTGGTAAGATTCGCGGCGAGGAGGGTGTTGCTGTTGCTGGTTGAATCCGTTTGACGATCCGTATGGTTGTTGTTGAGGAGACATGTATTGTGGTTGTCCTGGGGCGGTGGTCATGGGATAGCGGGGTGTTACGGGTGGGGAGGCTACAGGGTTGTATGAGGGTTGCGCTGAAGTGGCTGGGTATCCAGGTTGGTTTAGTGGGGTGGAGGACAGAGGGGCTGGAATGCTCTTTTTCCTTCCGCTGCCGACTGAGACGGGAGATCCTGAGGGCTCCATGGACATGCGTTCCATGAGGTCCTTCAGTCGCTGTTGTTCGTGATCGGCACCTTGTGACTTTTTCTGCTCAATGTTTTGGAGAAGCTGGCCGCCTTCGGAGCGTCTGTTGTTGACAAACGTCTCGACGTTCTTCTGCAGACTGGACACTGTATCTTTCATCTCCGAGTAGAAGCCTTGGGCGCGGATCAAGCCAGCGTTAAGGTCGTTGTAGCTCTGGTACACTCGCTTATACTTTGACATGACGTTGCTTCTTTGCCGCGAGAATGTGTCATATTTGCTCTGCTCAGATCGTACTCGCGGGTCCTTGAGTAGATCGGAGTATGTGCGTGTGAGCTCTTTCAGAAGAGAAGCTTGCTTGTGGTTGGCCTGTAATATACGGTTCTGGTGCGGTCGGAACTTTTCTAGCTCGGCCTTGAATAGCTGTGACTCCTGGTTGGCGATAGATTTCTTGTTGAGGATGAGCACATTAGAGATGTCATCGGAATGAACCTAGTGTATCTGTTAGCTACGGCAGTCTGATCGGCGGTGGTACGCATGCCTTCTCCTTAAGATCCTTCAGCACCTGCAGCCTCTCTTTCTTGATTAGCGTCAGTCTCCTCAACAAGTCTTCGACATTGGCAATCTGTTCCGCCACACTCGGGCCATCCACGAAGTCTTCATCCAAGAGATTGCCCTGAACTGGTCCGGGACTCTTGCCCTTGGCCGCTCCGGCCTTGACCATTGCTCGTGAGTAAAGCACATCTGCCTCGTCCGTCTCGCCTGCTGACCGCATCTCATCGAAATCAGCCTCGTACTGCCGAAAGGTATTGTATAGCTGCGCATCGCTCGTGCTCGCCTCCTCGATCGCTCCGCGATAATTCCTAATATCGCTTCGCAATGTCGCTGTCAAGCGCGAGCTAGGTTGCTGTGTCCACTCGGGACCATACTTGGATCTCATCTTTTCGCACACGCTTTCCTCCATGATGAGCTGTTTCATACTTGTCTCCAGCAGGGTCGTAATTTCCGTCTTGTCTGTGTTCAGCTGATTAAACGCGCCACTAAACGGAGCATGACCCGCCAGCTCTTCGCACCACTTCCGGAATTCGTCATCGACCATCATGTCCTGATCCATGCCGCCTCTGAGGACGCTCAGGCTATCCGGAAGCTTCAGGTAGTCCAAACTCGTCGCCATCTCATCATTCGCCACTTCGACTCTTTCGCTCTCTGCTCGTATCAGCTTCGCCTTCTCTTCATCGTATAAGCTCGCGGATTCGGTAACGGCCATTGGCACAATTTTCGCGAAGATGTCCGGTCCAATGATTCGTTGAATATCTTGTCCCTGGTAGAGTTCGCTGACCGGTATCGCTTTCGCTGCTGCTGATTTGGGAACCGGTGAGAGAGCGGCTTCATTGGGAACGCCTTGGTGGTAGATGAAGTCATTATCCTTGGAGAACTCGACGAGTTTTTCCTGCACATTGACCAGATGGTTCTTCGTCATCTCGGCTAGGATCTGACCAGTCTCTGCAGGCAGATTCGAGTTGGCTGGTGTCGAAGATGGGAAAGCGTTCGCGATCCGGTTCGCATCCCTGGCGTTCGCCTCCGCAACCTGCAACCGACATATCGATACACCATGTGAATTGGCATCGTTGTCTGCTAGGGCCTGGTAGTATTGTGCTACCGAGGCCATGTGGTTTGCTTTCGTCTGCGATCTGATCAGTCACAAGCTCCGGTATCCGATGGCTGACTCCTCACCTGGCACACCAACAGCCACACCTTTTCGAAGATGGCTTTGTTGACGTTCTCCGATGCGCCTTCTGTGGCCTGAGTATACAAAAATGCAGCCTGACTTGCCAATTTCGCGAGCAATCCGACCTTCTTGCCATCCGCAATCGTCTTCTCCAAAAATGTTTCCTGCGCTTGCGCCAGCATAACCGCAATCAAAGTTTTGACCGTTTCCCGGCTCAAATCCGTCGATGGCGCGTGCAAGAAGTTCTCATTGATATACGTGAACATGCCGGCCGAGGCTTGGAAGGAATGATATGCGGTCTTGAGGCCGACATCTTCGTTGCGGTTCTGAAAGGCGGCGTGGCACGAGAGCACGGCGGAAATGTTGAATATTATCGAAGCTTTCTCGTATGCGAGGGAATATTGGGCCGTGGGCTTGTGGGTGAATGCATCGAACCTGTCTTCATTAGTCGTGTAGCTCCATCGCATGTCCCCAAGGAATCTCTCGGTCTCCCAAGCTCTCACTAAACATACCACGTAAAGGAGATCTTGATGTGATTCTCGTCCACGGGGAACCTCAGATCCAGAAGCTCCAGCTGCCCATAGTACCGGTACAACAGATCCCTCCCCGCAGCGCTGTCCTTGCCCGCGCCCCGCATGTCCTGCCTTAGCCGATTCAGCGTTGCACACTCCTCGGAATAGCGCTCCGGATCATCGCCGTATGTCGCGCGTATGTAGCCCTTGAGTGGGTCTATCCAGTCGATCTCGTTCGTCTGCTTCAGCGGCACCGAGATCATGGGCACAAGCGTCGTCATGGCGGCGGCGGTGAATGAGCTGGGCAAGGCGCACGTCCGCCTGCCAGCTGCAAATCGTGGGACTGGGGGAGCTCGTAGGGTAGAGTGCTGGCGAAATTAATCAACGGGTGGGTGGTGGTCAGCAATTTGGCGCGCAGGGATTCCTCGTGAGGTGGCAGTCGTGAACTGGCGAAGCTGGTGCTGGAGCTGGAGCTGGAGCCGAAGTCGAAGCTATGCGAGTGTTCGTCTGGGCGGTGCGGGTTCGCCGGTCGCTGTGGAAGTAGTCGTCGTAGTGAAGATGGTGCGGTGACAGCGTGTTCAGTCGCGTGGAGGCATCGGTATGCAGGTCGGGATGACGTTGCAACGCTGTAGCGGTGTCGATGGGGCCGACGGCAGGTGGTTCACCAGCGGATCTGCGTCGCGGAGCACCTGCATGAAACCTGGCTGTGGTCTTGGTGAAGGGAACAGCTGCTCGGAGACGTGGGCAAGAACTCGAATATCTAGTCCTGTGGATGAGGGCGTGAGCGATGCAGAAGCGGCGGGTGGGGCAATCGGTGGTCCGGTGCCCATTCACTCGTCTGTCTGCAAGGCACACCACGATGTCCACAGACCACTAAAGTAGCTGCGACTATACCATGCCTCGCCCGCGCCCAACGTCAAACCACAACCCTCTTCACATTGGCACTGCGACCCTTCCATCTCAATCACACGCTCGCGAAAGCTTCCAGCACATCCAGAGCCTGATCCCGGTCCTGCAGCTCTGGCTAGCCACTCATGGCGTGTCGTGACCGCGCAAGAGGCTTGTGTAAGCGCTCAACATGGCAGGGAAACGACACACCGCTGCCATCCATCCCTCAATGAATAGCTCCATCGAGTATCGATAATTGACGCCAACCGGCAGAGCCTCTCCGCTAGCCAAGACGTGCTGTCGTATCAATTCTACGCGCGCGGTCTGGCTATCTGGTCGGTCAAGTCGGCTTCGGTGATGAACCATGGCACTCAGGAGTAGTATCGCTTTCGTGTGGCACTAGGGGCTGCTCAGGTCACAAAAGCGCGCGTAAAGAATAGGGTGCGGGAAAAAGTAATATACAAGTCTGAGTCGAGAGGTCTCTAGACTGCCTACAAGTCTACAAGCACGAACATGCCGAACACAAAACGCCCACAAATGCAGCTAGATGCCCCAACGGCTTCCCTTTGCGCCGACCTCCACAGTACTCTGTTACAGCCGAGAAGAGTTTCAGTACAATACATCCCTCCAAAGGCGGCAACATTGTCAAACCCGCTCGCTCTATACCCTTCATGAGCCCGATCCAGACGCCTTCTTTGGCTCTTCGGCCTTCTTCTCCTCCGCTTTCTTCTCTTGCGGCTTGCTGACATCTTCCTTCTTCACCTCCTCATTGGCATTCTTGTGCTGGCCCGTAAGGTTATGCCACGCACTCTTCAAGAACCCCTCGTTCTTGTGTCGCTCTGCCTCCTCTTTCGCCGTCTCCTGCGCCGCTTCCTGCTTCACTTTGCTAGTAATGATCATCCTCTTCGCGTTCTTGTCGCCCATCTCATCGGCAAGCATCTCGAGAATGGTACGTTGGTTCTGGCTTAGGTACTTGGGCATGTTGACCTTGAACTCCACCTTGAGATCGCCCTTGGCGTTTCGCCTGCCAGACAGAACCTTCATACCCAATCCGGAGAGCGTGACGCGGTCGCCTGTGCCTGAGCCTGTGGGTACCTTGACCGTGATGTCGCCGTCGAGGGTCGGAACTTTGATTTCGCCGCCGAGCACGGCAGTCGTGAGGGGAATGGTTGCCGTGTGTAGGATATCGGCGCCCGTGCGTTTGAATTTGGGATCCGAGGCTACGCGGATGAGAACATAGAGGTCTCCCTTCGCGCCTCGTACGTTGGCACCCATGGCTTGGCCGGTGAGGGGGGCGTCGCCCTCGCCGTTGACGCGTAACCGCATGCCATCTTCCACGCCGCCAGGAATATCCACCGAGATGGTCTTTCGCTCTTTGACTGCGCCGTCGCCGCTGCAGGTTCCGCAGGAAGAGCCGCGCGGTATCGCAACACCCGAGCCTCCGCAACTTGAGCATGTAGCGCTCATGTGGAAACCGCCCATGCTCGTAATTCTTTGCCCAGTGCCTCCGCAGCTCTTACACTCGCTCCTCTTTGCCCCCTCCTTCAGTCCGCTGCCCTTGCAGGTCTTACATCCCACTAGCGGCGCAACGTGAATTTCTTTGCTGACGCCCTTGGCTGCGTCCAAGAATGAAATGTTTGTCTGCACTTCGATGTTGTCTCCGACCATCATCTCCTCCTCGAACGGATTCGCCTTTCTTCTCCCTCTGCGCCCGCCTCCACCGCCAAAAGCGCTGAAAAGATCCTCAAAGTTAATGTCTTGTGCAAACCCTCCCCCGGATTGTCCGCCAAACCCGCCGAAGCCTCCGAATCCACCTCCAAATGGATTTCCTCCGGGTCCTCCCGGGCCTGCTCCTGCACCCGGGTTGAAGCCACCATTCTGATCGAAGGCTGCGGAGCCATAGGAGTCGAATGCTTTCTTCTTTTCGCCATCCGAGAGGATTTCGTAGGCGGACTGCGCGGCGGCGAACTTGTCCTTTGCGCCGGCATCTTTATTGGTATCCGGATGGTACTTCTTCGCGAGACCGTAGTAAGCTTTCTTGATTTCGGCGGGGGTTGCGGACTTGGGGACGCCTAGAGAGGCGTAGGGGTCCTTGACGGCCTGGGAGGGTGCTGTTGCGTGGAAGAACTGGATCAAGGTTAGCCAACATGGTACGGGACAAGATAGGGGAGAGAGGCAGTGGACGTACCCGTATCCGCGGGGCATGTTGATGTGGCTGATGTCTCCGCGCTGTGACGGATGGTCTCTTCAATTGCGATGTAGATGATTGTGATACGTTCCGGCGCTGGCAGTGCCGGGTGGCAGAGACGATGCGGGCAGGAGCAACCGCTTTGAAATGCAGCGCAGGAGCAACTAAGCTCATCTTGAAGGATGGTGGAAGGTATCCAGGTTGGATGCGGTGCGATCAATGATACTAAAGTGGTGGCTACTGTTGACGAAGTTCGAGGCTCCGACGACTGCTGGGCGAATCATGAAAATTTGGCGCGCGGACCACCGCCGGAACGCGCGCGATGTCATTGGCCTCGGCACGAACATCGCGTCTTCTGGCAATTTCTAGAGCGTCCGGCAAAGGGGCAACCGCCAGGGCATGTATTCCTCTCGGTAGCTGTTGTAAAGACAATGCTGTCTTGCACGAAGTCACACTCCAACGTGCTACTTCTGAAGACCAGGCTGAGGCGTCCGGGGCACGAGACACGAGGAACGAGACACGAGAAGCGAGACACGAGACGTGAGGTACGATGTTATCCAAAGCAGCTACAATCAGCGTCGCGAGTGCAACGCGTGTATAGATTCAATTCTCGTCCTATGGAGGTTTTGTATCCTGAGCATAGCTTCTTACCCTCCTAGCCATCCCAACCTAATGCCATACTTCAGGCCCATCCAAAGCAGGCCTCCAAGAAGACGGCCTTGTCCAAATCGACTGTCATGTCTGTCATGACGGAAAGCAAACCATTACGCCTGCCCAATGCTGATGCTCATTATGAAGTGGTGTAACGGCTCGGTGCCATACCGAGGCCAGGGTATCGACGTGAAACTCCGAAAAGTGCGGTGAAGGTGCGCATGCTCGGACTCATTTTCGTTGCGGTGCGAATCGGACGCGGAACTCTTTGTCTGCGCTTCTGTCAGTATGTGCTGATCTGCCTCGATGTACGCGGACCTACCTTGGTTCTTGACCGTGTAGATCCAATCGACGATGCAGTTTGTCTCCGTCACAGCTTGGGCGTTGAAGTTCTTCCGGACGGCCAACGCAAGCTGCTCCTTCTTGACTCTCCGCTTGTCCTTCTTCCGTGCCATTGTGGGCGAAAGGCGGCCGATGCCTTGGTTGAGGACGACGTGGCTGAGGGGGTTCTTGAACGCGGCGGGAGTGTCGAGGTGGTAGGCACGGCGGTAGCCCTGGAGGACGGCAGCGTCTTGCGTGTTCCAACTGATCTGCAGAGGAGATGTGTTAGCTGGTGCTGTGGTTGTGGACTGGTGCACTGTGGCGGGTGCAGGCGGGGGGGAGGCCACTCACTCCTGAGGTGTGCTCGGTCTGGGCGCTGTTGGTCGAGGCATTGTCCCCGTTGGACGACATGACCTCCTTGAGGTTGCTCCCGTTGGCGACATTGGTGGTGCCGTTGCGGCGACCGCGTCCGTTGCTTGCCTGCAGCGAGTGCAGCTTCTCCTTGAGGGATTGGGGCTCCTCATGCGTGCGCTTTGCGGGAGGCATCGCGCGCTAACAGGATGGGTGGTGGAAGAGCTGGGATGGTAGTGCTAGACCTCGCGCAAGGTCTAGCCGGTGTCGCAAAGGGCAAAGAAGGGTGGCTACATCCGCGTCTCGTCTGGTCATCTGCCGTGTCGCGGAACGGGGTGGGTGATGCGTGAGGCGCTCGGTCCGGCATCACTTTTCGCGTGAGCTGGGGGCCGACTCCACGAATGACGCAGCGGAGGACCGAGCGTCGGACGACTTCCGTTCAGTTCAGGGTCCAAGGCCCTAAGCGACGGCCGCCGTCCTCGGCCCCGTCCAGACGACAATGTTCAAGAACACCCGTTGTCGTGCCAGTCCGGTGGGTTGGAAGCGCCTGGATGCGCACACTCAGTACTTGGTTGGATGCTAGCCATGGCGAACATGGCTGGACGGCGTTGGCCCATCTACCGGCCGCCCTCCGCGATTCGCAAGCATCCAGATGCGTCCAGCTCGAAGCGCACCTGCACATGGGTGAGTCGAGGCCGACTGATGGCCAGAGTGTATGCGTTGGCTGCGGAGTGTGAAGAAGGCGTGGAAGGGTTTGGGGTGAGATTGGATAGTGACAAAGGGTCTGCCGTATGTGATCTCAGCCGACGGAGCCGAGACTCGGATCGAAACTCCGGTTTACAAACTGCATCGCGGTTGGTACAAAAGCAGCTGCATATGCCCTCAGACGTTAGGCACCGAGACTCCTCTGAATACGCTTTGCAGACATGACGTCTTCGGCTTGAACACAAGTCCTACGCTTATCAGAAAACACGAAACCGTCGCCTACAATGACCGGACTACCGAGATTGTGACCTTGTCAGCTTACCCATCTCCCATCTACATTACAGGCAGCTCTCCCATGCAGCATATGCTGGGATGGCAATGCGATAGCTTGGTCAACTGCATACATGGTAGCTATACACTACCATGTCGACCACTTACAAGCCCTCATCACCAAGCACCCGTATCCCCTCACCACAACACGTGAGCTTGTGTTTTCTCGAGTGCCCAGCTTCCCACGCCGCCATTACTTTCGATAATTCCTCCGGTTACGGGCTCCCAAGGATTGCAGTGATATACGACCGAAAGTAGTTCCCTCTAATCCAAGTTTCGGTCTCCAGTTTAACTTACATTGTCTGGAATCTCTTTTTTTCACGTCTCTCTCACCTTAACCGCCCTGAGGGCGCCTTCGGTAGCCAGTAGGCAAATATATTCTCCCTGTTCTTCATCCTTCTCCAGTCCTTCTTTCTGCCAACCCATCACCACCCAAGTCTTAGACCAGACAAACTTTCTTAGACATTCACACCCACCCATCGATTCCCATATACCTTTTGCTACGCCCCATTCCACCCGAAGCAAGGTGTCCTAGCCCTTTTCGAGACTCAATGTCCGCGAACCGCCGTCACTAGAGCTCTAGCACCTTTACTTCAGCCAACACACCAGTTTATAT
>Ga0247803_1000889_pt1 | contig 15755 bp, 18 predicted proteins | sample UWRJL014104B1_FD_180928 | JGI IMG/M metagenome (GOLD analysis project Ga0247803, IMG submission 180928) | Plant litter microbial communities from Arlington Agricultural Research Station in Wisconsin, United States - UWRJ-L014-104B-1 | ecosystem: Environmental > Terrestrial > Plant litter >...
GATCGACGCCGGCCTCATCCTCGAGCGCGCTCACCACGAGGTGGGCACCGGCGGCCAGGCCGAGATCAACTACCGCTTCGACACCATGGTGCACGCGGCCGACGACATCCTGAAGTTCAAGTACATCGTCAAGAACACCGCCGAGCAGTGGGGCAAGACGGCGACGTTCATGCCGAAGCCGCTCTTCGGCGACAACGGCTCGGGCATGCACACCCACCAGTCGCTGTGGAACGGCTCGACGCCGCTCTTCTACGACGAGTCGGGCTACGGCGGACTCAGCGACATCGCGCGCTGGTACATCGGCGGACTCCTCAAGCACGCCCCGGCCGTGCTCGCGTTCACGAACCCGACGCTCAACTCGTACCGTCGCCTCATCCCCGGATTCGAAGCGCCCGTGAACCTGGTCTACTCGGCCGGCAACCGTTCCGCTTCGGTGCGTATCCCGATCACGGGCACGAACCCGAAGGCGAAGCGCATCGAGTTCCGCGCGCCCGACGCCTCGGGCAACCCGTACCTCGCCTTCGCGGCCCAGCTCATGGCTGGACTCGACGGGATCAAGAACAAGATCGAGCCGCACGAGCCCGTCGACAAGGACCTGTACGAGCTTCCCCCCGAGGAGGCGAAGAACATCCCCCAGGTTCCCGCGTCGCTCGAGGAGGCGCTGCGCGCTCTCGAGGCCGACCACGAGTTCCTCACCGCGGGTGGCGTGTTCACGACCGACCTGATCGAGACCTGGATCGCGTACAAGCGCGAGAAGGAGATCATCCCGGCCGCCCAGCGTCCGACGCCGTTCGAGTACGAGCTGTACTACAGCGTCTGACCTGATTACTGGGATGCAGCGGGCTTAGTCCGCAACGAGTCCGCACGAGCCGCCAGAACTTTCGAGACGGCAGCTCGTGCGGACTCGTCTGTATCCGGCCACAGGTGGCTGTACGTGTCGAGCGTCGTCTTCGCGGACGCGTGTCGCAGACGGGCCTGCACCACCTTCACGTCGAGCCCGGACGCGATGAGCATGGACGCGAAATAGTGGCGCAAATCGTGGATGCGGAAGCCCTCTGGCAGACCCTCCACCGACTCACGAGCTATCGCGAATACACGGTCGATCGAATAGGGCGGCGCGATACGACCGTGTGCGTTGACCACGAACGTCTCACTGCCCCACTTCGCCGGCACCCGGTTCAGCTCGAGAGCAAGCTCCCGCGGGATCGGGATCGGTGTTTTCGACGTGTCGGTCTTGAGCGGGTCGTTCGGGTACTGGATTGCCGGTCGGATGATGCCGCGCATGAGGTCAACATCGGTCACGCGTAGAGCCGAGATCTCGGCCACTCGCAGGCCGGCGAACGCGCCTAGAAGGATCACTGGCTTCATGTTGTCGGGCATCGCATCGTGCAGCGCCCATATCTGCTCAGTCGTAGCAACGTAAGCGCGTTGTTTCGGCGCACCAGGTGACGTGCGGCGGCTCACGGGTGAGCGCGGCACCAGCCCATCGTGCACGGCGTCAGAGTAAATCTGTGAAAGCCGGTTGTGGATTGCGTAGACGGTGGACACCGCCAGACCGTCACCGCGCATTTTCGCCGTCCACGCCTTCACCTCTGAGGGGCGTACGCTGGCCAGTTGACGACTACCGAAGGCGCGCTCGATGTGCTTGATGTGTGTGCGGGCCTGCCTCACCGTCGACAGGCGATTGTTGGCGTAGCCCTGCAGCCACGACTCGCACCACTCCCCCACAGTCAGTTTCGCCTTCTTGGGATCTTGATAGGTCCCCGTGACGACTGCCGCGGTTACCGTGTCTAGCCAAGCCTGTGCGCCGTCCGCACCCGTCTTGGTGCGGAAGTGCTTGGCGTGCTCCTTGCCGTTGGCGTCACGGTAGCGTGCGCGCCACGTACCGTTAGGCCTCTTCTTAATGCTCGACATTAATCTCCTCATTTACGGCCGTAGAGGTCACGGTGCGGATAAGCGACCGCACCGCGTCCCGGAGTTCAACAGACTCCAAGTCGGTTCCGATTGACTTCGCGATGTTTGTCGGCCTTAGCCAGTTGAGCTCGACAGCCTTCACATACTCCGGGAGGCTGGTCGGAGAAATTACCCATTCGGCTGCCACAGTTTCCAATAGCTGAGGGTGCCTTTCGAGAACATAGATCATCTCCTGGATCGCGTCCGCTACCTGTAGGGCGCCATCGAAAGCAGCGTTGAGCGAGCTATCGATGGTCTTCCGGATGCGCACTAGGTCCTCAAGCGGATCGCGCGGGTGCTCAACATCAGAGAGTGAAAAGCCGAGCACGTCGGCAATGACCGCGGCTTCACTCAGGCGAATCGCTCGCGTGCCTTTCTCGATTCTGGAAATGGCAGAAGCGTCGAGATTTAGTCCTCGGCCACTCAGCATCTCGGCTAAGTCCTTCTGACTCAAACGCTGAAGCTTCCGGCTTTCCAGGACTTCTTCGCCAAAGCGGTTCTCTATCGGCATCTCGTTGGATTGCATGGTGACACTCTATTGCAATGCGCGCATGATGGTGTAGGTTTGTTTGTACCGACACCCATTGCAACATTGCAATACGAAGAAAGGTTCGAAATGGAAGCCAGCACACTCACCCTCTGGACGTTGGATGAAACAGCGAAAGCGCTACGCAAATCGCCGGCGCAGCTTCGATGGATGCTGCACAACGGCACCGCCCCCAAATCCGCAAAGATCGGTGGCCGCAGAATGTTCCGCCAGGTAGACGTTGAGCAGTTCATCGACGCCGCATTCGCGTGACCACAGCCCTGCGTAGCTCAGCGGACAGAGCAAGGGGTGTTCTACCCCCTCGGTCGGAAGTTCGAATCTTCCCGCAGGGACGCCCCACCCAAGAAAAGCAGAACGGCCCGGGTGCAACCGGGCCGCAGTATCCGAAACCTCAGAGAAGGAATACGAATATGACCATCATGGCATCAACCACCGACATTAACAATGCGGCACTAATCGCCACAGAACGGGCAGAGCGCGCCAGGCTAATTGCCAAGATGGACGCCGCCAATGCAGCGGCCCAGGCAACGCCGTGCGGCATCCCTGACTGCGACTACAAGATGCACGAAGGCGCCGCAGACTCATCCGAGTGGTACCACCGAGTCCACCACGTCGACGTCGAAGGGCTCGAAGTGGAAGTCACACGCCACTCTGACGGGCACTATTTCGGCTGGATGGCGATGGATTTCATCGACGATGCGACCGCCGACCAGATGCGGACCTATGCAGCCGAGTGCATCGAGTACGCCGCCGCGCTCATCTCAGCAGCGGACCTCACCGACAAGCTCAACGGCGAGGTGAAGGCGTAATGGCGAGCCGCTGGGAGGTACTGGCACAGGTCATGAACGACATTAATGACAGCGACGACTACGGCGTGATCAAGGATCTCAAAGAGGTGCTGCGCCTCTGCCACACGTTTGACGATGGGGGCGGTGAGTACGGCCCGGGCATCGAAGCTCACCAGCTTGCAAACGCGATCTTCGACGTGCTCAGCGAGGACTACACGCAGAGCGAATGGGACGAAGAAGGCACGGGATGGCGCGAACACAACAAGCGAGTCAAGGCCGCGGAAGCCGCCGAGGCCGCGGCAACACTGCAGCCAGGCGAGTGCGATCCCATCACCGGGCAGTACAACGCTGACCCCAACAACGCGGAAGCGCGCACGTCGGCAGCCACCATCGACACGGACACCCCCGAGGATGAGCTGCCTCCGCTTCGAGAGGGCGCACGATGACCAGCGAGGGCGCGGGGTTCTCGATCATCCCCAACTGGCTCATGCGGGACTCGGACCTGTCGGCACACGAGCTACTGGTGTACATGGCGCTCTTCAACCGCGTGAATCCGCAGGGGCTCGCGTGGCCGTCGATCGCCCGCATCGCTAAGGAGTCCCGCACCTCTCCCTCGACGGCTAAGCGAACGATCCGCAGCCTCGAGGCGCGCGGCCTCGTCGTCAAGCAGGTGCGCAAGCGCGCGGACGGCACGAACGAGTCGAACGTGTACAAGGTGGCCACGTTTACCCGACAGGCACCCGGTCAGGGAGAACGGGTCACCGGTTCTGTCAGGCCTCACCACGGGGTCAGTGTGGACTACGAAGAAGACCCACTAGAAGAAGACACAAGTGAAGAAGAGCTAAGGTCCACTCTGCCGAGCGGACGCGATCTCTCTTTCATGTTCGTGGAATCAACCGGCAAGGCGACGAAGAAGCAGCTCGACTACCTCAGCGACCTGCACCTACACTTCAACGCCAGCGTGGCATCCGACACGCTGCAAGCCAGGTGGAAGAAGCTCACGAGCAACAAGGCGAATGACCTCATCCGCCAGTACCTCAAGGAGATGCCGCGCTACGACTCCTACGAAGGCCCGGTGGCCGGCGAGCCCGAGTACGACGCCCTGACACCCAAGGGGCAGGCATACGCGGACGCGACCATGTTGCCCGATCTCGTGTGGGAAGAAGCGCGAGCATGAGCGAACGCGAGCGGGAAGGCGTCATCATCTACCCGCGCGATGGGGAGAAGGCCGAAGACCTCTTAGCCGTTATGAAGCTCATTGGCTTCGAGGCCGAAGGCTGCACCTCCTACGGAGACTGACCAACCAGAGGGCCACTATCCATTAGTTAGTGCACTAAGCATTGACTGGCGGGCAGTGGCCCTCTGGCGTTACCGCACCGTGTTGACACGAGAACGACCATTCTGTATCGTTAGCTGTATCAGCACAAAGCGTGCTACATAAGTTCATAGGTGGTTCGAGTGAGCAACTACTCGTCGTCGCACGCCTCAGCAGCAGCAACCATCTGGTCAACGTCAGAACCAGCCGGCGCACGCGAGTCAATGCAATCCGCCCACGCCTGCTTAGCGTCCGCCTCAGCCGTCGCACGCATCCCAAGGATCAGCACCGATCCACCCACAAGCACAGCGCCCAGCAGCAAGCCTGCAAGGAACGGGAACCACCAACGCTTAGTCATGCTGCAGACCATATCGCACGGGTACACAACATGAGCCAGCATCACCGAGACGCACGCTGGTCGTCACACTCCCCCAAGCTCCGAGCCGTCATTGCCGCAGCCCTCCCCCTGCCCTGCGTCGACTGTGGCAGACCAGTGCTACCCGAACACAAGTGGCAGGTCGGCCACCTACCAGGCGTCGACATAGGCAGCAGCGGCTCGCTGTCGATCGAGGACGTAGGCCCGTCGCACTCGAAGTCAGACCTCTGGCCCCGCAACTGCAACCAAATCGCAGGCGGGAAGCTCGGGGCAGCCAAGACCAACGCCCGACGCACCAACAAACAACAGCTCCCGAAAGGCTGGTAACTCCGTGGCCCACATCAACCTCACCCTTAAGGACAACGGCAGCGAGGTGGCACTAGAGCTACTAGAGAAACTGGGCGTCGACCCTGCCGGCATCGAGCTCAGCAGTGTGGTCATCAAAGAGGGCACCGCTGGCGGCGTGCTCGTCACCTACGTAGCCAGCATCTCCATGCCACGCGCCCACTTCCAGCCCTACCTCGAGCTGTTCGTAGCAGCAGACAGCCACGGGCGGGCACTGCTACCGAAGGGCGCCAAGTGATCACCGAAGCACGACTAAACGAGATCCTCGCCGAGCAAGGCGTTGCACTAGCGCAAGCGTTCGGGCAGATCCTCGCCAAGCACACAGCCAACGTCAGCCGTGCGCTCACCAACGAAGAGGGCGACCACCCGAGTGAGTGAGGCCGTCTCGACTCTCGAGAAGGAGTCTTTTGAGAATTCACCGCTGTACCCCCGCCATGATGGCAGCCAAGTTTTTCTCAGAGGCGAGTGGGAGCGGTGGCGCGACTCGGGCATTGCCCCATTGCACGCGTCTAGGTACTCGGATGACGAGGCGGCTCGAGGTGAGTTCGTAGCCGGCGCGAAGCTGCTCGGTTTGGGCCGTAAGCGCATGCCTAAGCTCGAGCCGCAGATGCTCGTGCTGGCTGACGTGGCTAATGCATGCCCTAGGTTCATGGGTGTTCTGCTGCCCCGTCGTAGTTCTAAAACCACGTCGCTGTTCGCTCTGGCGATGGGCAGAATCTCAGAGCGTCCCGGCTATCTGGTCAGCTACACGATGGCTACCACGGCGATCAAGGCCCGTGCTCGGTTCAAGCGTGACATTGTGGCCCCGCTTGAGGAGCAATGGCGGCACCTGGACAAGAAGGATTGGCCCTTCAAGATCAACAATGCGGGCGGCTCTGAGTCGATCACCTGGTTTCACGAGGGCGATTCTGACAGCGTGCTGCAGTTCCTTGCCCCCAAGGGTGAGGGTTTCCGCTCTGACGCATGGGATCTCATCATCATTGACGAGGGTGGCGAGGCTTCCCCGGCCATGACCGCGGATCTCATCGAGGGTGCGCTGGCCACGATGGACACACGCCCCGACGCCACGCTGATCGTCGCGGGTACGGCTGGCAAGATCCGTGACGGCAACCTCTTGTGGCAGCAGCTCGAGGATGGGCGCAAGGGGCAAAACTCCACGGGTATCACGGAGTACGCAGCGCCGGATACGACCAAGCGCAGCGACGTGGATACGTGGGAGAAGTGCAAGCCGATCCTGCTCAAGGCACACCCAGGCATCGGCACCCTGACGACGCTCGAAACGATGGAGTCCAACTACGAGAAAATGTGTCGCCTGCCGGATGGGCTGTCTAAGTTCATGGCTGAGTACCTGAGTATCTTCGCCGTTGTGGGCGGCTCGTCGTTCATCGACACGGGCGCATGGGCTGAACGGGCTAAGGAGATCAAGCCGACACCCCCGGCCAACTTCCGATTCGCATATGCAGTTCACCCGCTGCAGACCTCAGCGAGCATCGTTGCCGCGTGGCGTGTGGCCGGCGTTGCTCATGGCCTAGTGCTCGACCACCGCGAGGGCGTGTCATGGGTGGCCAAGCGCAACCTTGAAATCAGCCGCAAACACCGCGTGCCTATCGCGTTCGACTCGCTAGAGAACGTCAACGCGGCTATCAGCTCCGCGCTGGGGCGCGCTAAGCCCAAGCCCAAGCTCGAGCCGTACAACTGGAACCAGGTCAGCACGGCAGCGGCCACCCTGTTCAACGACATTGAATCGGGGAACGTTGTGCATTATGACCAAGACTCGCTGAACGATGCTGTCAGATTGGCGCATAAGCGGGGCACCCGTGAGTCGAAGCGGTGGGCGTTCGGGCGTGGCCCCGGTGAGGCGAACGAGCCCAACGACATTACCTCTCTCGAGGCGTGGTCGATCGCACTGAAAGCCTACGACGAGGCCAAGCCGCGCGTGCCTGTGGAGATCATCTATTGAGCGCCCGCCTCGACAAGTCGGACTTCACGACCGTCGTGTGGTGCGACGAGTGCCCGGAGTTCTCAGAGGTTGCCTATAACCGCGGCCCTGCTCATGACGTTGCTGTTGCTCATGAGCGTGCGTCTCACCCCGGCTGCCGGCGGGCGTACATGAACCGGGCGAAGTACAAGGAACGTCTGCAGAATTAGGTCAACAATCTTTGTAGGATACGCACATAAATGTCAACACCTCTTTAGAGGATAGTTGCATGGGCGTATACAGCAACTTCAAACAGGCATTCGGCGTAGGCCTGCCACGCCCTGACTACCTTGCTTCACCCTTCACAGAGGGCACCCTGCAGAAGATCGTCTGGTCTGACGTGTTCGGAGAGGCGTTCGCCCCCCTCTCCCGCGCTGAGGCTATGTCGGTGCCGGCTATGTCGAAGGCCCGCAATCTCATCTGTGCGACGATCGCCAACCTGCCCCTTGTAGTACGCGACCGCGAAGGCGTGCTTGAGGATCAGCCTGAGTGGACGTATCGCACAGATGGCCAGCTAGGCCCGTTTCAGCGGATGGTCTGGACGCTTGACGACCTGCTGTTCTATGGCCGTGCGCTGTGGCAGGTTGTCCGCGATTCGGATAACCAGATTCTCGACGCTGAGCGTGTGGCGATTGAGGACTGGGAAGTTACCCCTGAGGGCGTCATCAAGGTGCGCGGCGAGACGGTCGACGCAGACGACGTGCTGTATTTCCCTGGCGCTATCGAAGGCGTGTTGGACAAGGACACTAAGACGCTTCGCATGGCACAGGCCACCGCCTCTGCCGTGGCCACGCGGGTACGTGCGCCTATCCCCGTTATGGAGATCCACGCCACGGGCGAGAACGAGCCCACCCCGGAAGAGGCCAAGGGCATCGTAGAGGGCTACAACATCGCACGCCGGAACGTAGAGGGTGCAACTGTCTATACACCTTCAAGTGTGACGCTCATTCCTCACGGCGATAAGGGCGACTCCGGGTTCATGGTCGAGGGCCGCAACGCTGCGCGCATCGACATTGCCAACCTGACGGGCGTACCTGTCTCCCTCCTCGACGGGTCGACCTCCACGGCCTCGCTCACGTACAGCACCCAAGAGGGACGCCGTAACGAGTTCGTTGATTTCTCCCTGACGCTCTGGATGGCTGCTATCGCTGACCGCCTCAGTGGCGACGACGTGGTGGCCAAGGGGCTCAACGTCGCGTTCGACCAGACCGACTACCTGAAGACCCTGCCCGACGCTACCGGCATCCCGAAAGAGGACTAGCTATGACAGACGTACAGATCGAAGCGGGGACACTTACCGCCAACCTCGCAGAGCGGACACTGAGCGGCTTGCTCGTTCCGTTCGGCGAGCTGGGCAATACCAACTTGGGGCGCTTCACTGTGGCAGCGGGTGCACTCACCCTGCCCCGTGACCCATCGGTTGTGACCCTGAATGTGGAGCACAACCGCGAGGAACCTGTGGGCCGCGCTACCTCCATCTTCGAGACTGAGGATGGCGTCTACGCCACGTTCCAGTTCGCGGACACCCCTGAGGGTGACACGGCCCTCCTCGAGTACGCAGAGGGCAAGCGTTCGAAACTCAGCGTCGAAGCCAAGGGCATGGTGCTTCGCGCAGGCAAGGCAATAGCTGGCCACATCTTCGGTGCCGCACAGGTGGCAAAGGGCGCCTTCCCTAGTGCAACGCTCCTGGCTGCTGACGTGGGCGAGATCGACGGCGAGCTCACCTCTGACGCCATCGTGCTCGAGCCGGTCGATGGCGTTCTCTCGGTCGACGCCACCTCGCTCCCCGAAGCAGTCGTTGTGACCGCCGAGGGCTCAGAACTTACCTTCACCCCCGAAACACCCATCACAGAAAGCGAGCCCCTTGTGGCAACTGCAACCGTCCCATCCACCCTGACGGCAGCGGCCACGACCGCTGCCCGTACCCCTCTCACCGTCCGCGAGATCGGAAGCCTGTACGCACAGCGCGCAGTCGGCACCATCTCCGACTACGACTTCAACCAGGCGCTCGACGGCCAGAACGGCAACACGCTGTTCGGCGCCCTCAGTGACATCAAGTACGACGGCACGGGTGGCGTTGCTCCCGCCATGACGGGCGCGCCCCAGTGGCTCGGCCAGGTGTGGCAGGCCACCAACTACCGCCAGCAGGTTCTCCCCCTGTTCGCGCACGGCGACCTGACCGCGCTGAACTTCACCGGGTTCAAGTGGGGCACCAAGCCTGCAGGTGGCGACTGGGCCGGCAACAAGGCCAACGTCCCCTCCAACACCGTCACCGTCACCGCAGTTCCCGGTGCTGCCGTCCGCTACGCCATCGGCCACGACATCGCGCGCGAGTTCGTCGACTTCCCGGTTGAAGGATTCTTCGAGTCCTACGCGGCCGCGGTGAGCGAAGACTACGCACGCTGGGCTGACGGCAAGGTGGCTGCTGCTGCCATTGCCGGCGCTACCGTGCTCGCGGGTGACGCGCTCACCACACTTCCCGGAGTCGCAGGCGGCACGATCGGCTCGGCAGCGTCCGCGATCATCGACGGCGCTACCGCCCTCATCACGGCTGGCACGCTCCCCGACTTCGCTCTCGTCGCCCCGGCCCTCTGGAAGCAGATGGCCAAGATGCCGAGCGCGAACGTCATTGGCTACCTCAACGCTTCGCTCGGCCTCTCTGACGGCGACCTCGACGGGTTCGTTATCCGCCCGTCCGCGTCGATCGCTGCAGGCAAGGTGCTCGTTGGTGCCAAGCAAGCCGTGACCGTGCTCGAGCTGCCCGGTTCCCCCGTCCGCATCGACGCCCTCGACCTCGCCCGCGGTGGCATCGACAAGGCAGCGTTCGGATACCTGGGCGTGAACGTCAACGACGCTCTCGGCCTGCAACTCGTCACCGCTGCAGTCGCCGCGTAACTGGCCCCCTAGAGATCCGAGAGGAGCAACCTTGACAATCAGTGCCACCATTTCAGACGAGACATATTGGGTAGATGACGTCCCGGTTGCTCCTCTCGTGTTCGAACTCTCGAGCGATCAGGAACCACCTGTTGAGCTCGACGGGTTCGAAGACGTAGAGGTATCTCTGACCGACCCAGCCGGAGTCTCAGCCGGGTTCTTCTCGGGCAGCGTCGTAGATGACACCGTGATCGTTCTGTGGCCGGATACGACCCCATTCGCCACGCCCGGTGTATACGCGTTCGTGCTTCGCATGGTTGCCCTAGACGAGCGCCTGACGCTGGCCCCGGTGCAGATCGTGGTGCAAGACGTGAGCGAATGGCAGACGCTCGACAGCGCACGGGCGGCATGGCTCGACGCGCCCGACGATGACTTCGCCCTGTTCGCCCTGTTGCAGAACGCCCGTACCGCGATCCTCAAATACGGCACCACGCTGACCGACCCGGCAGAGGTTCGCGCTGGTCGACGGCAGGCACAGCTCATGCAGGCACGCGCCGTGTGGAATGCAACCAAGAGCAACGACCAAGGCGAGGTCGGCCCCGAGGGTTACGCCATTCGCGTCTATCCCCTGGATAAGAACATCCGCCAACTATTGCGCCCCAACTCCGCGCTGCCGGTGATGTTCTAATGGCCGCGATCGTGCAGGCCAGCAACCCGCGCCTGTGGCTCGAGGCACAGCTAAAGCCGGTGCTGCCCAAGACGTGGAAGCTCATCCCTTACGAGCGTGAGATGGACTCCCTTTCTGCCGTCACCGTCATGTTCAGCATGAAATCCATCTCTCGGTTCCCGCAGGCACCCAAGACTCACCGCCTGGTCGAGTACGTGCTCAAGGTCATCGAGCCGCGCATCGACCCCGACAAGGTAAACGACTTGCTCGATAAGGAGCTGGCGGACTTGCTCGACGCGATAGACGAGATCCAGAACCTGACGTGGGAGACAGCCGAGCGTGGCCTAGCCAATGACCGCGCCAACCACGCATTCGAAATCACCCTCACATTCCCCTACCAGAAGGACTAACACATGGCCACCATCGGCATTGCCCCCATCGTTCTCAAGGACGTAACGCTCAAGATCGGCGCTGACAACTACGAGGCCAACGTCTCGTCAGTCGAGTTCGTGCCCACCGCGTCGACCGTGACGTGGAAGGGCCTGACTCCCTCCGCTCAGTTCACCTCCATTGGCAACGCCACCTGGGTGTGCAACCTCGCTTACGCGCAGGACTGGGAGACGGTCAACAGCCTCAGCCAGTACCTCCTCGACAACGAGGGCGAGGCCGTTGTGGCCGACTTCTACCCTGAGGATGGCGGGCAGGGTTTCCGCGCCACCATCGTTCTCACCCCAGGCGCGATCGGCGGCACCGTCGACACTGTGGCCGTGGGCAGCGTCTCGCTCGGTGTGCAGGGCAAGCCCGCTCGAATCGTCACGCCGTAACCGTGGCCGGCATCCGTATCTCAGTCTTCTCATCGAAGGACATTCAGCGTGTCCTCGTAACGATGAGGGGCCTGCCTACGGAGTTGGCCAGCCAGATCAACAAGTCCACCAAATCTGTTGTCGGCCCCGTGTGGGCAGAGATCGTGCGCGCCAACGTCACCAACCGATTCGAGGCCCGCGTGCTTTCGGACACGGCGACCGTCGCTGTGAGTCGAAAGAACGTCACGCTAAAGGCGGGCGGGAAGGGCAGAGCCCTAGCTGGCGGCTATGCCCCTCCCGCGCTGTACCACCTCGCAGAGTTCGGTGCCATGCGCTCCCTGACCAACAGCTACACCGCTGTGTCATCCAAGGGCAAGCGATACCAGGTGAACGATCGCCACGTCTACCGGCAGTTCCGTGACCGCAAGCCCAAGGGCTACGTGGTCTACCCGGCTGCTGCCGAGATCATCCCCCGCATTGCCTCGCTCTGGGTGCAGACGACGCTCCGCACATTTCACGAGTTGATGGATAAGAGGTAAGTCATGGCCAAGGGAATCAACATTGCCGTCGCCTCTGAAACGCAGGCGTTCGAAGCAGGCATAAAGACCGGCGTACTGGCCCCGCTCGAGGACGTGGTTGATGCCACAGACGACGCGGCCCGCGCTGGGGATGCTGCAGGCAAAGACCTAGGGCGCGCGTTTGACGACGCCGGGGGCAAGGCGAAGGATCTCGGCAAGGATGCTGAGCGTGCAGGCGAAGACATAGAGGATGCTCTGCGCGAGGCGCAGCGGGAAACCTCTGACCTGCAGACCGAATACAAGAGCCTAGGCGACACGATCAAGCGCGAGTCTAGGGACGCAGCGCGCGACATGAAGCGCAACATGCGTGACGGCACAGACGGTGCCAAAGAGGGACTGAACGACTTCAAGCAAGAGTCCGCGTCGACGGCCAAGGAAACCGCCGCCAGCTTCGACGGTTCCGCAGAGTCGATTACGCAGGCATTCCAAGAGGTAGCCGCTAACGCGTTCGTCGGGTTCGGCCCCGCAGGCCTAGTCGCCGGCCTCGCTGCTGCGGCTGGCATCGGCCTGGTTATCTCCGCGTTCGACACGGCAGGGCAGAAGTCAGAGGAGATGGCCGAACAGGCCAACACCGCCTATGACCGGATGATCGAAGCCGGGGGCCGGTTCCTTTCGTCAGAGGTGCAGAACGCCGCTATCCAAGATGTCATCAAGGAGAAGTGGAAAGAGATCAAGGAGATAACCGAGCTCACCGGACTCTCTGCCGGCGAGGTTGCCCGGGGCTATGCCCTAGGTGGCACCGAGCTTGAAGCGGTCAAGGACAAGCTCAACGCCGCCTACGACGCTAACAACGAACTCATCATGGGCGGCACCGGCTTCACGGAGACCCTGCAGGAACAGAACGGCAAGATCGCCAACCAGGTCGAAGCGCTGAACGGGGTTGTCGGCGTGCAGGCTCAGGCGCTCGAGATGGCCAAGGCCTACGACGCGGCTACGGGCGGCGCAGTCGCGCAACGCAGCGCAGAACGTGACGCCATTCAGGACCGCAACCGAGCCCTCGAGAACACCCCTAAGACGGTCATTGCCAAGCTCACCGTGGATGACTCCGCGCTCAAGGCTGCACTAGTGCGGAAGCAGATCGACGTTGTATTCAACGCGGTCGACAAGTTTGGAAGGTCGATCAAATGACCACCGTAAGCAAGGGCGCTACGACCCTCACGCCGCTACTCGTGACCGGCTACAGCTCGAGCCGTGCTGCCGGCAACATCGTGCACGAGATCCTTAGCCGCGCCGACCCTGACATAACGTTCGCCGCAGCTCGACTCCGCGCAGGCACCCTGCAGTTCCTATGCGCCTCACACTCGCAAGCCCTCACGTTCGAGGGGTTCCACGCCGCTCCAGGCGTCTACACCCTCGCAGACCCCGACCTGCCCGGGGTGGGGATGAAGTACGTAACAGCCGGGGAAATCGTGCTGACGCTCGACAGCGAGACGCTCGAGCAATGGCTGGTCGACGTGCCCTTTCAGGAGGTGCTGTAAATGGGAACCTATTCACTTCACACAGCCGCCGCCACCGTCGTGCTGCCCGCAACCAATGTGCCCGGGTACGAGATCACCCCCGGCTACACCACGCAGCTACCCGGCGCGGTTCTCAACTCGGAAGAATTCGACAGCGGCAATGGCGGCTGGACCGCTGGTGCAGCCACCCGCATCACTCGCGTAGCGTTCCCCGACACGTCCGATATGTCCCTGTTCATCGAGCGTCTAGCCACCGCGGGTGCAGCCACCATCACCCGCTCATTCTCTGGGCTCATCGTGGGGCGCAAGTATTACGCCACCTCCCGCCAGTCGATCCCCGGCGCGCCCGGAACGCGGGTGATGCAACTCCCCTCGACCCCCGGCATCGTCGCCGCTGAGAGCGGCGCGGGCGGCGGTGGCTATACCGCCGTGTTCATCGCCGCGGCCACTACTCAGACAATCACGCTGTCAGTCGAGGGCGTCCCCGCAGGCGGCACGGGCGTCTACTCGGCTGGCATGTACGTGCGCGGGTTCAGCCTGACGCTGCTCGCATCGTCGTTCTACACGCCCCCGGTGATGCAGCCGCCCGTAACCGTCCCCGGTGGCACCGTGCCGCTGTCGGTCAAATCGGCTGAAGTTACCCTGGACGACGCTTGGACGCCCTACGTGCAAGCCACCCTGGTTTGCTACGCACCCTCGATCGAGACGCTGGAAGCCCTCGACCCGCGCAAGGGGCTACGCGTCAACGTGACGCTCTCACAGTCATGGGGTGACGCATCCGGCAACTGGAACAGCTTCGGTTACAGGGCACCCGTCACACGCACGTTCAACCTCTCACTCCGTGAACGCGCCGTTGACAAGAAGACCGGCGAGATGACTCTCACGCTCGCCAGCGACGAGGCGCTACTGCTCGACTATGCGCTGGTTGCCACGACGCCCGACGCCGCCCCGCTCGCCTCGCAATCGTCGCTCCGGTCGATCGTCAACTACGTGCTCGGCAAAGTCGGCGCTGCCCTCTCCGCGGGCAGCGACACCGACGTTACCGTGAGCCAGTCGCCAAACCTCGTTCTCGACCCGCGCGGCACCACAGCGGCAGGGAACGTCCCGAGCGCGGGCGGTTCGTCGGGGACGCGCACTATGGTCAACGGCCCGTTCTCTGGCGGGCCGCTAGGTGTGAACACCGCCCACCGCGTGATGAACTCAACTGCCGCCGCGTCCTTCATTCAACTACAGGCAGAGCCGACGACGGCGCTTGCCCCAGTAGTAGCCGGCGAGACCTACACGGCATCCGCCTACGTCGCCGCGTCGACGGTGGCCTCGACCCCGACGATCTACTTTGAATGGCGCGATGCCGCCAACGCGCAGATCGGCGGCATCACCTCCTTCAACTCGCCCGACCTCGTTCCCGCGTTCGGTGCGCTCACACGGATCAGCGGCACGATGATAGCCCCACCCGGGGCGGTCGCGCTACGACTGCGCTACCGAGTCACGGGCGCGTTCCCGCTCAACTCATCGTTCACGATCACCGGCATGCAACTCGAAGCATCCCCGGTCGTCACCACCTATTTCGACGGGGCGTCGACCAACACCGGCATCTACACCTACGCATGGCAGGGCACCGCCAACGCGTCGACCTCCACCCGTGGCCTCGTCACGCCGCGCTCTGAGCAGCTACTCGACTGGAAGCCCGGGGCGTCCGCATGGGATTTCCTTGAGCCCATCGTGCAGGCCACTGGATACCGGCTCTGGTGCGACGAGGGCAGGGTGTGGCGTCTCGCCAAAGAGTGGAACACGCAGACCCAAATCAACGTCTCCCCCGGCACAGGCCTAACAGCCGGCATCGACCAGATCAGCCGCAACGAAGCCTGGTACGACTCCGTTGTGATCGAGTACCGCTGGACAGACCGCGAGGGCCGGCAGCAGGTCAAGTGGGACATTGCAGGGGTGCCCGGGAACAGCACAGATACGACCGTCTACGCAGACACCCCCTACCCCGGCCCCGGCGCTGCAGCATCCGTACTTCGCCGCGCAGACGGCAAGGGCCGCATCATCACCCCCTCGTCCATCAACGACT
>Ga0247803_1000890_pt1 | contig 15753 bp, 12 predicted proteins | sample UWRJL014104B1_FD_180928 | JGI IMG/M metagenome (GOLD analysis project Ga0247803, IMG submission 180928) | Plant litter microbial communities from Arlington Agricultural Research Station in Wisconsin, United States - UWRJ-L014-104B-1 | ecosystem: Environmental > Terrestrial > Plant litter >...
ATAACCGGTGCTGCCGGTTCTATCGGCAGTGAGATTGTTCGTCAATTATTAAAGTTTGAAACCAGCCTGATCATCCTCAACGATCAGTCGGAGACTGCATTGCACGATCTTTACCTGGAACTCGGAGATTCCCACCAGGTTAAAAACTTCCATGCTTTTATCGGGGACGTACGTGATAAAAAGCGGATGGAACACCTTTTTGAAACTTATAAACCGCACTATGTATACCATGCGGCAGCATATAAACATGTTCCCTTGATGGAGGACAACCCTTCAGAAGCTATCAAGGTAAATGTAATGGGAACCAAGATCATTGCTGATCTTTCCATTAAATATGGGGTGCGTAAGTTCGTGATGATTTCTACTGATAAAGCCGTAAACCCAACCAATGTAATGGGGGCTTCAAAACGCGTAGCAGAAATCTATGTACAGTCGCTCAACAAAACTCTTCATTCTGATAATTTCATCTTCAGCAATGGGTTAAGTTATATCAACGACCTAAGTGTAAAACCAATTACTAAGTTCATCACTACAAGATTTGGTAATGTATTAGGGTCTAACGGATCGGTGATCCCGCGCTTTAAGCAACAAATTGAGAAAGGCGGACCGATCACGGTGACACATCCAGAGATTACGCGTTATTTCATGACTATTCCAGAAGCCTGCCGTTTAGTGCTGGAAGCCGGATGGATGGGTAAAGGCGGGGAGATCTTTATTTTTGACATGGGCAAATCTGTAAAGATTGTAGAACTGGCAAAAAAGATGATCAGGCTAGCTGGACTGGAGCCAAACCATGATATTAAAATCCAATATACGGGTCTTCGTCCGGGCGAAAAGTTGTTCGAAGAACTATTAAATGATAATGAAAATGCAATGCCTACCCACCACCATAAAATTATGATTGGCCGGGTTAGAGAATACAAATTTAACGAAGTGGCAGACCAGATTTACAGCCTGGTAGAGTCTGCTAAAGAAAATGACGACAGACAAGTAGTAATAAAAATGAAAGAATTGGTACAGGAATATAAGAGTAAAAACTCTATTTTTGAAGAATTGGATCATTTAAATGAATCTGTTTAAGTGATATATCAATCTTATGAATAAAATTTTACTGACCCTTATCTTTGTATCCCTCTTTCTAACAGGTTCTGCACAAGATCAAACGCCCAATCAGGTTATACCTTACTCTTTCCAGTTTTACCAAAAACTCAACAAGTCAGTTTACGATCAAAATTCTAAGTTCCACAGTTCCATTAAAGGATTTTATAGTGACGACACCACATTGGTGACCCGTTATAATGAATTGATGAATATGGGCGTGGATTCTGTAAACCACAGGAGCTGGGTAAGAAGAAAACTCACCCAGGAACATTTATTCGAATGGAAAGATGATGATTATTCAGTTTATGCAGATTTTCTGCCAGACATGATGATAGGCAGGGATGTACGGGATAAAAAGAATACCTGGTTAAACACAAGGGGATTTCAATTTGGCGGTAACGTAGGGAAAGAGTTCTCTTTCTACACAAGCGGATACGAAAACCAAGGTGTGTTCTCTAACTATTATACAAGTTTTATCGACAAAAACCTTGTTGTGCCTGGTCAGGCCGGCGGTGATAAGTTAGATCGTAAAACAAAAGACTACGCATACGTTACAGCCTTAATATCCTATACCCCAAATAAGCACTTAAACCTGGCCTTGGGCTACGACAAGAACTTTATTGGTGATGGATACCGTTCTTTGTTATTAAGTGATAACACAGCTCCTTATTCGTTCTTAAGACTGCGTGCTTCCCTGGGCAGTGTGCAGTATCAAACGATCTTTGCTTACATGTTAGATCCGGGAGCAGAGAAGCTGACAACTGACAGGCGCTTGGGTGATCGTGGTAAATGGACAGCAATGCATTATGTAGATTGGAATGCGACTAAAAGATTCTCTATCGGATTTTTTCAGGCAGTAACCTGGGCAGACGCACAAGTAGAGGGTAAACGCGGATTTGATTTTAATTATGTGCATCCTTTCGTGTTCTTGCGTTCCATTGAAGGAGCAAACAGTACTTCTCCCGATAAAATGCGTTTAGGTTTCAACTTAAAATATGAAGCACTTAAAAAAACAACGATTTACGGACAATTTATGTTCGATGAGTTTACAGCAAAAGAAATTTTTGCAGGGAACGGCTATTGGGCAAATAAGTGGGCTTTACAGGTAGGTTTCAAAGGATCAGACTTATTTAAAGTAGATAAGCTGAACTACCTCGCAGAATTTAATACCGCCCGCCCATACACTTATTCGCATTTTGATCGTTTATCTAACTATTCTTCTATGAATCAAGCACTGGCACATCCGCTAGGGGCAAACTTCAGAGAAGTAGTTACCCAGTTAAATTATACCTACAAAAGGTTCGACTTTAGCGGCGAAGCACTGTATGCCCGTTACGGAGTGGATCCGGAAGGATTAAATTATGGTGGTGATATTTTTAAAACCTACGATACACGTGTTTCAGAATATGGAAACTCTATCGGACAGGGGATAGGTACTAATTTATATTATGCCGAAGCAAAAGTTGCCTATGTGCTTAATCCTAAATATAATCTTAGGATAGAGCTCGGCGGAATCTTTAGAAAAGAAAGCAACACGATCTCTCAAACCAATACCGGTCTGTTTACGATAGGCTTACGCAGTACATTCAGAAATCTTTACAGTGACTTTTAATTATTAGAATATGAGATCAAAAATTTTACTCCTCATTACCTTATTTATCGCTTCCAGTGCATCTCTTTTTGCACAGACATTGCCAGTCGGGTTGCTAGAAAACGTAGAAGATGCTTATAGAAGGCAACAACTCTTAGGGAAAGATTCTTCCAACAGCTCTTATATGATCAGGCCGATGTTCATGTCCGATGACAAGAATTTTAACCTGAACAATGATGCTGATTTTTCAGTAAACCAATTTAGAAAACTGTTATATAAAAATTCAAAATACAAAACAGAAATCTATGCACTCCCTGTAGTCTTACAGCAGCAGTTCAATTCACATCACCCATATGGGATGAATGATGGATCGATGGTGCAAGCCAAAGGATATGAAATGCAATTTTCTGCAGGTGTATATGCTAAATTCGGACCTTTAACGATCCAGTTAAGACCAGAATATGTATATGCAGAGAACAAAGACTTCCAGAAATTAAGTGATGCACCAAACGGTGTATATTGGAATACACCAATAGCGAGGTATGAAAACAATATCGATCTTCCAGCTCGTTTCAATGATGGTGCATACAGTAAAGTAAGTCTTGGTCAAAGCAGTATCCGCTTAAATGCGGGTCCGGTTTCATTTGGTTTTTCAAACGAAAATTTATGGTGGGGTCCGGGTGTAAGAAATTCACTTTTAATGAGTAATAATGCTTCCGGTTTTAAACATTATACTTTAAATACTACTAAACCAATTAAAACCTATATCGGGTCTTTCGAAGCACAAATCATTGGGGGTAAATTGGAGCAATCAGGAGTTGATTCCCTTGTTGGATTTGAATTTAGATCGAAACCAAAAGACTGGAGATATATGTCGGGTATCGTCCTAACGTACCAGCCAAAATGGGTGCCTAACTTTTTCATAGGTGTAGACCGTACTTTTATTACGAACCACAATTCAATGGGCAACTCTTTCGGAGATTATTTCCCAATCTTCAAATCAGTAGAGAAATCGGCTTATACACGTAGCGATGGTACCAATGCAGATGATGAAGCACTAAGAGATCAGTACATATCCTTCTTTACCAGGTATGTATTACCTGAAAGTAAAGCAGAGATCTATTTCGAATGGGGACGTAATGACCATTCCTATGATTTAAGAGATGGTATTGTAGAACCTGAACATACGCGTGCTTACGTAGTTGGTTTTAGGAAATTGATTCCAATGAAAAGACCCGATGAATTTATTCAGGTTGGTGTAGAATTTACCCAATTGGAAAAAGCCGGTACACGCGAAACAAGGGCAAGTGAATCCTGGTATACACATTATCAGGTAACTGATGGATATACCAACAAAGGGCAAGTATTAGGTGCAGGAATTGGTCCGGGCAGCAACTTACAATCTGTAGATGTGAACTGGGTAAAAGGGTTGCGTAAAATTGGTCTGACTTTTGAAAGGCTGGTAAATAACAATGATCTTTTTTACCGTTTTGCTTATGCTTCTGCGGATAAAAACCAGTACATTAACAGACATTGGGTAGATCTTTCCGTAGCTGGTAATTTTGCATGGACTTATAAGAAATTCATATTAAACTCGCAGTTCACCTATATCAAATCATTAAACTATCAATATCAGTGGCAAACTGGTTCGCCAGGTTCAGATTATTGGGATTGGAATAAAAAGGATGTTAGCAATCTTCATTTAAAAGTGGGTCTCCTTTATCGTTTATAATAATATAATACAAGTAATAAAACATGTTTAGTTTTTTTAAAAAACGTAATTTAGTAACAGACATTTCCTGGCTTGGTGTGGATATACATTCACATATCTTGCCGGGCATTGATGATGGATCAAAGGAATTGGGACAATCTTTATCCTATATTAAACAAATGGAGGAGCTGGGTTTTGAAAAACTGTTTTTTACGCCCCATATCTATACTGAACTTTATCCCAATACACCAGAAACTATCTTTCCAGCCCTAGAAAGTGTTCAGGAAGGTCTAAATGCTATTAACAACCCTATTCCCATTGGCGCGGCTGCCGAGCATATGGTAGATTATAGTTTTGTGGTTTCAGATGATCATTTATGTCTTCCTGGAAGGCATATCCTGATTGAGATGTCTTATTTATCAGAAACACCAAATATTGAGGCCGTGATATTTGATTTGCAGATCAAGGGTTATAATGTAATTCTTGCCCATCCAGAACGATATAATTTCTATCATAAAACATTGGAACGTTATCATCGTCTGCGTGAAATGGGCTGTCTGTTTCAGTTGAACTTGCTTGCAGTAGTTGGTTATTATGGCAAAGAAGTAAAAATAGCATCTGATTATCTACTCAAAAACAAGCTATATGATCTTGCGGCAACAGACCTCCATCATGATAAACACATGAGCCTTTTAACCAGGGTGGTTAGAAATGGTGAATTACATCAGCTACTTGGTCATTACGAATTTAAAAACAGGCAGTTGTTTATTTAGGTTAAGCACTATTTGTAATATTAATCTCACAAAAAATTGTTTAAGTTTGCAAACTTCTTTAAAAATGAAGATTTCATTTTAATCTAGTAAATTACCTATGTATAAAAATATGAACGGAAGTAAGTTTAAAAGCATTGTGGCCCTGCTTTTAATGATTGTTTTATTTTCTTCCTGTGCCAGTAACAAGAAGATTGCCTATTTTCAGGATATACAAAGTATAAACAAAGCACAATTAGAAAATGCCGCTAAGTTTACAGAGCCCGTTATTCAGTCTGATGATATATTAAGTATAAATATTTTCACTTTAAATCCTCAAAGCGGAGCAATTGTAAATCAAGCATCTGCCACACCGATACTCGGGGGTAGTGCAAACACTTCTACCGCTTCCTCACAGGTTCCCGGATTTTTAGTAGATAAAAATGGCGAAATCGAATTGTCACTTGTCGGCAAAATCAAGGTTGCCGGGCTAACCACTTATGAAGCACGAGAACTTATCCGTGATAAAGTAAGCGCTATTTATCAAAAACCCAATGTGCAGCTTCGCTTTGCGAATTTCAAAGTTAGTGTGATTGGTGAAGTGAATGCGCCATCTACCTACACCTTACCAAATGAAAAGGTAACCATTATGGATGTTCTGAGTTTAGCGGGAGATTTAACGATCTACGGTAAACGCGAAAATGTACTGATCGTGCGTGACAACGATGGTAAAAAAGAATATGCAAGACTAGACCTTAACTCTTCTGAAATTTTCAATAGCCCGTTTTATTATTTAAAACAGAATGATGTGGTTTATGTAGAGCCTAATAAAAGAAAGGTTTCTGCTTCCAATACCGCACAAATCCAAACTATCGGTGTACTTGCATCGGTGATTTCTGTAATTGTATTGGCAATCACAAGTTTATAGTTTCATATTTTATAATACCTGATGAATAACCTTCCGGATAAAAAGAAAAAAGTTGTTGAAGAGGATATGATCGATCTGAAGAAAATTTTTCAGAAGCTGGTCAGCAAGTGGCATTGGTATTTAATTACCACCGTGGTATTCTTGATTATGGCATTTTTATATGCCAAGGTCACAGCACCAAACTACCAGATCACCGCAGAGCTTTTAGTAAATGATGATGAAAAAGGTGGTGGGATTGGCAAACAAGCTAGTGCGATTATGGATCTTGGTGGAATTATGGGATCCCAAAATTCCGTAGATAATGAAGTGAGGATCTTAAAAACGAGGTTCCTGATGGAACAAGTAGTAAGACAAATGCAATTAAATATTGTTTATTCCAGTCAATCTGGATGGAGTAAACGTGAATTGAGTAAATCTCCTTTTACAATTAATATCATTAGCAGTGTAGACAGTATTCCTGAAACTTCAGTTAACATCACCAAACTTAGTGGAGATAAATTTAGGGTGGAGGCAGACGACTTTGATAAAGAAATTAAATGGAACGAAGTATTTACAATCGAAGATTTAGGTACTTTACAAATTAAACCTAAGCCTGGGATGAAAATGGCAGAGGGTGAATATATTGCAGATATCAGTTCAATTGATGATAAAGTTGCGCAGTTAATGAAGCAGCTTTCTGTAGGTACTGCAGATAAACAAGTAACTATTATTGATTTGGGCTTAACTTATCCACTGCGTGCTAAAGGTGAAGAGGTATTAAATACACTTATTAATAAGTACACAGTAGCCAACTTAAGCGATAAAAATGCTATTGCAGATAGCACGTATAAATTTATCAAGGAGCGGATTAATATTATTGCAATGGAACTGGGTGATGTAGAAGACGAGGTAGAAACATTCAAAAAGTCGAATCGTTTGGCTGATATGAGCGAACAGAGCAAACTTCTTGTAAAAAATACTGGAGAATTTACTTCAGATCTTGCTAAAGCGGAAACTCAGGTTACTGTATTAAATGATCTGGAATCTTACCTTAAAGACAACAATAAGAACAAAAGGGTTTTCCCTACCTCATTGCTGCCTTCTGACATGGTATTTTCTGGCTTAATGGAGCAATACAATATGTTATTGATTGAACGTGATAAGCAGTTGCTAAGCGTAACAGAAACCAGTCCATTTATACAGAATATAGACAGCCAGATATCAGGTCTTAGAGCTGGCATTTTATCCAATATTCAAAGCACGAAAAATACATTCGTAGTTACAAGAGATAAGTTAAGAAGCCAGTTAAATCAGGTAGAAGGACAAATTGGTGGAGTGCCACAAATAGAAAAGAATTATTTAAAACTGGCTCGTAATCAGCAGATCAAGCAGGAGCTTTATATATTTCTAATGCAAAAAGCAGAAGAAACAGCAATATCAAAAACTGCTAACATTGCTATTGCAAAAGTTATTGATCCGCCAAAGGCAGAAAAAAGACCTGTTAGTCCTAAGAAGCTTGTAGTGTTTCTAGGTGCTTTAATCGCAGCGCTGATATTTCCATCTGTGGTTATATTTGGTGGTGAACTGTTAAAAACTACAATTTCCACTAAACAAGACATCACCGACGAGACTAATGTCCCTATTATTGGAGAAATCAGCCATAATGCTTCATCAGACAATATCATTGTAGCCAGCCAGGGCAGATCGGCGATTTCCGAACAGTTCAGGGCCTTAAGAACTAACTTGTCTTTCTATTTAAAAAATGAGGGTGAAAAAGTAATCCTACTTACTTCCAGCATGTCTGGAGAAGGTAAGTCGTTTACAGCAATAAATTTGGGAATCGTTCTTGCGCTATCAGGTAAAAAAGTGTTACTGATGGAGTTGGATCTGCGTAAACCAGGCTTATCTGGTAAACTAAATATTACTAATAATATCGGTTTCAGTAATTATACAATTGACGCTAAATTACAAGTGGCTGATATTGTGAAGCCATTGAGTTTCAGCAAAAATATATTTATGATTTCATCAGGTCCGCTGCCCCCAAATCCTGCAGAGACATTGATGAGCGATAGAACGCATGACTTAATTGCACAGCTTAAACAGGAGTTTGATTATATCATTATGGACGCTCCTCCTATAGGAATTATTACAGATGCACAATTATTATCTACATATGCTGATGTAACTGTGTATATTGTCCGCCAAAAATATACTAAAAAGGATCAGCTAACGATTGTAGAAGATCTTTATCAGAGTGGTAAAATGAAGAATTTGGGTATTGTAGTAAACGATATTACAAGCAAAGAATATGGTTATGGCTATGGATACGGTAATTATGGTGAAGAGCAGGATACGAATTGGTTCAAGAAACTAATGAAAAAAGTAAAAGGATAACTGTTTTTTAAAATGAATTATACGCTTAAAGTAGCTGAAATAAGAAAGGAAACAGTGGATACTGTAACCCTATGCTTTAAACAGCCGGGGCTTAAAAAAATAAAATATACAGCTGGTCAATATCTTACCTTAATTTTTAGGATAAATGGGCGGAGATATATTCGTCCCTATTCTTTCTCTTCTTGTTTTGGTGTCGATAGCTTTATTGAAGTAACAATTAAACGCGTGGTAAATGGTATTGTATCCAACCATGTGATTGATGCAGTTAAGGAAGGCGATAGTATAGAGGTAATGCCACCCATGGGCGACTTTACCTTTGACTCTACTAAGGGTTACACCTCCGTTTATCTGTGGGGTGTTGGCAGTGGTATAACTCCGTTAATTGCTATTGCAAAGCATATCCTGAACTATGAAGAAGGAGTGTCAGTAAACCTGATCTATGGAAACCGAAATAATGAGAGTACCATCTTCTTAAACCAGATAGCCGCTCTGGAAACTAAATTTGCAGATAGATTCTTCGTAAAACATTTTCATACCAGATTAGTTGTAGACGAAAACAATCCGTATGTTATTAAAGGACGTATAGATGATGAAAAAGCAGCATCCATCCTTGGCGAAAACACTAATTTGGAAAATGCGGCACACTATATATGTGGTCCTGCTGGCCTAAAAGAATCAGTGAAAAAAGCTTTGGCATTAAAAAATATAGATGCTGATCGTATTTATTCAGAAGATTTCGAGCTGGTCAAAGATCCAAAAGATTTTGAAGATGTTTTTAGCCAGACAATTAATCTGAATTTTAACGGACGCCAATTTGAATTGGAAGTTGTTAAAGGACAAAGCATATTGGAAGCAGCATTAAATGCAGACATTGAATTGCCATATTCTTGCCAGACGGGTAATTGCAGTACTTGTAAAGGAAAGCTGGTTAGCGGCGGATCAAGAATGATAGGGCTCGACAAAAAAAGAGAGGATTTAGCTGCAGATGAATACCTGTTGTGCTGCACCTATCCATTAACAGATAACGTACATATAGAATTATAATAATTAAAATATGAAGGTAGTATTACTCGCAGGAGGACTTGGGACTCGTTTATCAGAAGAAACAGTACTAAAACCAAAACCAATGGTCGAAATTGGTGGAATGCCTATTCTTTGGCATATCATGAAGATTTATGCTGCCCATGGTTTTACAGACTTTGTAGTTTGTCTAGGTTACAAAGGATATGTAGTCAAAGAATACTTTGCGAATTACTTTCTCCATAAATCCGATGTCACTATTGACATGGCAGATAACTCTATTAAAGTCCATGATTCACAAGCAGAGCCATGGAAAATTACTTTGGTTGACACTGGTAATGATTCTATGACTGGTGGTAGGATCAAACGCATCCAGCCGCATATTGGCAATGAACCATTTATGCTTACTTACGGAGATGGAGTGAGTGACGTGAACATCACTGAACTAGTGAAATTTCATGAATCACATGGTAAAATATGTACAGTAACATCAGTACAGCCTTCAGGTAGATTTGGCGCTTTAAACCTTACACCAGATCATACTGTTCAATCATTTTTAGAAAAACCTAAAGGCGATGGAGCATGGGTTAACGGTGGTTTCTTTGTGTGCCAGCCAGAAATATTTGATTATATCGCAGGCGATTCTAGTGTATTCGAAAAAGAACCAATGGAAAACATTGCTGCAGATGGTCAGATGAAAGCATTTACCCATTCTGGGTTTTGGAAGCCGATGGATACTTTGCGCGACAAACATGAATTAGAAGAAGACTGGGCAAATAACCAGGCGAAATGGAAAATTTGGTAATATGAGTTTTTTCAACGTTTATAAAGGAAAGAAGGTAATCATTACAGGCCATACAGGATTTAAAGGATCATGGCTGGCGATATGGTTGAAACACCTTGGTGCAGAAGTTTATGGTTGTGCATTGCCTCCGTATAGTGACATGGATAATTTTGTTACCACAAAACTTTCAACTGAGATAAATCATATGGAAGGAGATGTGCGTGATGGAGCGAAGCTTACGAAATATTTCCAAGAAGTACAGCCTGATTTTGCTTTTCACCTGGCAGCCCAGCCATTAGTTCTACTTTCTTATAAAGATCCTGTTGATACTTTTTCTACCAACATGATGGGCGTAGTTAACTTTTTCGAAGCAGTACGGGCTACACCATCCATTAAAGCTGCGGTAAACGTAACCACGGATAAATGTTATGATAATAAAGAATGGGTTTGGGGATATAGAGAAAACGATCCAATGGGTGGTAAAGATCCTTATAGTGCTTCAAAAGGTTGTTCAGAATTAATCACCTCATCTTACCTTGAATCTTTTTTCAAATCTGAAGGAACCTGTAACATTGCTTCTGGAAGAGCAGGAAATGTAATTGGTGGCGGAGACTGGGCATTAGATAGAATTATACCCGATTATTTCCGTGCAATACAACAAGGTGTAAAGCTGGAGATAAGAAATCCCTTTGCTACCAGACCTTGGCAACATGTTTTGGAGCCATTAAGCGGCTACTTAAATTTAGCACAAGAACTTTACCTGCAAGGCAAGGCATTTAGCGGGGGCTGGAACTTTGGTCCTGAAGATATGTCTAATTATTCTGTACAAGAACTAATTGACAAAATGCAGGAACTAGATGCCCGCGGTGGGTATACTATACCTGAAAATACAGAAAAGCTGCACGAAGCTAACTTGCTGAAATTGGATATATCGAAAGCATCTAACTATTTAAAATGGAAACCTGTGCTCAGCTTTAATGAGACGGTAGCATTTACACTAGATGGTTATTTAGTAGATCTGGAAGGTACAACTGATATTTACCAAAGCAGGGTAGCACAGATTGTCCATTATAGTGAACTTGCTGCTTCAAGAGGAATAAATTGGGCAAAATGAAAAAGATACTCTTAACAGGAGCAACAGGTTACCTGGGAAAAAATCTTCTTAAAGGCTTATTGAATTCAGGCTATGAAGTTGCCGTACTAGTTAGAACCCAATCTAATATATCTGAGATCACGAAACTTGGTGAGTTTAAAATATGTCATTCAGATAAAGATTCCCTGAAAGTATTATTTAATTCTTTTATACCAGACATCATTATCCATACTGCAGCGTCCTACGGTCGAAACAGTGAAAATATGGAAGAGGTAATTAAGACTAATCTCTTATTCCCTATAGAATTATTACAATTGGCCACAGAACATCAAGTGAGCTATTTTATCAATACAGATACCTCTTTACCTAAAGAGCTTAACTGGTATTCAAGATCAAAAAAGCAATTTTTGGAATGGCTTGAAGTTTGCTCATCACAGATTAATATAGTAAACCTCGAATTGGAATATTTTTATGGTCCTGGAGATGGACCAGCTAAATTCATTACCTATGTGCTCCATGAGTTACAAGCAGGTAAAGAATTTATAAACTTCAGTGATGGAAAACCGTTTCGTGATTTTATATACATTGACGATGTAGTAACCGCTTACTTAACCATATTAAAACAGCTGCAAACACTTAACGGCTTTACTAATATCCCTCTGGGTTCAGGTTCGGCCTTAATGCTCAAAGATTTAATTATTGAAATGCAGCAGCTTACAGGAGCTAAAGATGTAAAATTGAACTTTGGCGCATTGCCAGTTCGTAAAAATGAAATTATGCACTCATGTGCAGATATAACAATGCTTAGGGAGATGGGTTGGGCACCACAATTCAGCTTTCAGCAAGGCATTAAAACAATAATAGATAAAGAAAACCGCTTGTCATGATACAAATCAACAACAAAGAAGTAACATTAAAAACATTTAAGAAGTCAATTCCAGGAGTTGATTATATCCCAGTTACGGGTAAAGTTATAGAGGAAGACGATTTACTTTTATGTATGGAATCCGTTGCTGATGGTTGGTTAACAGCCGGTCGGTTTGCAAATGAGTTTGAATCTGAATTTGCAAAATACTTTGGTGCTGCTAAAGCACTTCTTGTCAATTCGGGTTCATCTGCCAACTTAGTTGCCTTTTACGCATTAACATCACCAAAACTTGGTGATAGGGCTATTAAACCAGGGGATGAGGTGATTACCGTTGCAGCAGGCTTTCCTACTACAGTAAACCCAATTGTGCAATTTGGTGCGATACCGGTATTTATTGACGTAGATGTTGCTACGCACAACGTTAAAGCCGAATTATTAGAAGCCGCTGTATCTCCTAAAACTAAAGCAATCATGATTGCGCATTCTTTAGGTAATCCATTTGATTTGGATGAGGTGATGCGTGTGGCAAAAAAATATAATCTTTGGGTAGTAGAAGATGATTGTGATTCTCTTGGAGCAACCTATAAAGGCAAAAAAACAGGTACTTTCGGTGATATTTCTACTTTCTCTTTCTATCCTGCGCATCATATAACTATGGGTGAAGGCGGTGCTGTGGTTGTAAATAATCCAGAATTAGCTAAAATTGCTGAGAGTTTCAGAGATTGGGGCCGTGATTGCTGGTGCGAACCAGGAAAAGATAATACCTGTGGCTGCCGGTTCGGTCAGCAGTTAGGTACGCTTCCATACGGATATGATCATAAGTATACTTATTCACACGTTGGATTCAATCTTAAAGTAACCGATATGCAAGCTGCACTTGGTGTATCTCAAATGAAAAAAATAGATCGTTTTGTTCAAAAGAGACGGGAAAACTTTGCAGCATTATACGAGAGAATGAAAGAATTCGAAGAAATTTTCATCTTGCCAGAACCTACTAAAGATTCTGATCCTTCATGGTTTGGATTTTTGATGACCCTACGAGAGGGGGATTCTAATGATCGTCACATGCTTGTACAGCATTTGGAAGAGAATAAAATTGGAACGAGATTATTATTTGCAGGTAACTTGTTAAGACAACCAGCTTACGCTAATGTAGGACATCGCGTAGTTGGAGATTTAACCAACACTGACATTATCATGAACCAATCTTTCTGGCTAGGTGTCTGGCCAGGTTTGGATGTGGAACACTATGACTATATCGCCGACGTAATAAGAAAATATATAAATAGTTAACTCAATGAAATATTTAATAACAGGAGGGGCCGGCTTTATTGGTTCAAATTTAGCTGCCGAGGTTTTAAAAAGAGGACACGAGTTAATAGTATTTGATAACTTATTCCGATATGGCAGCAGCGCCAATCTATCATGGCTGCATACGCAAGGTGATTTTAAATATTATCCCTTTGATATCAGAAATCATAATGATGTAGAAACTGTTATAAAAACAGAAAAGCCGGATGTTGTTTTTCACCTTGCAGGGCAGGTAGCAATGACTACTTCTATTTCAAACCCGCGTTTGGATTTTGAAATTAATGCCTTAGGTACTTTTAACCTATTAGATTCAATTAGAAAATACAGTCCAGAAACTACAGTACTTTATTCTTCATCGAATAAAGTTTATGGCGACTTTGCAGATTTAACTTTTAATGAAACTGCAACAAGATATGTATGCGAAGAGTATCCGGCAGGATTTGCAGAAAACATTTCATTGGATTTCCATTCTCCATATGGTTGTTCTAAGGGTGCTGCAGACCAGTATCTTTTAGACTTTGCAAGAATTTATGGTATAAAAACCGTCGTTTTCAGACACTCTTCTATGTATGGAGGAAATCAGCATTCTACAATCGATCAAGGTTGGATTGGCTGGTTTTGCCAGCAAGCACTTGATATTAAAAATGGAACTGCTAAAGATAAATTCACTATTTCCGGAAATGGAAAACAAGTGAGGGATGTGCTGCATGCTAATGATGTAACAGACCTTTATTTTAGTACTGTAGAAAATATAGATTTATGTAAAGGGCAGGCATTTAATATTGGTGGAGGCATAGAAAACAGTTTATCTCTCCTAGAATTATTTATCGAATTGGAGCAGCTTCTTGGTATCAAAATGGATTACCAGCAATTACCTCCAAGAGAAAGCGATCAGTTAGTTTTCGTTGCGGATAGTGCCAAGATCAATGCATTAACAGGATGGGCACCAAAAGTGTCAAAAATAGACGGATTAAAAAGTATGCTGAACTGGCTGGGAAACAAAGATTAATATGAAAAAACTACTATCAATTTGTATTCCGACATATAACAGGGCATCGTACCTGCAAAAATGTCTCAATAGTATTATTGACCAAATGGATCCAAATATTATTGATAAGATTGAACTTATCGTCATAGATAATGATTCAAAAGACAATACAAAGGAGGTGGTTTCTGCTTTTATTGATAGTGGGCAAGCTATTACATACTTTAAAAACGAAAGTAATATTGGTCTGGATGGAAATATCACCAGAGCATTTGAAGTTGCTAACGGAAAATACGTACAAGTCCTGGGTGATGATGATTATTGGATTCCGGGTAAATTAAATGACCTGATCGTCATGTTAGCTCAAGTTGATGCAGGTGTTATTTATTTAAAACCTTACAGTTTTATAGATGATAATGAGCAGAAGGAATTTATTACTTCCAATGCTTATTATCTTTTTAAAGATGGTAATCAGTTTTTAGAAAAGATCAATATCATGTCAACCTTTACTTCTTCAAACGTATTTAACAAAGAATTAGTAATTAGTCAGCCTGATTTTGTGATGAACCGTTTTTTAGGTACGGATGTCAACCTTTTAAACTGGATATTTACAGCTGCTTTAGCTGCAAAAGTTAATGTGTTAACCAAAGATTACTTTATTGGTTCCAAAGCAGATAACAACAGCGGTTATAAATTCTTTAAGGTTTTTGGTATTAACTTTAACTTGGTGCTTGATTACTTTAAGGCGAACGGATTAAACAAATATGTTGCAGACCGTATCAATTATGTACTCACCGTCTACTTCTTTCCAAAATATCTCAAAAATCTCAACAATGATAAATGGGCTTATGATGATAATAAAGAAGAGATCCTTGCATTCTTAAAAAAATACCGGGGCGGCGATCAGCTGAATCAGATATTTCTGACAAACAAGGGTGGTCTGTTAACTTCTTCAGCTGTAAAATCACTGATTAAATCTTATCATTTACTCAAAGCGAAGTCTGGATTGTTTTTCGGTTTATTAAGTGGTAAAATATCTAAAGCAGTTATCAAATAACCTATGTTCAACAAATTTTTTGTACAATATCTAGGCTTAAATAGTACTGTTCTTTATACTATTTTATCCAGGGGTATACAGGCCCTTGGCGGACTCTTTTCTATATTTCTTGTTTTAAGATATTTGTCAAAAGATGAACAAGGTTATTATTATACTTTTTTAAGCTTATTATCTATACAGAT
>Ga0247803_1000892_pt1 | contig 15747 bp, 23 predicted proteins | sample UWRJL014104B1_FD_180928 | JGI IMG/M metagenome (GOLD analysis project Ga0247803, IMG submission 180928) | Plant litter microbial communities from Arlington Agricultural Research Station in Wisconsin, United States - UWRJ-L014-104B-1 | ecosystem: Environmental > Terrestrial > Plant litter >...
TGTGCTGCTAGTGTTGACTTTAAGGCGCTTGGAGTGGCGCTTGTGGAGCAGGTAGAGGATGAGGGCGAGGAGTCCTAGGGCGATGAGGATGCCGATGGTAATACCACCAACGGCGCCGCCAGAAATCTCACTAGCCACGGGGTGCTGTGTGTTCAGTGCGCGAGGGGGTGGGCTGGGCTCGCTCGATGAGGTGGCGGACGTGGAGCTGGTGTGCACGAAGTTGACTGTGATGCGTGGAGTCACGATACAGGTCACTCCACTGCCTCCCACTACCTGTAGGACCGACGTGGTTAGCGAAGTTCCCGGCAACGTAGCACTCGAGGGCTGCGACTGGAGTTGCGAGGCCGTGACGTGCTCCGACCCCCCAGGAGGCGCACTTGGCTGGACCGGAACTCCCGTGACCGCTGGAATGGAGTCAAAGGTTGGCCAGACAGTCGGTTCGGCCCTGAGGAGCTTGGTGAGGGTAGCGCTGGAGGTATCTGCACCTTTTGTGCGCTTTGCCTTTGAGGCGCTGTAATGTCCGTTAGTCCTTGGTTGGTCCAACTCGGCGAAGGATGTACATACCATCCAACACAAACGCCTTGAACACGGCTCATACCATTCGCTCCCTCTCTTTTGTTGATACCCGGCTTCTCGCGAGGTACGCAGCTTATCTTCGGGTCGGTGCAGCCACTAACTCTATCACACTGTCAGTTTCGGTCGACCCCAGACGCACAACAACAGTAAGACTGGTCTCACCCCGTGCAGCACGTAAACACTCCATTGACAGTACGAATACACGTCGACGGTTCCTCGCACGTAACTATACTCGCCGTCAGTAAACACCCTTCGTTCAAAGACGCAGAATTGGGTAACGCACAAACACTCCGCTCCATCTCGCTGCAATTGCCGCCATCTCGGCCTATGAGTGGACCGTTAGCCTCCGAAGAAACAGCAATAGCGAGTACACAAGCAATCTGCACCGCAACGAGCAGCATGAGCCCTCGTAGAGACGACATTTGCGAGCGAGACCGCGATCGCATGGCGAAGGCGCGGGCGCGGGCGTGCGGGCTCTGAAATGTTTGTCAAAGACGCAGAGCAGCGTTGACGAGTGGGAGGGGCGCGATAGTGTACAGGGCGAGGCTGGACGAGGCTTTGGAAATTCGAATTAGGTAAGTGTTGGTGAATGCGAGTTGAGTTGCTGTGCGAGCACTTGGCGCTAGTGACAGGAGGGAGGTCTCGTCTGTAGAGTAATGCTACAACAAGCGCTGAATCTCATCCGCCAGGCTACGTACAGAAGTCGGCATGACCGAGCCCGGGCGGTATGACTGAGTCTTATGTTCAGGCTCAGGGCACCCATTTTGACGAGATGGAAAGCGGTTCGCTTCCCGGGGTCGCGACAGCTAGTGTTGATAGGACGTGTACGAAAGGATGGTGGTAAGCAATCGCACTACCTAGCGTACGGTGGGGTGAAAGAGTGACGCGTATAGTGAGAGAGTTGGGGTAAATCGCGAACGGGAGGATATCATCATAACAACTGTGATATTATAAAAGAGAGAACAGACAGACACTAAATACAACAAGGCCGGAAACCACCCAAAGCTACCCCTGTATCAAAGATATCACCACAACACACTTATACAACTCGACGCCCGACAGTGTGGGTGAACACTTGCCTATATCAGCAACGCCCAGCGACGGCGCTGGGGAGACTGAACCTCTCCTTCAGGCAAACACGAATCATTGGATACCATTGTTGACGTCCCGGCGCAAAATGCAGGAGACATCAACTCTTGGCGCATAACATAGTGGTCGGGCTTCGTGCCTCTATGCGGTATAGTTCGCGCAGGTGCTCGCCTTCACCCCTTCCCTTCGAATTGCTTTGTCACATGAAGTGCGCGGTGAGAGCAGCAGGCTGCGCGGCTATCGGAGAGTAAAGTGACTCGCTCATGTAGAGGGCAGTTGGCCGAATCATATCAAGCCGAAGCCTGAATGCCATACTTCTTATTCGCCACTTCCACATTGATCGTGTCACCGATCAACAAGCCGTCATACTCGCGTACGACCCATTCGCAGAATGTATCCCAGGTCTTCTCGAAAATAGCCTTGCCCTGTTGCTTCTGTGGGTCCTCGAGACAACTGTACTCGAGGCTCCAGAGCGCGAGCTGTTTCCAGCTGTGAACGGTTATAGTGGGAGAGCCGACCATGACTTGGTAGAACTCGTGTGACATTGAGTTACTGATGGGACACGTTAGTAGCTGTCTCCTGAGGCTAGTTGGCCGTTAGGGTCATAGAGCTTACCTGAACAGGGAGGGGTTGTCGCTATTAACGCAGCATGGAATCTTCGCGGCTAGAAGCTCTGGATACGGATGCTCCTTGATGTTTCGGCACAGATGTAGAAGCTCGTTTGATATGGGACAAAGCTCGATACAAATACCAGGTTTAGTGACGGGTTTTCCGTCTTGGACGACTTTCCGCCTGCGAAACTTCTCGATCAAGTGTGGGTGCTTCATTAGAGAAAACCCATGTCCGATACGCTTCGATTCGAGAGCGACGGCGTCGTAAAGGTTAGAGTTGGCTGGGTCCGTGGAGCCCCCCGTATCTAGCAGAGTTTCGCCAGCATGGAACAAGAATGGGATCTCAAGATCCAATGCCCGACACGTTTGCTGGAAAGCTACGAGTTCTTTGTAGTAGAACCCGATGTGGTTAGGTCGGTCTTCAGCCCCAACCAAGTCAAACCCTATGCAAAGTCAGAACTATCCGAATAACTCAGAGCCGAATCGTCAACCACTTACCACAGATCAAGTCCGGGAACTGAATCTTCAACTCGATGCAGTCTTTCATCTCCTGCCGCATCTTCGGAATGGGTATAGAGCGAGGAGTGCAGTAGATGATCTTCAGGCCAAAAGGGAACAAATCACCCTGCCCCTTTACCTCGAGCGCCTTACGCTTCTTGTCGACGGATTCTACTATGAGTCTCATTTGTGCAGCCGTGCTAAGCTCGTCGACACCGTTGTCCGCAGGTATCGACTTGTCCAAGAGCATCGGTCGGAGCTCGGCATACATGACCTTTTCGTCGATCATGCGGTCGATCGCTTTGTCAATGTACCATTCATAAACTCTTTGGTAGTTTAGTAGGCCTTTGAAACAGCGGGTAGCTTGGTTGAACCGTGCCCAGACACTGCATTATAGGTCAGTACACTCGCTGTGGCATCGAAGAGGAGGCATATAAACTTACCCGTTCACTGTCTGCGTTGGCTCGTACGCTTCCTCTTTACTGAGTACCATCTTCTGCATGATCCAATACTCGGCTGGGTTGAGATCGACACTGGCCGGTTCGGAGCAAGTTCGCGACCTTTCATTGTCGTCCCTCTCCTGCGCTGATTGTACATATGAATGGCCAAACTTCTCTTCGAAGATGGTCTGAAATTCTTTCCACCTCATCCAAACTCGCTGGTCAAACTCCTTGACTCTCCAATTACCAGCCTTGCCTTCGTATTCAGGGCTGAAGATGTTGTTACTTCTTGTTGTCGCCGCCATGACTTTGAACATCATTTCCGTCTCGGCGAGATCCTCTTGGTTCACAAGTGGCTGTATGCTCCAGACGTACATGTTGTCCATTTCCTGGGCTTCTTTGAGCAGTCTTTCTGGGTTCAGCTCGGCATTGAAGTGTAGATGCAGTATTGCGCCCTTTGGCACTTGCTTGGATATTTTGAAAAGCTCGCTGTTCTTCTCGATCCTCGCCTTGTTGGTCAGGAACTGCCCACCCATGTCCAGGGTCTCCGGCCCAGGAATGGCTTCAGAAGCGTTGTTTCCGAAGACCACTTTTCGTTCAAATTCCCTGAGCTCACGGATTATGATTGCAGCTCTCTTCTCGCTCGGGCTGGCCTTCGTACTTGCGTCGTAGTCCCATGCGTCGACAGCCTCCGCGTTGAGCAACTCTGCGCGCTGTTTCGCATAGGCCTCAATGTAGCCCCCATTTGCGAGGAAATGCTGCAAGAGCGCTTCGGGGTCCTTTGTCGTGAAATCTGCCTCAGGTGGCGGTTCTTTTGCTTCCGTCATCTTAGTGGCTGTTCTTGAAGAAGTCCTTAGACTACGGGTAGATCTTTTTCTCTTCTTGTCTCGCACGTCAGCTGTGAACATGGCCGGTCTGCTTGCGTCCTGGTTAGAAGCGCGTCTAGAACGTACAGATCTGTTGGCGTCAATACGAGGTCGACAGAAGGGGGCGGTTGAAGCTTACAATGCTGGTATGTTTATACCACACTTTGCCAAAAGATTCTGAACGAGGTTCTGAGAGTCGCTCGTCGTCTTCGGGGTGCTTTCCGGGGGCATGCCGATGGGATTCGCGTTACTGCATCTATCGCTGGCTACGGACAAACTCGACGATAATACACCCGCACTGGTGACACGAGTGGTGGCCGCTTCTTCAACGCATACACCGGTGACGGTTGAGGCTGTGTTGATGATCGGGACAACGCCTAGTGCAGACAAGGCTGTGGGTCCAACAAGGGAGGTAGCTACTGGAAGATGTAGGATCACCCAGGCGAGGAAAATGGTGGATAGGTTTCGATAGACGCAGGCCCAGTTTCTGGCCTAGCGAGCAATCGTGTCAGTCAGAAGCGTATTCCACACGAGGGTCGATGGTCTTGTAGACTCGTGCTGCGCCTCGATGACCCATATGGTCGTGCAAAAGGCTGAATCATAAGTCCGGTGCCTAAAAGAAACGAGGACTCGGAGATAAGGATTGACTGGTTGGGGAATAGGACACGGTCAAGAGAGAGAGTCATCAGAGCACCAAAAGAGAGGACGCAAGACCGGGCACGATGGTGTGGTGACAGAAAGGGAACGTCCAAGACATGCAGGGCGATCGCGTGCCTGAGAGGAGCATGCGGGTAACAACAACGGGAGCTTCCACATACATGAGCGGCACGCTGTCTGCGCACGTTGACCCCTCTTTTCAACAAGTGCACCACCCGCGACAAGAGTGCAAGCGGTTCCGCGATGTTTGGAGGGCGACCCGTGCTGAAGTGGGTGGTTGTAACACGGCCAGGCTGGCGCGTGCGGTCGAGTTCGTTCTGGGCACACGCGATGACGGAGGACGAGGACGAGCGCGAGGAAGATTCTCCGTCGTCGCAGAATGGGCGCAGCGGTTTCAACGACGATGCGAGACAAGCGCCGATGTCGACAAGATGCAGAAACAGAAGTTGGCGAGCCGACCAAGGCAGATTCCCGTCCGGTCACGGATGAGGCTATGCTGAGCGCCAGCCCTGAGCCCATGCCCATGTGGCTATCCTGGAGCCTAGCACCTAGCCACCGCTTCCAATGGCCATCCATGCCAGCGCCCCTCCTCACACTTTTCTGCCTGAGGCACCAATCGCTGCGCCGCCTGCTCTCGCCCTCGCCCTCGCCCTCCCAGATCGCCCTCCCAGATCCCCCCCGCGGTGCGAGGCCGGGACGGCGCGAGCTCTGATCGGTTGGCTTTCCGACGTCCGCCTCAAGCTGTTGTGCGAGGGCATGTTCTCCCTGGGCCCCATTCCCCGTTCTTTGCTTGCGCGTCTTTTGTAACGGCCTCAGGCGCCATCCAATATATATACAGCCTCGTAATTCTAGTTTGCATCGCCATAGCGCCGTCATCATCCCATGTCTGTTCGTCCCAAGAGCCCGGAGCTTGGACGGTTCTGTCGAGTATCGATCTTGCACGCTTTTCCGCTCCTACCGCCATGCATTGGCTGCAAGCCGAGGACGGCGAGCCGGTGCGCAAGTCGCTACAGCTCGACATTGTAGGTTTCCTCGCCATCCTAGGAGAGGGTTCCGTACTCGCCAACGCCCAGGTGTCGACGCTGTCGAAATGGATCTTCCTTCCGCGCTTGATTCCAGCTCCGCAGGCCTTGATGCGACCGACCAGGCCGACCAAACTGGAACCTGTGCAAGGGCATATTTCGGGCATATTCTCGGGCAACGACAAAGAAGGCATCAACCACATTGGCAACATTGTTTGGTGAGTGTTTCCTACCATCTCAACTTGGATGGAACCACACCAACACCTACCACTCCTTCCCCGCTAACCACCACCACCACAGCGACGGAAGCAACCTCCCCGAGCACTCAGTCCGCGTCGTCACCATAGAGCGCCCCGGCGTAACGCCCCTCAAAGCCAAAACCGTCGCCCCCCTCACCGCCGTCCTCTTCATCGGTTTCTTCCTCGCCTGCTTCCTACTCGGACTCTCCATATGGCTCGACGACGGCATGTCCATCGTAGCCACCGTCCTCCTCTCTCTCCTCACCTCGCTCATTGGCCTCGGCAACAAGTGGACGTTGAAGCTCCCTGAACGCAGGGTCAAGACCGACAACGTACCCACCGGGGATGTTGTGATACGGTATCCCAAGGGTAGCTTCCTGGTAGTCAGGTGTTCCGAGGGGGTAGCGAGGGAGCTGTACTTTGCGCCAGAAGCGATTGAGTACTTACTGGACTATGGGCCGGCGTACCGGTTGCTCAGCCTCGTGGGCACCGTGATGCTCATGGGTGGTGTCATTTGTCTTGCCAACGCGCAGATTGAGCTCCAGATCGCTTGGGCAGGAGCGTACATGCTTCTCGGCTCATCATACTGGATCGTGGCCGCCTTGCCCGGAAAGCTTCACTGGGACTATTCCTGCTATGAAGTTACGAACGAATGTCTCTCCAATTCCGATATGGACGTCAAAGGCTTTCCGTCCAGGAATGAGACGTTCACGCAAGCGTTGTGGACGGCCATTGTTGTAACAAAGAGTACAAATTGGGTCCGCAAAAGTAACGCATGTCCGGACACACGGGCATGGGGGGCCTGGCTCATCGAAGCAGGTGAAAAAGCAAACGAAGTGCGGGAAGCCCCAAAGGCGCACAAAGACCCAAAGACAGGAAAGGACGTTAGGACGTGGCAGGTTCCGACTTGGAACCCGCAGCAGCACCTAGGAGAGCTCTTGGACGAGCAGACAAAAGAGGATGCGAAGAGTCTCAAAGAACGCATCCAAGAGGTGTGACAATGGGTGTGAACATGAGATCCCAAAGTGGCATATTGGCGTGGCGTTAGGCTAGCATTTTTGACACAACATTCTGATTACGACTGACGACTATACCACATATCCTTAGCGCTCAGCATTGTTACCAATAGCGTTGCATAGAAGAACAATAATATGAGCGTACTAGCGGATAGGCTTCTTCTCGTTGTTGCACTACATCCATCTTCTGCTGCTCTCATTTGCCTTCCTCGTGGCGTAGTGTGGTGTCGACCTTCTCCACTAAATTCGGTCGTGCTACCGTGCATGGCGACACGCTTCGTCCGTCTCCTTTGCGTTGACCGGCGAATACGACGGGCCCAGAGCGACCGCAGTCTTTCCCAACTCTGGGTCAGGATCCAGACCATATCTCGACATTTGCAAGCTCCTGGTCTGTTGTTCACCTGGCAGCCTTCCACTTTTGCTCACGCACCACCTTGGCTTTGACAACCTCTCTCAGCCACTCCTCTAGGTTCCCGCTCTTCTTCCCGTCAACCTCCATCCCCTCGGCCAATCCAACCCCACCATCTTCTTTACAGCATGCAGTCTCGGCTGCTTCGGCCGCCTCGTCCCACTCTTCATAGCTAAACACGCCGTCGCTCTCATTCAGAAGCATTCTTCCATCGCCAGCGAAGGCAAAGACATGTACGGAATGTATAGGTTTTGCGCGGAGCAGGTCGGTCGCGGTCGGTGAGACCAGTGGTGAGGAGGCCTTCACGGAGAGCGACGAAGGTATGGCGACGAGGGTGGAAGTGAGGATAGTCGAGAGGGGTATTGAGGCGCTGAGGAGGGCGAGCAGCGAGGTGTGGAGGAGGTGCGGGAGGAGTGCGAGCGCCTGTCAAGATTAGAGCGGGGACTTCATTTTGGGCAATGGATTGACGGACAGAATTTACACCAGTCGACGCCTCTTCTTCAGGTAGACTCCGCACCTGCAGCGTGATCTGTACCAAGGTCCGTGGTATCCTCGTTACGAGAATGATGCTGCGAAGTGTGTTGTGTATGAGCGTCTCCAGATGTCGTTCTTTCGGAGCTACAGCCTTGTCAGCTTCTGCTTCCTGCTAGATGCTAGATACTAGATGCTATGCAAATACGTACTTCCGACTCCAAACGCGGGCCTTAGGTGAACCTCCACTGTTGCTTCCTCGGGCATCTCATCTCTCCGCTGCACCTCGATGGGGCCGTTGACTGCACCGATGATGCAGTACCCGTTATGGGCGTAAGTCGCGGAACCGTCTGCGCGGTGCAAATGCGAAAGGATTGCTTCGGGCGCCATTTTGCGTCTTCCAGGTAAGATGACGACGCGTTGCGGTTGCGGATGCGACAATTTGAACAATGTCCAAAGTTTGGACAGGGATCTTGCAGATGGCGGGGTGGCCCGAGCGCTCAGTTCACTTCGCGGCATGAGCTTCGTGCCGAGGCCGGGAGAGCTGTCACGTTACCACCACCGCCTCGTGAAGCTGTTGTTACTCTGTTCCAGCCAGCTCCACCGGCTCACGAAAGACGAACATCACCGGTCATGGCTAGCTCGTCACGGAACGCGTCGCCCGTCAAGCGCCTGCTCACGGAGCTCCAGACGTACCAGGCTGATCCAAATGAAGCGCTGTTGGAGCTGGGACCTGTGGATGACGATGAGCTGCTGCATTGGTGGGCCGTTATGAAGGGTGTGCCAGGAACGGCCTATGAAGGTACTACCGAATCACCCTCCTTCTCCAGCCCAAATAACCCTTTACCGCACCACTCCTTCCCTCCTTGAACGCTCCGACTAAACCACACACAGGCGGTCTCTGGGCCCTCTCCATCCACATCCCTTCGACATACCCCCTCACACCCCCCACAATCCGCTTCACAACGCCCATCTGCCACCCGAACGTCGACTTCAAGACGGGCGAAATCTGTCTCGACCTGCTCAAGACGTCGTGGACACCCGCATACACGATCACGACGACCATGACGAGTATACATCAATTGCTGACGAGCGCGGAGCCGGATAGCCCGTTAAATGTGGACATTGCACAGCTGTTTCGCGAAGAGGATTATGTGGGCGCGGAGGCCTTGATAAGGTTTTATACGGTGACTGAGAGGTGGCAGGGGCGAAGGCGGTGAAGGCGGTGAGCGCGGTAAGGTTGATGAGAGGAAGAGGTGTCAATCGAGCTGGGGATGAGCTGGGGATTGCATCAGATGAGGACTTGCGGTCTACGCGCAGGCGCTACGATGCTGGACATGGACGGCTGGTCCATCTGGTGCGGAGGGTACATCATCAGACAGCTTGATATCCTGATCTGCGTTCTGGGCTAGCTTGGGCATGCACAATAATTCCATCGCAACTGTTCAATCTATAAGGAGCACGCTCACACAGCTTCTCAGGTTTAGCGTACTAACAACATCTTAACATTCGCCATTGCAACTGCAACGAGCAGGAACACCAATCTAGCAACAGCAAGGTAGACATTCGTAAGCGAACAGCCCACCGATGGAACGCGAGGTGGTATCTACTTCCTCAGGAGTGGACCAGAGTACGCTTTATCAAAGGCTGCTTGCGGTAACAGTTAATACGATCCGAACCCGAGGATCCTCGACTTGCTGGCAGCTTCAACGCGCGTTGACCGCTTCGCAGTAGGCGGCGCATGCTGGGACCGGAGTACAGTTCGTAGTATAGTGGCTTGCTACAGAATGGGATGTTGAGGTGGTAATCCGGCGACGTGAGGGGTTCACAAAAGCACCCATGGGTCTACCAGAGATCCTGCGTACGTCGTGTTCTAGTTGATGTCTGACGTGACTTGTTGCAGCAGTGCGGTAGGTGCCCAAAGTTCGAAGTAGATCTTGAATTGCAGGCAAGGTGATATGTTCACGAACTCTTTGGCTGAATGCGTCTAGAGCTCCAAGATAGCTTGGTAGCGGGCCATAGCGATGAAGTAATAGGATTTTTCTTTTGGAAAAAATAAAAAGAAAAAGGCTTTGATTGGAGGCAGCCGCTGCATTTATCCAGAACTCCATGATTGATCAAGAATATACCCACGGCCAACCCTACCGAATAGACCCCCAGTCATACAACGCCTTTTAAGATGCAACAGCGGAGAAGCTAACTTTGTCCTCCTAAATCGATAACGCCAAACGACCATCGCTTGAACGACAAGATGCAAAACGATAACATTGTGTGAGCACGCGACCCTCCATTACAGGCTCATATAGTATGTCAGCAATGCCCTTGTACTCAGCTTCCAAGAGGACAGCCACCAGCCTAAGTGCTTGCGCGGAATCCGCTTTCTGAGGTCTGGATGCGGCGGTGGCTCTCGGTGTCGTGTCCTAAACGCGGAGTGGGGACATGCCGTACACGGAACTTTTGACAGGTAGCGTCAAGTTCCATCAAGTGCTCCCGTGGGCCGGATCACATGATCGAAGACTCTCTGCATGGGGCTTCACGATCCAGAGACGACCCAATGCTTTCTTCGCCAGCCCTTGGTGGAGGTATATACCGAGCCATGGAGTATGGCCTGATGGCTCGGTAAGTCCGTTGTCGAAATGCGACGCGAGTACGATATTGTTGACACTTGTTCTGGGACATATGCTGACGGTCCGTAAGAGTGCCTTCGGATTGTCGGTAGGGGATAGAGTCGAGGGTCGTAGGGACCGGGCAAGACTTGGGGCGGAGACAGCCAGGGATATATGGGTTTGAATGGTGGTTGTTGTTGGTCCTTGCATTCCAGGATTTTATCTTGGCTTAGTTCTTTCCCCGGTCGCGCTTGGTGTGGCTCGATCTCCTTCTGTTGCGAACGTATCGCCAGAACGGATAATGATGATCTCCTCGTTGTGAGCCTGACGATAGCTAGTCGTATCCCAGTTACAGCCACCACAACGAGAAGGAAGATTTTGCACAACTGGGAGTATCCAAAGGCATGTGAAGTTGATGATATGTGGTATTGACCCGCAGGTACAGACGGAAGAAGAGGCATGGAGACAAATGGACAACAAGTACGAGGCGTTGGCGTGATTGATCACCTCTGCATACGCAACGGTGTGGAAGGATGCAGGCAACTGTGCTGCCAACCAGTCAGTTCACGGGCAACCCGCGCGCTTTCATAGAACTCACATGGAAAGACGGGAGAACCGTTGGCGTAAGCACTAGGGACACACTGCTCCGGTGAACGTCAGCAAAGACTCGAGTGCAGCGCGTACAGTCGTCGCAGGATTGGAACCCATGATATAAATATGACGGGAGGCGAGCAAGCAGGCTCAGGTGCCCCATATGCATCGTGAGAGCAACCCACAACGCCTCAGTCGGAGAACAAGTCGTGCCGCTACAGCACGGCGACATACCGCCTCTTCCAAGCCTGAAGCGAACTATCTGTCCATGGCTTGCGATGAAACGCGACCACCGCAGCTCTCCTCGCCGTGAGCCATGTCTAGACGTGGAGACAGAGTGGAGCGATTGCCATGGCCGATGGCCGCGTCCGTACAGTTCAGCTGCGTCGGCGCCGCCGCATCGATGCTTTACAGGATAAGGCTGCTGGGGGAGCCCCGAACCAGCATGGTTGGTGGAACTTCAGCGCGGTAGGAGGTCTTGGGAGTTGCAGTAGGCGTGTGTTCAGCTGAGGGTTGATGGGTGGCGTCGTGTGTGGCGCGCGCACGGGGCGAGTACACAGGGATGGTCCGAGATCCGATACAGGGAATGTGTGCAACGGCGAGCTGGGATCCCTCCACCCATTCCCACCTTGCTACCAACCTCGCCGCCATCAGGCTTGCGTACCTCCGTTCCTGCTTTATGCTAGTACGTACAATGCTGAGGAAGACACCCTCAGCTACGTCGGAGACGCCAACCGGGCCAAAATGCCGTATGCGGCCCCCGCGGCTTGTCACCAACAGTACTAGGTGCTAGACACCGAGTATCTCCGTAATAGCGAGAACTAAAAGCAGTATCCACCTGTCAGGCCCTTCCAGCACGGTCGTCGGCATTCCTTTTTATCACGGTCACGACCGCGGGTTCTCTTCTTCCGCTGTCTTGCAAACGCCAGAGCCCACCTCCGCAAGATGATGCACATGGCTTCATCGGAGGCGCTTAATGGCGTTTGGGCTTGCTGTGCTAATCTGGGAGCCGCCCCGGATCGAGACTACTCTTCGTGGCTGCATCTCACCACGCTGATCGACGGCGCTTAGAATAAGCCGATGGAGGATCCTCGACGATCTTTCGTCGTTTCACTTTCATTTCGCCGACTACCGCAAGAAGACTACCGTACTGACACATATTGTCATGTGGTAGCGAAACCTTAGCACGCCATGAGGGCTACACCAATTGTTTGCCGATCTAGACTGAGCCGCAGCGAATGGTTCGTTCTCGTTGGGCTGTCTACGCTGGCCACACTTTAGTACCTTGTGTACCACGGGTTTCTCTGATTGGTTGTCGAATCGAAGATGCGATCCTTCTGCCCTCAGGTTGCTGTTCGCTCACTAGTGTATCGCAGGTGTGGCTGTTGACTTCCTTTGGGCTGAACTCTTCGGAACTTTGGCATAAGACGGCAGCTTCATTAGGTCACCAATGCGATGTCCATCTCTTCTATGGTCCACGGTGATTTCGTGTGGTGAACCTCTTTGCCGTTTACATGCCTATAATAAGAGCGCTGGGCTTATCACTGTCATTGCCAAATGCCGACCATTTCAGTAGTCCGAAGAGCTGATGTTGAACAATACGGCGTCACTGGTGCACTCGCAAATTGCACTGGAACTTAAGACACACCTCGACCATAATCGCTGGCTCCGTAATCTGCTCTTTACCAACGCTACATTTGTCATCACAAGATCCTACGGAGACGCCGTTGCCACTGATGGCACGTGGCCCTTACCATACGAGTTCAACATCTTTCAAGGCTCTCCTTTGCCTTCCAAGTGCGGCAATCTGTCGTGTGATCACTCCAAACTCAATTGCGATGGTACAGTAATCGGCTTCCTGGGACAACTGGTTCTTCGAGTCTCTGCGATACAATTAGCCGGACTTCTCACGCAACTGCATGCATGCACAGCCCCAAACCTACGAGATCTTCACAGCAACCTCAATCGCAACAACGGAGCAACGGTATACAACCGTAAGCTGTTTTGCAGACCAACTTTACTGCATTCACGCCATACTCTTGCACCTCAGCCTCAAAACGACCATATCCACCCTAGCCGATCTTAGACTACGCAAACATGGTAGTGCCGCTTGCTTCGCCTCTCCACGCCGGTGAGACCAGGCATTCATCACAAAATGGCCAGATGTCCGCATTAGTGAATGGGGAGAACGGCGCTTCCACTCCACCATTGCTACCTGTATGGGCATACTGCTTGTCGTCACGTGCCATCTCAGTAGCCAGTAAGGCCACTTCCTCCAGTCGCATCGGCAACTTTCCAGTTTCATCACTAAACGGCACTAGTGGTCTGTTGTTTCGCACAAAGTAATATCCATGATTGTCTCGCATCGAACTAAACAGAAATCACATGCAAAACACCAATGCTCCGCCGACCACTCTTGCCAATAGTCATACAGCAGTACCAAAGCCCACTCAGCATATGGCCTGCCAGTATTCGCCGCTCTTTATGCCTTGCACTGTCCCACCTTTGGTATGTAATACGGCCAGGTTTGTGCTTTCAAGTATTCGTACTCAACCGATGTACGACCGGTACCGAGCTCGGTGGCAGACTGCCATACTCAGTGATTACCATGTTGATGTACTCGGCCGGTGTAACATCATAGAGGACTTGCAAGTGGTGCAAATTCTGCGAGTCCTCGACCCACTTCAAGACATCCAACGGCACAGGTTTAGCGTCTTCAGCAGCTGTCTTGTCGTCGGTTTTGGACGTTGATTTGGGAAGATGAGGGTAAAGAGGCAGTAGCTTGGTACGCTCGGCTTCCGAGAGGAGCTCATCGGAGGGTGCAACTTCATTGCCGACGATAGAGTCGAGTGCTACCTTCTCGGTGAACTTGACTGATTCGCAGAGGACGAGGACGGGAAGCGATTGGGCGTTGGCAAGCATGGAGACGAGCGCTGTGCCGACGCGCGAGTAGAGTCGTCCATTCGACATCATCGCGTGCGCACCTAGGAAAACCTTCGTTGCGCTCTTAACTGCGTGCGAAGCTCCCGTGATGAGGTAGTACCGCACGTTCAGACCGTGGTTGGCTAGCTTTCGGGCAAGCGTCTTGCCTTCGAAGAGGGGTTTTGAGTCGACCACAATGACGGAGAATGAAACGCCTGCTTTGTGGGCCTGGAGGAGCGTCTGATGTACGATGGATGATGAGGCGTATGTCAGGATGACGTCGCCGTCGACAATCTTAGGGGCGGCGGTGTCGCAGATGAGCTTGTTGGCTGCGGTGACGCGCTCGCGGATGAACATATCGATTTCTTCGAGGAGATTGCGTTTCGCTTCTGTTTCTGGGGTTGAGGGGTCGATTTTAATAATGACTGAAACATGTGGTCAGCAACGGTGCAAGTATCAACGTGATTATTAAAGCACATCAGAAAATCAGAACGGAAGTGAACCTACTATCTTTCAGCCATCGAATCGCATTCCCCATGCTGATGCTCAATGGCCGACAACTCCGCAAATAGTCAATCTGCGGACTGAGGTGGTGGTTCGTGAGATGGCGCGCCAGGCTGGTACCGACTGGTGTCTGGTACGACTCAATGACAGCCTTGAAGGCCAATAGCATAGCAACCATACGAGCAGTACTGCCACATATGACGTAGCTGCTGTACTGTAGTCCAAGAGCCAAAACGGCAGGGTGCACATCTTTCGAGGCCCCCACCATAGAATGCTGCCGTGGCTGGCTGTACAGATGGCCAAAGAAGAGTCCGAGCTTGCTTGTGTCCTTCTTCACGTCCTTCTTCTGTGGCGGTGGTGTTGGTGCATTTGATTGAGATGCCCGCCTTCTCAACGGCATCGGTCTAGATTTATCTTCTTTCGAGGCTTGCTTGGGCTCCTTCTGCTGCTTTTGACCCTCTTTTGCAGATAGACCACCATGGGTGGGTGCAGAGCTTGCTTTTACTTGCGCTCGTCGTGCTTGCTTCTCTGCCATCTTTTGCTTCTTCAGTTCTGCTAGTGAGGGCTTCTTTGGTGCGCCATCTTCAGCGGGTTTGGCACCCTTCTCGTCGCTTTTTGGTTGAGCTGGTGGGTTGCTGGGAGGAGCTTCTGCAGATGCAGCAGGCGGATGTACCGCTTCGGCCATGACTTGATCGCTCATACTGTGGGCTTCCTTTGGGTAGCTCACGGCCAATGTCTTTCTCGTCTCGTGGAGGCAGACAAATTAAAATTGAGGTTGGAGTGTAGGTGTCGACAGTGGGGTATGACGGTCCGTGGTCATTTGAAGATGGACGAGAGAGGTATATGCTTCTTTTTCTTCGTGTCAATACTTAATGGCAGTAGATCCGGCGTTCGGGGGCAGGCGAGGAATTGTGAGGATCGAGTGAACGTGATATTGAGTCAGACTTGCGCTAGTCCCTTTTTGCGCACGCGCGCCAAGACTATCCCCCACGTTGAAGCAAACTGAGCAAACACGTCAAGCTGCGTCATCGGAGGTATAGGCAAAGGACAGCATTACGAACCGCAACCATTCCTCCCAACATGACACTGTGCCATGGCCGACAAAGTCACCAATCTCACTGAGCTTCCGCTGGACATCCTAGTCCTGGTTTTCCCGTACTTAGATGCGAATAGCTTCCTTGCTCTCTGCAGCACCTGCAAAGCGTTCCAGCAGCCCTCAATCCGTCTAGA